>JGI24540J26637_10000322_pt1 | contig 19638 bp, 18 predicted proteins | sample NorSeaMetagenome_FD_26637 | JGI IMG/M metagenome (IMG submission 26637)
GGATGCGCATCGACGGGCTCATGGGTTTGGGTATAAGGTAAATAAGCGAAAAAGGGCTGTTTGATTTTGGCCTTTCGCGAAATAAAATCCAACGCATGGTCGGTAATTTCTCGATCAACGGTGGCGCGTTTGGCGCGGCCATAAACCTCGTGTTTTTTTGGCGTCTGGTTGCGCGTGGAGGTCATGATGCGGGTAAATTCCACCCCCGCATCACTCTGAAAACTGTCGCTGTCAGGCCAAAACGCTTGGTCTGAGGAATTGGGAATACCATACCATTCATCAAATCCTTGATCTGTTGGATAGCGCCCTGCAGCATCACCCAAGTGCCATTTGCCAAACATGCCAGTGGCATAGCCTGTATCTGAAAGCATCTCTGCTAGGGTAATTTCCCACTGAGTAAGACCGTACCAAATGCCCCTGGGCGGCCCCTTGGGTTGCTGTCGCGTGCGAATACCATAACGTCCTGTCATTAAGGCTGCTCTGGATGGTGTGCACTCAGCCTCAACATTAAAATTGGTTAGCTGAAACCCTTCAGCCGCGATGCTGTCAATATTAGGCGTTGGCGCGCCACGCAAAACACCCCCACCATAAACACCAATTTCACCATAACCAAAGTTGTCCATCACCACCAAAACTATATTTGGCGTTGAAGTGCTTTTTGCAGCCATCGCTGTAAGCGGCAATGACAGCATAAGTATGAACGATAAAGCTAGTTTTCTATGACTGCTAAGACGACCAAACATCTCTACCTCCATTAATTGCCTTCTTATTTAAAAGGTAGCAACCTAAAGAATTGTCTGTTTAGTATAGGGTGCGCTTACCAATTAACAATATTAGCCGATAGGGAGCAATTATTAAGGGACGTTAGCTTTAAAGGATAGATAAACCCATAGCTGCTCAACAANAGAAATAAAACAGGTGTAGTACAACGGAATGGTGTCGCTTATAAATATTTCAAGAAATAATTGGCTACGCGTTTTTCTATATAGGTGGGGTCCGATTGCCACGCTCTGGCATGCATATCACATGGCGATTTCCAAAATTCTTTAGGCTCATTGGCTGCCGCATAGTTTCTTTCACCATGGGAAAGTCCAATAAGGCTGTCGCCGGTACAGTGGATAATAAAGACGGGCCTTGGTGCTATCTTACCCAAAATATCCTCAGGGTTTAGTGTTCCCACATCCATGCCAGTGCGGTACTCCATCATCCCAATAGTGAGGGGTAACAAAGGGAAGGTTGGCATACCCAAATGCTGCTCCATGATTTCCCCGTAAAGATCTCTTAAGTTCGACCAACCCGCCTCAAACACACCGGCACCTATGCGCGGGTCTTTTTCCATTGCCATGATTGAGGTAGCTGCCCCCATTGAGGTACCAAAAATACCGATACTTTTAATGTTTCGCTGCTGTAAATAGTCTACAGCTGCTTTGACATCGCTCTTTTCAAAGTACCCCATAGACGAAAAAGAGCGCATATTTTGTCCACTATTCCTTAAGTCTAAAGCCAGAATGTTAAAGCCTGCCTGGTGAATAGACTTAAACCAGCGCATACCCTCATGCCTGTCAGCGCCATGGCCATGAACGAAAATAATCGCTCTGGTCGCCTTATCTGCTGGCACATACCAAGCGTTTAAAACCATACCATCATCAGAATTAAAAGAAACATCTTCAAAATCCAAGTCTAGCTGTGAGGGGTCACCGCAATAAATGAAGTGTTCTTCACTGCACGTGTAAGAGGGATGCATAACATCTGAAGAGAACGTCCAAGCGAGTATAAAAATACCTATGCCCAAAAGACTGAGCAAGCTAGCAGAAGCTACAGTTATTATTTTTTTAATGTTCTTCATTGATATGTCTTACTCAGCCTTTTCGGATGGGACTAAAAATAGAGGTCAAGAAGAATGCCATCATTACTACGTTAAAATAGGTGCCGACGGTCAGTGCACCATAAGGCACTGCCATATTTGTAGCTAAGGTCGCCAGTAATGGCCCACCCACGAACAAGAGAATCAATGGATTTAAAAAGACTATCCAGCGCGGATAATCTGTTTTTGCCAACAGTACCCTCACAAAGATAACTAAAAACGCCAAACCCAGCGGCCAAGTGACCGTATCAGTGACAAAGGTCATGTAGCTAGCAGCCGCATCAAGTAGCGCTAATGACTCGCTCCCCTGCTGATTAGCAAATTGAACAACAAACCCATACATCCCCCACAATGCATGGTAAGCACCGGCTATTATTATGCTAAAAGCGAAAGAAACGGCGGTTAAAGCTGCCCAAAACCGCGAGTAAAACGCTAATTTAATGTATAGATGCCAAGCGCCAAAAAGATAAAATATCCCCGCAATAGGCCCTAGAACGCCGGATATGTGCAGCTGCTCCGTCGTCGCCAACAGCACCGCCTTTCTTCCAGGTAACAATGAGTCAACTATCTCGCTGACAGCAGGCATTTCACCCCAATGGGCATAAAGTAATAGATCACCAGCAAACATAATAGCTGCCCCTAAAAACCCCAATAACCCTGAGACAACCATGGCTTTACTGGCAGTAGGTTCTGCAACCATTGACTGTAGATATTTGTCTAACCTTCCCAAAATATGCACTTTCCCCTCATCTTTTTGTTGATCAGCGCATTAGATCATGAGTATTTTTACTTATTTGNCGCGCCAAGCATCAGCCTAACAAATTTACTAACAACTGGTTTGTCCNTAGTTCTAGTCTTTTCCATTTGCATAAATTTCAATTCTATTTCGACCTTGTTTTTTTGCCATATACAAAGCGGCGTCTGCATGCTCAAACAATGAGTCGGCGCCCATTTGAGAGGAAGATATCCCTATACTCAGGGTCAATTTTTCTCGCAACCCATTAAAGGGGCGGTTTTCTTTTTCATCAAAAAGCGCTTGCTGGACTCTCTTAGCTATTATTGTTGCTCCAGCTATATCTGTGTGAGGTAAAATTACCGCCATTTCATCACCACCCAAACGTGCAACAAAATCAGTTTTCCTGCGCAGTGTATTCTGTATTATTTGCGCCACCCCAAGCAAGATGTCATCGCCTTTTCCATGACCATAGTTATCGTTGTAATCTTTAAAATTATCCACATCGATCAAAAGAAAAGACAGCGAATTTTTAGACCTTTTAGTCTCCGCAATTTGACTACTCAGCTTTTCGTCATAAGCTCTTTTGTTTGGGATCTTGGTTAACGCATCAACATAACTTAGCTCTTTTAGACGTTTATTTGCTTNATCAAGCTTGGCTATCGTTCCTTGCTTCTCTGTAATATCTAAATGAGTGCCAATCATTCTCTTAGGGACCCCGTCGCTTTCCCATTCAATCACCTGACCCGTATCATAGACCCAAACCCAATGCCCATCCTTATGCTTCATTCGGGATTCGAACATATAAACGTGGCTTTTTCCTGCCCAAAGCTCTTTTAATAACCGATCAGATTCTTCAAGATCCTCTGGGTGTGCCAACTGCATCCACGTTTCAATGCTTACAGGCGATAACTCTTCCAACGTATAGCCAAGAATATTTGCCCAGCGTTCATTGAAGACGGCTTTTCCAGTTTNAACCTCCCAATCCCATATCCCTAATCCTGTACTGGTAATAACAAACTCGAGTGTTGTCTGGCTCTTCGCTAAGACATGAGACTGCGCTTCGAGACGTTTGACCTGAGATTGGAGCGACTCTATGGTATTGGCCTTGTTACCAAGGCATTTATTCTTTGCTTCCATGCTGTAATCCTTGTCCAATAATTCGCTACTTCCTGAGTACACATAACATTTTTAGCATGAGCTATCGGAAGTGCCACGTAANTGTGTAAGCAATTTAATTGACGCTTTTGGCTTCCGTTCCAAAGTAAAGTGGGCATGCACGCTAATATTCTGAGTAGCCCTACCCTTTTAGTGTAGACCGGTGAGAGAAATTATCAACATCTGAATAGACGTGCGCAAATACTCCACCGGCAGTACTTTTACTGAACGGCAAAATAATTTTGAATTAAATCGCAAAACGCTTCGCGCTGGGCGTCTTGAGTAACAAAGGAAGTGACTAGTCGCGCAAAAATCTCTTGCTCACCTATTGTGATATTGGGTGGCAAGGTAGTAACGTACCAGTCATAAAATTCAGCACCAGCGTCTTGCAAGTGCGCTGCCAACCCTTTGGGCATGATAACAAAAAGTTCGTTTGACTCCACTGGCCAGACTAGCCGCAAGCCATCAATAGTATTTATGGTCTCAGCTAGCTTAGCCGCTTGAGCATTGGCATGTTGAGCTAGTTCAAGCCAGTGGTCGTCTTGTAACCAACCCACCATCTGAGAGCCAAATACTCGGCCCTTGGACAATAAATGACCACCGCGCTTACGGCGATGAGTAAAGGTCGCGGCTAAGTCTTTGTTGAAAAATATAACCACCTCGGCACACAGCGCACCGCATTTAGTGGCACCTAAGCAGAGCACGTCCACCCCTGCCTTCCATGACAATTCTGCAGGGGTACACTGCTGGGAGGCCACGGCATTGGCAAATCGCGCGCCGTCCATGTGAACGGACAGGCCATTTTTTTCAGCAACTGCACTGAGTGTAGAGATCTCTGCTGGTGTGTAAACCAGGCCCGATTCACTGGCTTGGGTTATGCTTAGAGCGGCAGCTCGCACATTGTGTGGATAGTCAGTGCCGGTAGTTTGGAAATAGTCTTGTAGGTGTTGAGGGCTAATTTTGCCTTCGCCATTGGAGACCCCAAGCATTCGCGCACCGCCAGTAAACAGTTCTGGAGCGGTGGACTCGTCAAGAATAATATGGGCGCTATCATGACAGAGGATAGCCTCCCAAGGCTGTACCATGCACGACAAAGCCAGAGAGTTTGCCGCTGTGCCAGTCGCTACAAAGTAGGCTTCTAGATCACATTCGAATAAGGTCTTTAACGCCTCTATGGCTTGGTGGGTCCAGCGGTCATCGCCATAGCCATGGGTGTACTCATTATTAGCCGTGGTTAGCATACCTAGCACCTGCGCAGATGCACCGGTTTGATTGTCACTGCCAAAATACATTATGTTGCTCCGCTAAAAGTAAGACGCATTAGGCCTCTTCAGGCTGAATTTTAGTTACCGCGAAAGCCGCCAATGCCCGCTCTCTGGACTCTTTAATGTCCATTATGGGTTCTGGGTAGTTTTCACCAATGTCGACCCCAGCCGCCCTTAGAACTTCTGGGGGTGCCAGCCAGGGTGCATGAATATATTTTTCAGGCATGTTGGCAAGTTCTGGCACGTAGCGGCGAATGTAGCTGCCCTGCTTGTCGAACTTTTCGCTTTGAGTGATGGGATTAAAAATTCTAAAGAAAGGCGCAGCGTCTGCACCACAGCCAGCAATCCACTGCCAACCGGCACTGTTACTAGCCAGATCTGCATCAACCAAACAATCCCAGAACCATTGCTCACCGCTGTGCCAATGAATGAGTAAGTTCTTTACTAAAAATGAGCCCACCACCATACGCACTCGATTGTGCATGTATCCGGTGGTATAAAGTTCACGCATACCTGCATCTACTAGTGGGTAGCCGGTTTTTCCCTGCTGCCAAGCTTTTAAATCAGCGTCGGTATTGTCTGCCCACGGGAAAAGATTAAAGCGCACCTGCAGGTTGTCCGTTGGTAACTTAGGGAAATGGTACAGCAGATAGTAAGAAAATTCGCGCCAACCTAGCTCACTCATAAAGGTGTCTAGGCTCTGCTCGTTAGTGATAAAAGCGCCCGCTTCTGCGGCGCGATGCCAGGCAATATTGGGAGAGATTTGGCCAAAATGTAGGTATGGCGAAAGTCTTGAAACATTGGCTTTATCAGGGAAATTACGCCCTTCTCTGTAGTCTTGTAACTCGTCCATGACAAATTCATCGAGACGATCATGGGCCGCGGTTTCGCTAATATCCCATCGCGTCGTCATTTGCGTATCCCAATTAATTTTAGGNAGCAATTGTAGTTGTTCTAAAGATAGTGACCGCACGCTATTTTGTGCTATCTGAATGTCTTCAGGTACGGGCATTGGTCGTCTTGGCACGGCAGATGATAAGCACCCCCGACGGTAATAAGGTGTAAATACTTTGTAGGGGGTTCCGTCTTTTTTAAGCACTTGCCAGGGCTCCCAGAGCAGCGAGCCATTGAAACTTTGTACTTCAAGCCCGTCGTCTTTAAGCGCTATTTTGATAGTCGCATCGCGGGCAATACGCCAAGGCTCATAACAGCGGTTCCAGGTAATAGCAGCAGCATTAGTTTGTGCTGCTAAATCACGCAGTATAGTCAACGCATCGCCGTGAAAAAGCTGCAGGCTTTGTTTGAGAGAGCTACTTAAATCTGCCAAGGCATGGTGTAACCACCATCGGCTAGCGCCGCCCATTTTCCAACTATCGGCGCCGTCATCATCGAGAATATAAACGGGGATAATGTCTCCGCGCTCGCAAGCAGCACAAAGCGCTGGATTGTCGGCAAGCCTAAGGTCCTGACGAAACCACATGATGGTTGGTGCGTTAGCATGTTGTAATTCAGCGATGGGATGTATCCTCTATGGCGGTTTTTCTTATACAAAAATTACGATGTCAGCGACTATTTAGATTGTTCTTAATAACGTTACCCTACCACAAATTATGTAATCCGAGCCGCGCAGTCTGTTATAATTTTGCCCTCAATTTTTGCTTGGAAATTACACAATGAATGTTCTGGTTATTGGCTCTGGTGGACGTGAACATGCACTGGCTTGGAAGGCATCTCAATCGTTGACTGTCAGCACCGTTTTTGTCGCTCCGGGCAATGCGGGAACTGCNATGGAGCCCAATCTAGAAAATGTTGTGATCTCCGTTGCTGACTTTAGTGGGCTGGCTAACTTTGCTGAGAGCAATGACGTTGGTTTAACCATCGTTGGCCCTGAGCAGCCTTTAGTGGATGGCATTGTTGATTATTTCCAGTCCCGTGGGTTAGCGATCTTTGGTCCTTCCAGCGGCGCCGCTCAATTAGAAGGCTCTAAGGCTTTCACTAAAGACTTTTTAGAGCGCCAACAAATACCCACGGCTAACTATGGCAATTTCACTGAGGTTGGTGCGGCGCTTGAATACTTACAGCAAGTGGGCGCACCCATTGTGGTTAAAGCCGATGGCTTGGCTGCCGGTAAAGGTGTAATTGTGGCTATGACTATGGCTGAGGCAGAAGACGCGGTGCGTGACATGCTTGCCGGCAACGCCTTTGGTGACGCTGGCAGTCGCGTAGTCATTGAAGAATTTTTGGATGGTGAAGAAGCCAGCTTTATAGTCATGGTAGACGGTAAAAATGTACTTCCTATGGCTACTAGTCAAGACCATAAGCGCGCCGGCAATGGTGACACCGGCCCCAACACCGGTGGCATGGGAGCATACTCGCCAGCGCCAGTGGTGGATGATGTGATATATCAGCGGATTATGGATGAGGTGATTTATCCAACGGTTAACGGNATGGCTGCGGAGGGCAATGACTACACCGGCTTTTTGTATGCTGGCTTAATGATTATGGCCGATGGAACTCCCAAGGTCATTGAATNTAACTGCCGCTTTGGCGACCCCGAGACTCAGCCGATTTTGCTGCGCTTGCAATCAGATTTAGTAGCACATTGNATGGCGGCATTAGAGGGCACACTGGATCAACAAGCCACTAAATGGGATCCAAGGCCATCTATTGGCGTGGTTCTGGCTGCAGGGGGTTACCCTGGAAGCTATCGCGGCGGCGATGTTATATCCGGTTTATCCGATTTGCCAGATAACTCGAATGAAAAGGTGTTTCATGCCGGAACAAGCATGTCTGATGGCAAGGTTGTGACGAGCGGAGGTCGTGTACTCTGTGCAACAGCTATGGGCGATACGGTATCTGATGCTCAGGCGCGTGCCTATGAGGTAGCCGCTAAAATTCACTGGGATGGTGTTTATTTGCGTGATGATATTGGTTGGCGCGCCATTGCTCGCGAGCAAAATAGCTAGTTGTCAGCGACACAAGGGAGCGTAAATACTGAGTGATCAGGCGTTTTTTAGCAGTGATATTCCTTTCACACCCTATATCCCGTCGCACCTTGGGGTGGTCATTCTTTTGCTGTCGCCTATCTGCGGACATTTTTAACTAGAAAGCAACGCTTAAAAATAGCTACAATACATGACTATTGAAAAGAGGAGTTTTAAATCGTGAATAACCGAAAGTTGTCAGTACTGGATCAATTGATTACTCAAATTGATCACGGCTTGCGCACGGTATTAGGCGATGCTCCAACTCCAGAGAGAGTTTCACCGGCATTCAATGTGCAAGATACTGAACTCTCTAGCAAAGACCGCGATCATGCGGTTGCNCTTATGCGCGTTAATCATACGGGAGAGGTCTGTGCTCAGGCGCTCTATCAAGGCCAGGCACTAACCGCAAAGCTACCCGATGTGCGTGAGCAAATGAAAGAAGCCGCCGTTGAAGAGGTTGATCACTTGGCCTGGTGCGAAGAACGTATCAAGGATCTTGGTGGCAGCACTAGTCTTTTAAATCCGCTTTTTTATGCCGCGTCTTTTGGCATTGGCGCCGGTGCCGGGCTCATTAGTGACAAACTAAGCCTCGGCTTTGTTGCTGCTACTGAAGATCAAGTCTGTAGTCATTTAAAAACTCATCTTGATCAATTACCCGCAGAAGACTTGAAAAGNAGAGCGATTGTTGAGGAAATGTTGGCTGATGAGGAGCGTCATGCACAGGCGGCCTTAGATGCTGGTGGTTATAAATTCCCTTCCCCAGTTAAACAGGCAATGACTTTAGTGTCATCGGTAATGACTAAGGGTAGCTATAAAATCTAACCCAAGTGACATAAAGAGCGTTCTTTTTGGTGATTGATAAGAAGCAGCTTAACTGCGCAAGATTCCTTATTCTTGATAAGGACCAATTAACCCACTATTGCATAAAAATAATGTAGAATGGCTAGCTGTCATAGCGATTTTGAGCAACCAAAATGAATTTAAATGCGTTAATTCTCGGAATTGCCGTGATTGCTCTTACTTTATTCGGTATTACACAGGGCTCAGAACTGAGCAAAAGTGAGTTTGGTCAAAAAGGTACATTTAACGTCAATCAAGCCAGCGCTTCTTGGCAATATCTTCTCGCTCTAGGACCCTTGGGAACTCTATCAACATTCAAAATAGTAGAAAACGGTAAAAAGACTATTATTCCTGCACTAAAAGATCTCACCAAGTGCGCTGAAGATCATTCTAAGAATACCTCATGCTAAACGCATCCATACTAGGCAATTACTTTAATAAGTCTGATCTTAAATTGGCAATCATGTCATTGATTGGGTTTTTATTTTATGGACTGGCAGGACTCGGCGTCATTCTTTTAATGAAGTTCCTTTCCTACTTCGCAATGGGCCGTGACCTAGCCTCGTCTCACGGAATAAGCCAAACCGACTCGTCTCGTCTCGGTGGGCTAGCTATTACAATTGTAGTTGGTTGCTACCTGTTTGGAATATTAATGCTAACGCCTTATGTGCCTGGCACTATGAGGTCTAATCAAGATTTCTATCTGTGGCTAGCCATCGCTGTGTGCGCACTTTTGGGGCTAGCAGAAGATATAAAAGCTGACTTTTTAACGCCGTTACTGCGGTTGATCTGCAAATTTTTAGTCTTTGGAAGCCTACTTTTTTTCTTTCCGGGCTTGATTCCCGTTGCCATCGGCGTTCCTGGATTAGACCAAGCCCTTCAAATTCCCATCCTTGCATGGTCACTGGTCACCATATTTTGCGTCGGCTTTATTAATGCCTTTAACATGGCAGATGGCGCTAATGGTTTAGTCCCGGGCATCGCCACTGCAGCTTTTGCCATATTCTTTATTGAGTATGGAAGACCCACCGAAGGATTCTTTTTGTTTGCCTGTCTTATTTTTCTTGTTTTCAATGTTGTATCTGGTTGGTTTTTCCTAGGAGATATGGGCAGCTATGGCATTGGCGCGATCATTGTTGCTTACAGTTTAAATGGCGTTGCAGCAGGGGAATTTTCAGTATGGTTCATGGCATCACTGCTGGCTTATCCCTGTATAGACTTCTTAGTAAGCATATTGAGACGACTAAGGGCCGGCCGGTCTCCTTTTTCAGCTGACAACGACCACCTTCATAATCGCATCCATCGGCAATTAAAACGTGTTATCAAATCTCGGGTTTTGTCCAATTCACTTACCGGAATAATGATTAGCGGCAGTTCAGCTGGACTCACATTATTCGCTTTTATTAACCAATGGTGGCTAACAAGTAGCCATGAATGGATTATTTTATTTGTCGCTCAGGTTTTGTTATATGGGGTTGTCTTCAAGCTCACTAATGATGAAAATTCTGCGACTCAATTTGCTGAGCCATTGTAGCTATAGGAATTAGTGTAAGGCTAACTTACTTCACCATCATGCCGTTCCATCACACCAAAAATTCTGTCAACTATCCATTGATGTATCGGCGATCCTGACGTTCGTTGGTGCTGTAATAAGACCAACTTAATACTTTCTTCGTGAGGTAACTCCTCCGGAAAAGGCTTGCTGACAATACGATGTTCTTCACGTTCCATGACCCTACTCTTCTGGGTGGCAACCATCAGGCAATCCGTATCGCAGACGGTTTCCATGGCCGTTAGTAATTGGTTTGTTACCAAGGCTTTTTCGCGCTTTAAACCCAATTCAGCCAGTGTTCGGTCAAAACGCGCATTGTTTCTGGCACTAACGCGCTTGGAGATAAGCAGGTAATACTGGACGAAGGGATACTTTAGAATGTCTTCTAGGGTCGTCTTTTCCTTATTTGCTAACGGATGTCCGTGCCTCATCCAAATTGAAGGCGCATAGTTAGTGAGAGTTCTTGTGGTAATGTCATCGGTAATTCCTCTATCNATATCAATCGCAAAATCTAATGCACCAACCGCCAAATCACCCTCCACAGATTCGATGCCGCTTGATACTGAGAGGACCAATCCTGGCGCATCATTAGTGACAACTTTAGTTAATTCAGAGACTAGCGTTATAGCAACGAATTCAGGTACAGCGATTGAAATTTCTCCTACATAGGTAGCAGGATCAAATGTACCCTGACTCACCATATCCAGAATACTATCCAACAATTGGGGCAAGCGAAGCTGCATCTCTCTTGCCTTCGGAGTTGGCACTAATTCATTACCTGTTCGAGTGAACAAGGGATCATCGAGCTGATCACGGAGCCTCTGAAGTACTCGGCTCATTGCCGGCTGACTAATAAACAGTCGAGCCGCAGCGCGAGTGACACTTTTTTCTTCCAAAAGCGCCTGCAAAGAAACCAGTAAATTCAAATCCAGGCGATTCAGTTTCTGTAAGTTCATTCAACCCCTCCAACGTGGTATAACCAAAACGCATAATATCAATGCATACAATGCATTGGAATTATGCCACTTCAAAGCTTATATTAGTATCTAAGTTGTTAAGCAATGATTTAAAAAAGTAATAAAAAGCTTACCGGCACACAGAATTCGCCCTGCGATCCAAACCCCTCTTAATCCTGCATAGGATTTTTTTAAGGGACCTCACATGAGGTCCCTTTTTTTTAACTTTCAAAAAGGCTCTAGAAAACTCGGTATACCAATTTTGCATATATAAAATGCATAGAAGGCATTGGATTTATGCCGCCTCAAAACTTACATTAGCGTCTCTGCCGAACAGTAAAGGTTTTAGCGAGAATATCGCTGTTATCTACGCGGCAAACAGAATTCGCTCTGCGATCCAAACCCCTCTTAATCCTGCATAGGATTTTTTTCAAGGGACCTTATCTGAGGTCCCTTTTTTTTATCTTCCAAAAAATATCTGTAATTTTGGCATACCAATTTTGCATAGATAAGATGCGTTAAATGCATTAGATTTATGACCTTGGCGGGAATATAGTGCATGCATTGGAGCAATAAGGCTCTAAAAAATAAGGATTTTACTATGACACTCGTCTATTTATTGCTCGGTTTCGCCGGCATCACGGGTGCTGCAATTGCGAAAGATGATTTCGCAAAATTTGAAGCGCCTAACAAAGAGGCTTCTAAGGAACACTAACGTCATTCTGCTTGTGGCTCTCAAATTGATAGTCATTAAGCTCTGAAAATAGTTCTAACTAACTCCTCTTAGTCCTCTTAAAGGATTGTTCAAAGGGACCCTATAGGGTCCCTTTTTTGTATTCCGCATCCCCTCTTTGCTTAATCTTGGCCATAGATCTATACTTTAAAGAATAGCTGACTGTATAATCAGCCTAATTAAGTATTAATTCGATTACAAGGATGTATTGAATGATCATTCGTAACCCTACACATATTGAGGACGTGGAGAATTTTCTGGCGCATGGACATCGCAGACGATATCCAGCAAAGAGTACTATTATTTATGCCGGTGACAAGGCCGACACTCTCTATTATGTTGTCAAAGGTACAGTTTGCGTCTTAGTTGAGGACACAAAAAATAGTAAAGAGATGATTGTCGCTTACTTAAATCCAGGAGAGTTTTTTGGTGAAATGGGTCTTTTTGAAGATGGTATTCGTAGCGCTTGGATTAGGACCAAGACCGATTGTGAAATCAGTGAAATAGGTTACTTAAAATTTACAGAGCTTTACGAAAAAAACCCGCAATTTTTGTTCTCAGTAACCAAACAGATTAGCGCAAGACTTCGAAAGACAACTCAAAACGCAAGTAATCTTGCCTTTTTAGACGTCACCGGCAGAATTGCTAGCACGTTAAACGATTTAAGTAGCCATAACGACGCAGTCAGCCATCCAGATGGCATGCAAGTTAAAATTACTCGCCAAGAGCTAGCAAAAATTGTCGTGTGCTCGCGGGAGATGGTTGGACGGGTTCTGAAAGAGCTCCAGCAAACGGGGCTGATTTTAGTTCGAGGAAAAACCATCCTTATTTATGGTCGTACACCGGCTATTGAACTCCCCAGAAAATATTTTAGGTAAACATTTCCTGAAGCCTTAACCCTGGATTTTTGCTCCGCATAAACGCCTCTCCGACTAAAAACCCATTAACCTGCCTGGCGCGCATGTTACTAACATCAGTGCGATTAAGAATGCCGCTCTCAGTAATAACTGTAGTGCCCGACGGAATTTTGTTGAGTAANTGGTAAGTATTCTCTACAGAAACCTCAAAAGTATGGAGGTTTCGGTTGTTGATGCCAATCAAGGGGCTATTCAAGTGTAAGGCGCGCTCTAACTCTGATTCATCATGCACTTCTATCAATACATCCATGCCCAGTGAAATTGCAGTTTCGTGCAAGTTGCATAGCTCGCTCTGCGACAAAGCCGACACGATCAGTAAAATACAATCTGCCTCCATAGCCCGAGCTTCATAGATCTGGTAATTGTCGATGATGAAATCTTTTCGTATTACCGGCAGTGAGCAGGCATTTCGAGCGAGTCTTAAATACTCATTTGATCCCTGAAANAAATCAACGTCGGTTAGCACTGAGAGGCAGCAAGCTCCGCCCTGCTGATAGCTGTGCGCAATGAATGCCGGATCAAAATNCTCACAGATCACGCCTTTGCTAGGAGACGCTTTTTTAACTTCAGCAATTACTGCAGCATCGCCCGCAGTAATCTTATTAATAATAGCTTGGGTGAAACCTCTTGGTGCAGAGGCCTGATTAATTTTTTCAACTAGCATAGACTGAGGAGTAATGGCGCTATGCTCAATTATTTCTTCTCGCTTACGCGCTAAAATTTTCTTTAAGATTGTCGGTGTTTCAGTACTCATGATTTTTCTCTCTTAACGCCAGACTAAATATTGTTGGTTAGGTCAACAAGCTGATCAATTTTTGCGCTCGCTGCGCCACTAGTGATTGACTCTTGTGCCATCACTACACCCTGCTCAATCGAATCTGCGCATCCTGCGACGTAAAGTGCTGCACCAGCATTTAGCGCAATCAAATCCGTCGCCGCTGGCGCACGGCCATGTAGTGCATCAACAATCATCGCAAGTGATTCTTTGGCGTCATTGACTGATAACCCATGTAGGGATTGTCTTTCACCAAAATAATCCTCGGGTAGAAGTACATACTCATTGAGCTGTCCATCCTTGTACTCTGCGACATAGGTTTCAGCAGCAATGCTAATTTCATCTAAGCCATCTGCCGAGTTAACCACCAGGATATGCTCCGCCCCCAACTGACCCAACACCTCAGCCATTGGCCGACACAGCGCTTTATCGTATACGCCAATTAATTGCCGTTTTACCCTAGCCGGATTAGTCATTGGCCCAAGAATATTAAAAATAGTGCGCATTCCTAGTTCCTTTCTAGGTCCAATCGCATATTTCATTGCACTATGGTGGGCGGGCGCAAACATAAATCCGATACTGATCTTGTCAACACAGGTAGCCACCTGCTCAGCACTGAGATTTAAATTTACACCTGCTGCTTCCAGTAAATCTGCAGCACCACTTTTACTGCTAACTGACCGGTTGCCATGCTTAGCTACACGACCACCGGCTGCGGCAACAACAAAACTTGAGACCGTCGACACATTGAATAAATTTGACTCATCACCCCCAGTACCGACAATATCAACAAGATGATCGCCACAGACCTCAACACCGGAGACAAGTTCGCGCATGACTTCGACGGCACCCGTAATCTCGCCAATACTTTCACCTTTGATTCGCAAGGCAACCAGAAAGGCTCCAATTTGCGCATCGCTAACACCACCAGACATTAGCTGAAGGAAAACGTCATACATCTGATCTCGGGTTAGATCCTGCCCATCCACAACTTCTGCTATTGCTTCTTTTATGTTCATTGTTATGACTCCAAAAAGTTGCGCAATAAATCATGCCCATGTTCAGTGAGAATAGACTCAGGATGGAACTGCACACCTTCAATGGCCAATTGCTTATGTCGAACACCCATAATTTCATCGAGGGAACCGTCTTCATTTTCAGTCCACGCAGTCACCTCAAGACAGACAGGCAGGCTGCTCTGCTCAATAACCAAAGAGTGGTAACGTGTGGCAACAAAGTGGGCGCTGAGGCCTTTAAAAACGCCGGTGTTATGATGGCAGATCCTAGAGGTCTTGCCATGCATCACCTGTTTGGCGCGCACAATTTTACCGCCGAAGGCCTGAGCAATACTTTGATGACCTAAACAAATACCCAGGATCGGCAATTTTCCCGCGAAGTGGCTAATTGTGCCAACCGAGATTCCCGCCTCATTCGGTGTGCAGGGCCCAGGAGAAATGACTATTTTTTCCGGTGCCAACCTCTCAATGTCGGCTATAGAAATTTCATCATTCCTAACCACCTTTACATCGGCTTTCAATTCGGCCAAGTACTGGACAATGTTGTAGGTGAAGGAATCATAGTTATCAATCATTAAAATCATTTTTTAGCCCCGCAAACCATTGACGCCGCGCGCATAACAGCCCGGGCCTTATTCATCGTCTCTTCCCACTCCAATTCAGGGACCGAGTCGGCAACAACACCTCCTCCTGCTTGAACATGGAGCTGGTTATCTTTAATAACCGCAGTGCGGATCGCTATGGCCATATCCATATTTCCATTCCAACCAATATAGCCAACCGCACCCCCATAAATATTGCGCTTTACCGGCTCGAGTTCATCAATAATTTCCATCGCTCTGATTTTGGGCGCACCACTGAGGGTTCCAGCGGGTAAAGTAGCTTTGAGCACATCAACGGCACTCATATCTTGTTTGACCTGACCTACTACGTTTGAAGTGATGTGCATGACATGGGAGTAGCGCTCTACCACCATTTTTTCGGTAACCTCAACCGAACCGGCTTGACTAATTCTGCCTACATCATTGCGACCCAGGTCTATCAGCATAAGGTGCTCGGCAATCTCTTTTGGATCAGCCAACATCTCTTGCTCCAGCAACCGATCATCAGCATCAGTCTCGCCTCTACGGCGTGTGCCTGCAATTGGCCTTACCGTGACCTGACCATCCTCCAGTCGTGCCAAAACCTCAGGAGAAGACCCGACAATATGAAAACCATCTAAGTCGAGAAAATACATGTAGGGCGAGGGGTTTAGTCTACGTAGCGCTCGATAGAGATTAATCGGCTGGTCGTTAAAAGGTGCCGTGAATCGCTGCGAGGGAACTACCTGCATAATATCCCCTGACAAGGTGTACTGCTTGACCTTCTCTACCGCTTGCTTGTAATTTTCTTTACCAAAACTAGATACAAAAGCCTCTTCACCAAGACCATCACCCTGCAGATTCATGGGCGGTAAATCGGGCTTGGGCTCGGCCAGTTTCAACTCGAGTTCGTCTAGCCGGGCTTCAGCATCTGCCAGGGCATTAGGATCTTTAGCATCAACATGCACCACTAACATAATAGTGCCCGAGAGATTATCAAAAATCGCCACTTCATCAGAGGCCATCAACAATATGTCAGGAGTACCCAATTGATCTGGAGGTGTACTTTTAGATAACCTAGGCTCTACATAACGAACTGTATCATAGCCAAAATAGCCGACTAGCCCACCGGTAAATCTGGGCAAGTCTGGCAAGTCTGGCATACTAAAGAGCGCGCGAAAGCGCTCAACCTCTCCCAACGGGTCATCGGTATTACGAGTGACCATTGGCTTTCCGTCTCGAATAATCTCTAGTCGATTGCCATACAGTTTAAGTACCGTCGAGGTTTGCATACCAATCAGCGAATATCGCCCCCACTTTTCACCGCCTTGAACAGACTCAAATAGGTAAGAGTTTGGCCCAAAAGCCAGTTTCAGGTATACGCTGAGTGGGGTTTCCAAATCCGCGAGTACTTCACGCGTGATGGGAATTCTATTGAAATTTTGAGTGGCCAATTTGGCAAATATATCGGGGTTCATGACAGCTTCCTAACGTTGTTCTCATTTGGCATACGCAAGTGCACGCGGCACTCAAGGTCAGTTAACCTCGCCAACGGCAAATCCCAAAATGAACAAACAAAGTGTCTTTCAACGCTATATCCTCAATGAGGTTTTATTGTAATCAATATAATGGTGTCAATAAACCTCTGGCGGCTACTTCAACCACTGTTGCCTATACTAATCTTGGCGAACGCTTGCCAGTTCAGCTCGGAGCTTAGTAATAATATCAGCGTAATCTGGCTGACTAAAGATGGCTGAACCAGCAACAAACGTATCAGCACCAGCGGTAGCTATCTCAGCGATATTATTAACACCGACACCGCCATCAATCTCAAGTCGGATATCATGCCCACTGTTGTCGATCATGCTCCGCGCTTGCTTTAACTTATCAATCGTTGAGGGAATAAACTTTTGCCCGCCAAACCCTGGGTTCACTGACATTAAGACCAGCATATCCATCTTATCCATTACCCATTGAGCTGTATCCAAACCGGTCGCAGGATTAATCACCAATCCCGCTTTACAACCCAAATCACGTATCAGCTGCAGAGATCGATCAACATGTGTTGAAGCCTCTGGGTGAAAAGTAATGTAATCAGCACCCGCATCAGCGAACATACGAATCATTTCATCCACTGGGCTAACCATGAGATGGACATCGATTGGCGCGGTTACACCATGATCTCGCAGAGCTTTGCACACCATCGGACCAATTGTTAGATTGGGCACAAAGTGGTTATCCATGACATCAAAGTGAATTATGTCGCCACCTGCCGCAAGCACCGTGTCAACTTCTTCGCCAAGTCGCGCAAAGTTGGCCGCCAAAATAGAAGGGGCAATCAAGTAATCAGCCATAACACACCTGTATTAAAATATTCTTGGATTATTTTGACGGTATTATATACCGCGATTAAGCTCTGTGGTGAACCCAAGAACAAAAAGGCCGCTCCATATAATAATTAAGCGGCCTTTTTGTTTATTTTCGAAAGGTATAAATTAATTTTCTTCGTTTAATTTCTCTTCTTCCATCATAGTCTTTTTCTTTTTTCGCATGCCTTTCTTGTTTTTCATCATTTTCTTTCGCACGGCTTTGCCCGCTTCTTTGGCTTCTTTTTTGCTTATGTAACCATTACCGTCGCTATCCATTTTGTTGAAGCGCTCGCGACCCCTATCGGCCTGCATGGCAATAAAAGCCTCGTGCTCATCATAGGATACCTGGCCATCTTTATCAGAATCTGCCATTTTGAAAAGTTTGCTCACAGGCCCGCCTTGCCCGTTACCTTTGTGATGATCAGCCGCCACAGAAAAAGACAGTGTCATGGCCAATACTAAAAATAAATAAGTTCTCATAATTATCTCCTTCGTGTGATTTGTCTTTATAAACGATGGTCAACACATTTGGTTGACCACCTAAAAAGACTAACTAGTAACTATAATCTTTAAACTGCTCACGAAGATCTTTTTTACTGATTTTACCGGTAGCTGTATGAGGGATTTCATCGACGAAAACACAGTCTCCAGGAATCCACCATTTAGCTATCTTTCCCTCCAGAGAGGCAAGAATAGAGGCCTTATCCGGAGTGACTCCCTCTGCGGGAATAACGATAAGTAGAGGCCGCTCTGTCCATTTGGGGTCAGCAACACCGATCACTGCCGACTCTTGAACATGCGGATGCGACATTGCCGCATTTTCAACATCAATAGAGCTAATCCACTCGCCACCAGATTTAATAACATCTTTAACACGATCGGTAATGATGACATAACCATACTCATCAATTGAGGCCATATCTCCAGTATCGAACCAACCATCTGCATCTAATGCAGGCTTATCGTCCAAACGATAGTAACCCTCACAAACCCAAGGACCCTTAACAAGTAATAATCCTGATGCGATGCCATCCCAAGGCAGAGCTTTGTTGTCTGAATCGACAATTTTCATTTCTACACCATAAACAATTCGACCGGCACGCACACGATAAGCATCTTTTTCTTCCTCCGTACAATCTTTCATCCACGCCATAGGTTTGTTGTATGATCCTAAGGGACTCATTTCAGTCATACCCCAACCAACATGCATGTAAATGCCGTATTCATCCATAGCCTTCATCAGAGATAGCGGGCAAGCTGAGCCGCCAGCCACCACCTTTTTTAAACTCTCTACGGTTTTACCTGATTTTTTAAGATAATCCACCAAGGCCAGCCAAACAGTTGGCACACCCAACGAATAAGTCACCTTCTCAGCATTGATGAGCCGCGTTAGAGTCTCACCATCAGCCATCTTAGGTCCAGGGAATACCAGCGTGCAGCCACTCATAGGGCCGTTATAGGCCGTTCCCCAAGCGTTAACGTGAAACATGGGTACGATAGGCATAATGACATCGCTACAAGAGATGTTCATCACNTCNGGAAGAGAGCCAACTATGGAATGCAGCACTGTGCTGCGATGACTGTAAACTACCCCCTTAGGATTGCCGGTAGTGCCTGAGGTATAGCACATTGAGCTAGCGGTTTGCTCGTTAAGGTCTGGCCACTCAAAGGTATCTTTTTGCCCACTAATAAATGTCTCATAACAATGTACATTGGATAGTTGAGTCTCAGGCATATGCGCCTCATCAGTAAGCACCACATAGCCTCTGACAGTTGGAAGCTTGTCTTTTAGAGACTCTAGCAAGGGAACGAACATAGGGTCGGTAAACACCCACTGGTCTTCAGCATGATTGATAATGAAATCAATTTGTTCAGGGAATAACCGTGGGTTA
>JGI24540J26637_10000324_pt1 | contig 19572 bp, 3 predicted proteins | sample NorSeaMetagenome_FD_26637 | JGI IMG/M metagenome (IMG submission 26637)
GGTGGAGAGCTTGTTCAACTCTGCAGTGATCGATGCACCGAGCTCCGAAATCTCCCGTTGGACTAGTCCATTACACTCAACAAAGACGCAGCCACCGTTGTCTTCCCTGTCTGTCACAACCCTCCTGACATTTCTCTCAACTAACTTTTTGTACCAAGTCTCCAAATCAGACCCCGAATCTCCCGCGGCGCTCAAGACAAGTTCTTCCCGACTGCTTACATGAAGGGGCATTCTCCATCTACCGTCGTCTCGATCCCGATCCTCCTTGGCGCTCCTCATGTGCTCCTCCTCGCCCGTTATGTGGTGCCTTGCCCGACCAAACTTGTCTGAGATGTTGTCGATTGCATAGCCAACACCCCACTTCTTTGACCTTGTCGCGACCGGAACGCTGCCCTTCGGTCCTTTCAAAACAATGTCCCTACCGACATTATACATGATCGTTAGGTCGGCGAGGGGTACAACCATCCTGAGTTTGTCGTTCTTCCTCCCACCGCTCTCCTTATCAACGTAGTACTCGTATAATACGTTGCCACTCAGAGCGTAGTAATATTTCTCTGTCACGCTTCCCAACAGAGCCTTGCTTCTCATCATTGGTCCCTCACATTCAATGTACCTCTGAGTCGGGAAGAGGGTTTGTTCCATTCCCAGGCTCCTCCCGAGCACGTTCTCACAAACAATGCTGAAAACGAGCGCCTCCTGGCTCTTGAGGTCGTACACTATGGGAACAGTCTCGTTCAGAACCTCAAACCTTTTCTCATTCAGTCCGCCAAAGTAGCTCACTGGCTCATTGAGAACGAGGCGAATCGCGTTCTTCTCAAGTCTGAGTTTTACGATCTGCTCAAAAGGAACGTTCCATATAAGCTTAGGTTTGAACCTCTTGGACTTGGCGTTGTGTCCAGTCTTGCCGCCACTCTCCTCGTCCCTAGCCCCAGCACCACCAAGATACAGCAGTCGCTTGTGGCTTAGGATTATGTAATGCTCGAGGATTACTGTTGGGTCCTCATTTTCGTCGTCCTTCTCAAGTTCAAGGCCGCTCGTGCCGCTCCTCATTGTTTCATCTTCCTCGCTCTCCTTGACGAGCCTCTCAAGGTCCTCCCCAGCCCCGCTCCAAACTGTCATTTTCCTGTCCCTCGGTGTTTCCAGGATCCTAACGACCCAGTCAAGCCTCACATCCTCGTATGCATACTTTCCCTTTGCAACGCTCGCGAGCGCTTTCTGCCTTTTTGCCTCCTCTACATCATACTCAACAATCTCTCCCACCTTTCCGAACCCCCTTGGGTTCCGCACTCTCCCGTCCCCTTCCCCTCCGCTGTCGACTCTCATGGATTTGGCCTCGTTTTTCATGCCCTCGGTTGCCCTGCTCGTGAGATCAAGGATTCCCACGACTGTTTTCACAGGCACTCCCACAACTCCTCTTGCGACACCTTTGACGAATCCGACCCCGCCCTCTCTCTCCAGTCCCTTGATGGGCTGCATGATGACTCCTCCAACAGCCTCTCCGAGACTTCCTCCGAACTCAAATAGGCCCTTTCTGATGCCTTGGCTGAAAGTTTTAGCCTCCTGCATCCTCGCGGTGCTCCTCTGCTGTTTGTAATCTCTATCAAAACTCATGTTCGCGAAACCCTCCCCGAGCGCCCCCGTCATTTTACTCATCGTGTTAAATGTGCCTTCGCCGAAGTGACTTCCAAGGCTTGTGGTGCCGCTTTTTAGCCCCTCCAAAAAGCTCTTACTTCCATCTCCTCCCGTCAAGCCATCCAAGGGCTCGTAGAAAAAGTCCTTCACCCCTGTGCCGATATTATTGACGAGGCCGATCGGATTCCCCAAGAATTCCACGCTCCCTAAAACTCCTCCAACCTGGCCCATGCACGCAAAGATGTAGTGCTTGACAATCCTGTCAATCAAATCATCCTTGCTGCTGAACGCGTTGCTTATCTGCAGCGCGCCTAGCTTCAATCTCGTGTCATCAAGCCCCCCCATTGCCGTGACAGCGACCCCGACCGCCCCCTTCCCCTTATCCTGGATGCCTCCTGACTTGAAGCTGAGCTTAATGTCAAGAGGGTGAAGGTGCAGAAGGTTGACAAAGACCTTCTTCCTCTTAGCTGCCTTGCCTACAGAGCTCTCTTCGTTGATCTTTCCCTTCACAAGGTGTCCACTTCCGCCCTTAAGAGTATCATAGTAACTACCAGCAAATGCCGCATGCTTCATCTCATCCTCTCCAAGACCAGCGCGCTTGTTGGTCAACGCAAGCAGCTTTGTTCCGTTCACCTCCTTCACCTGAACGGCGTCTCTTAATTTAAGGGCCTGGAAGATGAGCTTTTCCTCCAAGTTGACGTCCAATGGATGAAGCCACAAGGTGATAATGTCCCAGAGGACCACACTCTTGGCGTTGACGAAATTCCTGTTCGCGAAGAAGTGCAATGCGGGAGGGCTGTGAAGAGGTCTGCTCTTCAGACCAGGGATTCTGAGGACCTTCTCCTTCTCCCCGCCCTCTTCTCCCTCCTTCTCTCCCTCCAGTCCAAGCTTCTTGAGATTTCTGCTGCCCAACTTCCTTGGTTTAAGGATGCACGGCGTTAGAGCGTCGTAGAGCTGATTGTCGATTTGGATACCCTCGACTGTCAGAGCCATTTCCGTACTTATCTCGGATTTCCTCATCAAATACTTTACATCTGTCAGGCTCAAAAACACGAGCTCCCTCGGCCTGTCGCAACTGAGGGCCCTGGGCTTGTCAATTACACTTATCCCAAGACTAAAGTTGACTTCAGCCTCCAATTTCACCTTGCTCATGTCCTTGATGTTATTCGCAGCATCCCCGCCTGTGTCCTGTTTCTTGTCTTCCTTGGAGCCTCCGCCTTGCTTGAAGCTCAGAGACGTCGTGAGCGTCCTCTGGCTGAAATTTGTCTTCAAGACTTCTCCCTTGGTTCCCTCCTGTTCCTCGTCCTCTTCCCCTCCTCCGCCCTCCTCACTAAGCTCCAAGACCTTGGTGGGACCATCGGCCTTCACCACGACCTTAACATACGTCTTTGCCAGAAGCTTATCTAGGGTGACTTCGTCGCTCTTCTTTGCCTTGTCCAATTTACCAGCCGTTGCGGTCAGCAGGCTGATGAGACTCTCAGCACTCTGAGACCTCAGGTTCTTGCCCTTCTCCTCCTGGTCGTCGTCATCGCCAACTCCATCGTTTGGATTAAAGAGAATACTCAGTGCCGCGTTATCTGCTGCGTTCCTTAACGCTCCAACCCATTCCTTCATCTCCAAAGGGCTCTTACACCTCCACTTGTGAACCCTCCCAGTCTTGGTAACGACCTCAAAGCACAAACTTCCCTTAAGATCAATATCATCGTCACGGTTAGGGGCGTATAGAGCGTACTTGATTGTGGATGAGTCCTGGAAGAAGTCTGCCAGAATAGTTGACTTCCTCTTTGTACCTGCTGCCGAGGCGTTGGACGCCTGCGCCTGATGCCCGACTGTGCCTGTTGCACCACCACCCTTCGTTGACACGCTGTCTCCTCCGAAACCTGCTTCCGTCCCAATTCCCTTCCTACTCCCACCATGATCGCTGCCCTTGTCGGATCTGCCCTTCTCGGATCTACCCTTATCGGATCTACCCTTGTCGGATCTGCCCTTCTCGGATCCCTCTTCCCTTTTAGGGCTGAGGCTCCTCCTTGCACCCCTGCTGCTTCCTGTGTCAAGACGCTGCCTCGCCCTTGGAGTGTACAGCACGTTGGCCCTCTTGCTGTGTCTCTTTGCTGCCAACGTCACCCCGCTCCCTCCCTCCGTCACAAGCCTTAAAAGGCCTCGTTTGAAGAGATTCTGGGCGACAACGAGAGCACTTCCTCGATTCTTGGCGGAAATGCCAAGCTTGAGAATGAGGTTCATCCACTCTTGGCCGGTTAAAAGGAACCTGCTCTTCCTCTCGCTGTTCTTCTCCATCCTGGTCGCCCTTCGAAGGTTGTTCATGGCAGAAGTCTTCCGCGATGACGACGCGAGGCTCCCCCTCCCGAACGTTTGCCTACCTGACGCGGAGGCTGCGTCCTCGCTTCCAAAGCTGCTGCTCAAGCTGATCCTGTCCCTCTCGTCCGTCAATCCAACCTCGGTGCCACCAGGCTTTTTCATCTCCACCCTCATCCACCTGTGCAGCAGAACTGCAATAGTGAACGCCCTCTCTGCCTCTTTTTTCTCCTCCTTCGTCAATATCTCCTTGTCCCTTATTGGCCATCCCTCGCTCTCGGCCATCGAGAACGCAGTCAGCTCCGCCATCTTCTGAAAGTTCATGCTGAAGTTACGTTCCCAGCCCCCCTTGCTCTTCTCGACGCATTGTTTGATCTGATTTTTGCTGTTCATTTCCTCTCCACGAATGCCCCCTCCAATTCCCGCGAGGAAGTTCCCTCCTGGTCCCAGGTTGATTACTCCCAGTAAGTCCAACCTGTCCATTTTGCTACTATTGATCCTCGATTTCTTTGCCCTATTGTGGGCCGGTGCCCTGAATATGTACATTGTGTGGCCTTTAAGAACGCAGTAGGATCTGACATCCCTCTCCCCACCCAATCTCTCGTGGACCCTCTCGATGAAACCCTCAAACTGGGGCTTGCTCAAGTTAGGCAAGGACCTGGTTAACCTTATCCTCGGGTGCTCGGCCAGTGCGTCCAGTCTGCACTCTCTGGAAACCCACTTGCTCCCCTGCTGGAACTCAATCTCGAGGATCTTGCTGTTCATGGGCGCGTCCCAACTGTAGGGCATCGAGGACCTTGGCATCATGTAGTCGTACGCACGACTGTTGTCGTCCAGAGTGCTTTGGCGAAAGCGAACCCTGTGGCTTGTCTCATTGTCGATCCTGTAGGGTACGAACTCGTCGACTTGCTCGAATATAACGACGATGGAGGCGTCAATGAGCTTCACCATGACCCTGATGAGGAAGATCTCGTTCCTCCTAAACTTTTGCCTGACCTTCAATGCTGTCTCACCGAGCGTGTCAATGCTGAATTCCCCGCTCCATGACCAGCTCGGGGACGTGAAGCCGTCAGACTGCAGCCTTGCACACATTAGGAAGCTCTTATCCTTGAAGGGCCAATGAAAACCAGTACTAGTGCCCCCAGGCACCGTCATCCTCCACTCGTCCTCGCAACATGACTGCCCAATTTCAATGGGGGCACGGAGGTCGTTCACCAGCATGTAGCGGGGGAGAAAGGTGACGATTGTAGTCCTGAAGTAGACATCCTTCCCCGATGCGCAGTGGACACCAACGTCGTACTGGCACCTGTGATCCTTCTTGCGCTTAGATGGGTCGTGCTTTGCCTTATATATCGAGGTCTGCTTCTGCTTAACCCTGCGCTCCTGGACTTGTGGAGCATTGTTGTCGTAAGGAGTTCCCCATTCGTCGGCTGCTCCATCATTGTCCTCGTCCTCCGTCCCCTTTGAAACTCCGGGGCCCTTATCTTCGTTCTCGTCTTCGCTGGTGTTATCACCTTCGTCGCCGTCGCCCTCGTCATCTTCTTCGTCGTCTTCCTCCCCAAATCCAACCTCCTCGACAAGCTTCTCAAGCTGATGCGGTGCATGCTTGAATCCTTCTCGTCTCAAGATCGAAGTGGTATGCGATGGCGTTGATCCCGCATTGAGCGTACTTCCCCCGGCAGCTTCGATGTTCTTTGCTCTTTTCTTGCTCCTCAACTGCTTCAAGGTCAGGCACGAGGTAAGGCCGCTGATGATATCCTTCTGGCCAGTCACATCGTAGGGAGATGACCATTCGCTGTCCAGAACTCTCGTGCATAAGTGAAAGCGCATTCCGAACGTAGAGGGAGGTGAGAACATAATCGCCTCGCCCCAGTCAAGGTAGCGGAGCAACCTTAGGTTGGATGAGGAAGTATTGTTGAGATCCAGCTGCTGCCAAGCGATATGAAGTTCCACCCTGTGGCATAGCCTGAGGTCCAGAACCTGCAATGAACCTATTTGCATGCTCATTGGGAGCGGAGCGTAACCTCCGAACATGAAACCAACCCCACCCGAAGATTCAGGAACCCAGACAGAGTCAGAGCTATGATAAACAAAGAAGTAGTCCTTCTCCCTGACTCCCACGGTATTCTTGTTATCGTCAGACCATCTGAGGCCTCCAAGGACGCAGGCCTCGTCAAAGAGATCATGGAGAGTGTAGTCGGACTGCATCTCATTCAATGTGACTCGGTGTAGATGGTTCGTAGGCAGACGGACTGTGATACCAGAAACGAGCCTTCGTTTTTGAAAAATTTTCCTCTTCTCAAGGACAGCCCTATTGAGCCTCGTTTCGAGCTTCTTCTGGAGCTCAACAGTTGTATCCCTTGCGAGAAGGGTGCTCTTCCTCTTCACCCATGCCTCCCTACTGCCAGTTCTATCTCTTGCGTACAAGCTGTCATGGGATGTCCTCTCACTAAGGTCGCTCATGCTCGTAGGAGACATGCGGAATTTTTCCGTTCCCCTCCTCTGCTCCATTAGCTCAGTCTTGTGGTCAACACTTCCAAAGCCGCTATCGCTGCTCACGACGGACGCTGAATCTTCGCCTCCTACGCTGATTGTCCGCTTCCTCGCCGTGAAATTGGGAATCTGCCGGGGTTCGCCTTCGAAACCGAAGTCCAAGGCACCCAAGGCATCATCTACAGAGAGCCTATTATTGCTGTCGCTGTTGCGCTGCTCCCCTGCCGTGGACCTATCGGTATCGCTAGCGTTGCTCTTTTTCCGCTGCTGCCTTGCAAATATGGACGGGAAAGCTGAAGAAGTTGGCTGGTACGTGCTTGTAGTTGACACAATGTTGGTTCCAGAAACTTGGTGGTCCTTGGTGCTGGTGTCGGGGGATCTAAACTTGAAGAACCTGTTGTCGACAGGTCCCTTCTTTTGAGGAGTTGTGCTCTTGCGCTCGCCAACCTTCTCTTTGTCAACCCATTCAATCCTGCTGTCGTCATAATCGTCGGGTCCGAAACCATAAGCAATCCTTGTCGTGTGAGTGTTGTACCTTTCGACATCTGCGCTAGTGTTCCCGAGAGCCCCAACACTCTTGTGGGTGAGCTGGGCCATTCCGCCCCTGAGGAAGGAAGGCGCGTCAATTCCCGCCGCTGTGCTGCTCTCTCTGTACTGAAGGGTGAGGTCAGTGTGGTTGATGATCCAAACCCTGCTGAATACCTTGACGTGCCTTCCGTGGACCATCGTCTTGAGGCGAAGTGTAGGAATGTCCATCTCAACGAACTTCCCGCTGCCATTGTCCATCGGCTTCTTCAGCTTGCCTCCCTTTAACTCGACAGTGTACCTTTTCGGAACTTTGGGATGAACACAGCGAGGGGTGTGGAGCTTGGAGATCGTGGACCAGTTATAATTGATGAGACGTATAGACAGATAGAGCTTCTTGCGCAGATCAAGTCGGAAGATGGGGAGGCAGGTGCCAATAGGAATCACTCCTTCGGCTGCAATCCTTCCCTGGCGATCAGAGATCCGATACAACATTGGGGAGCATAGCAGATTGTGAAGCACCAGGGGTGGTAGAAGTGTTAGATTGAGAAGTGGCGAAGCATTCGCTTGCAACGTCGAAGGTTCGTCAATTGCCCTAAGTGACGGAATCTTGGAGAAGAAGTCGTCGTGAAGAGAGTCGTAAGCGTCTTGTCCCTTCTTCACGATCCTGTGACTGCTCCCACCTTCCGCAGTGTGCATATAAAGGTAAACATTCTCTCCTTTTCTCTGGATCGAAGCAAGCTTGTGCCCGTGGTTTGTGGTGGGGCGAACAAAGAGCAAAGTCGGCTTGTTATCCTCTGAGAGGTCTGGAGACGAAGCCTTGATGAGCGTGGTCGTCGGGTTAGTCTTCTTCGTCGACTTTTCTCCCACAGCTGCGTCACCATCCTTCTTCTTGGGTGTTTCCTTGTTGGATCCAAAGAAGTTGAAGAACCCTTCCGTTTTCTCCTCTTTCTCCTTGCCCTTGATCTCGGCTACTTCAATGTCCTCATCCTCTTCCTGGTCGTCGTCTTCCTCCTGGTTGCTGCTACTCCAGACCTTCTCCTCGTCCTCGACTTCCTCAACGACTCCCCTGTCCTTCTCCCTCTGCCACATTACCTTGCTGACCTCCATTTGGAGACTCCACCGGTGAGAAGACACTTGAGAAAGGTCCGAGTTCTCAAAGATGGTGTTCGACCTAGGATTTGCCATTCCAATGACATTATTCTGGATTTCCAGGTCCCTCAGCCAGTCTACCATTGGAGCCCAGTCCGTCTTATCGTTGGGACGGATCCAAATTGATGTTGTTGGCTTAACCATATTGATGGGTACGTAATAGACATCGGAGGAGTTGAGCTTCTTAACTTGTTCCGACTTGTAGGTGTTTGTGAGGGAGAACCGCCTGATTATGGAAGAAGATGATGAGGAGTTCTTGTCGAATATTTTCAACTCCATCGGCACACCCGTGTGGTTCTGAATGCATACCCGTGATCTAATTGTGATGGACTTGGAGCCGTCTGGCCTTAAGTGCACTTCTGCAACCAGCAGGGGGGGGGTTGGAGGCGGCAACTTTTTAGTGCCAGAGGACGCCCTTGAGCGATCATCGGACGACATACCCCTCTGCATTCGAAGAGTCTCTGCAATCGACGGCGTAGCTTCGTCATCTAGTTGCCTCCCTCTCAGCCTTCCCCTGCCCTCAGTGGCTTCCTCGCCAAAACCCATTGCCTGAAGCTTTATGGTGTGCAAACCAGCAACGTCCATGGGGATAGCGTTGACGGATTCGAAAACCCAATTGCTCAGAATTATCGAAATTGACATGGTGTGAGTTTGAACCCCCTGGGTGTTGATGCCGCTTTCCTTGAAGGATCGAGCAGAAGACTTTCCTAGTCCCTCAACCAGAGAGGATCGCCTTGACACCCCCGTAATCGTGCGGAAGTCCAAAGCGAGACCATCGTTGCCCGACTTGAGAGGGATCTCAAATGGCGACCCTGCTGAGCGAGAGAAGACTGCCGTCAGCTTCTCGCCGCACCTGTTCATGATGGTGTAAGGTGCAAGGAGCTTGGAAGAGGACGTCACGTGGTCGTTTAGCAGAAAGTCGTGCGCGCAAAGCCTTAGAAGCGCGTGGGAAAGGTTAATGTTTAGAGGCCTCTTGAGGTCGACCTTTGCACTCGTTCGATCGGCGTTCAGATCTTTACCAATGTCGACTTCGAGTGTAGTTGTCTCGATCAGGGGGTCCCAACGGTGGGAGAAGTGGTTGAAGTAGGAGCCCTGAAATGTAAGCTGCGAGAACACCCGCATCCCTTCGTGCTGCAAAACTTTTGAAAGGGTGACATTTCCGTCGGTAAGACGAACTGACAGAAGGGGGATGCCCATGACGTTGTTGACGAAAGCAAGTCGCATGTTAGATAGGCCGACAAGTATTTGGAGGTTGGTAGGCACGTCGGCAAAGGACGTTTGCGAGTGCAGAGTTGATGTGGAAGGGGTTGCTGTTGGGGAAGGGGACTTGAAGGGGGAAAGTAAGGTTAGAGAGGAGGATCGCCTCGGCTCCTGGGCATCGCGCTTCGACACGGTGCTATCGTTTGTGGGATTGTGGGACGATGAATGACTTCCTCTTCTCTTGCCACCCGGTGACGAGGTCGATGAGCGTCTCTTTGGAGTAAATGGGGCTGAATCGTGAGAGTCCATGCTCGAACGGAAAGATTTTAGGGAGGAACAGCGCCCAGGTGAACCGAGTGTTGGTGTTTCTGGCGGTGTAGGCGAATATGGGGGGTCTTCTGGGGGAGGGGGGGCAGAATTGCGCTTCAGGTCCTGGAGAAGGGTGGAAACGACCACCCCAATTAGTTTGATGTCTGGAAGGGACAGACCGAAGTCAATTAGCGTTGCTAACGGGTCAATGGAGCCTACTGGCGTGGTCCTGGTGGCCATACTCGGGGTCCCGAACACTGGCTTGGTCACGTCGCCGTGAAGAGCATCAAGCTCAGATAGGATTGAGTTGAAGTTTGCCTTCTCTGTCCAAAGCAGGACAGTTTTCTTAATGACGGGAGGCTTGGGTGTGCCCTGCTGCAGGTGTCTCGTGAGGCACGGGAGCGCGGTCTGAATGTCCAACTTGAGCCTCAGAGGAGAGGAGAGAGATATTGCATCAGAGGGGGCAAGGTTGGAGAGGTGGGCGAAAAAAACAGACTTGACCAGCAGTTCTACCATCATGTCAATGGACCCTGAGCCCTTTGTGCCGTGATTAGGGTACCCTCGCCACCTATGGAAATAGGCGCAGTCTGCGTTCAATACAAGGGTCCTCGAGCTTTGTTTATGCAGCTCCTCAAGCAAGCAAACATTGGTGTTTGTGACCTTAACGTCAATATCCCAGTTCTTCTCATCCTCTTCCCATGGAGGGAGCCCCATCTCCATTCTCTCCTCCTTCTCTTCCTCCCCATGCACAACCACGGGATCGTAGAAGAAGTTGATGAGTCTCTTGATTGCACACCCGTAGCCAGAAAGCACCGTAGAGTCGACATACACGCCAATTCTCCTGTACGCTCCCCCATAGTTGTGCTGCCGGTAAATCAGTTGATCGGGTTGAACTTGGTTGAGAGAGTCGTCATCAGACTCTGCGTAAGATCCGTCGTCGGATCCTCCGTCCTTGCCATCGGGCGAATCTTCGTAGTCATCCTCGCTGGCATAAGACTTTAGAGTACTCAGTCTCCCCCTGAAGTGCCTATCAGTTGTGTCGAATCGCCTCCTGCTCATCTCGAGCATTTTGTTAGGACGAAGCATTTCGCTGCCCTCGGGGCCTGCGTCGTTACTTTGGGCGTCATCTGACATGTCGTTGATCGCAATAGTTTTCGACGTGACTTCAAGAAGGACTCCTTGCCCATCCTTGTGTTTATCGATGCCGAGGTATAGTCCCTCCGCCTTGACGAAAAAGAGAGGATAGCTAATCATCTTCTCTTCGCCATTTGTTTCGAGGCCATCCTCCAAAAGATCGTTGTCGTCTTCCTCTGATGAATCCGTGGCGGAGTAATCTGAGTCGTCCCAGTCCGATCCATCATCGTCGTCCCCCTCCTCAAGGCTGTTGACTCCAAAGACCTTCCTCCTGTTCCTGCCCCTGAAGCGATCGCTTCCGTCACTTAGACCTCTGTTTTTCCTTCCGTATATCTTCTCCCCGACGTGGTAGTCTTCCTCGTCGCTGTCTAAGCCGCTGCTCTCCGAGTCGCTCAGTCTGTTGAACGGGGACTGCTTCCCCCTCTTGCTATCCTTGGAACTATTGGCATCTTCGGTGGAGTTTGCGGCCATCAGAGCAGCTGCTGTGAGGCTCCCCGTCGAGTCAAAGTTAGAATCGTCGAGGAGAGACTTGCTCGCCGCTAGGGAATTTTGCATTTGGTAACTTTCCTCAGCCATGGCATCATCAAGATTTTCAAAGTACGCAATCTCGTCCTCCTTCACCACGATTTCGGCGGCTTCGAAGTAAACGGGAACTTGCATCTGCAGCGGCAAGCCATCAAATACGCCGGGTCCTACTTTGGTCTCGTCAAAGACTGGCTCCGGGTCCTCCGGGTTGGGATTAGGGACATGAGTGGGCTCCTCGGAGAAGTTGTCCATGATGAGTCCAAGTATGAGCGCGTACTGCGCCTGGGTAAGGTTCCAGTAAATCCTAGGCAGCATAACCGTGATGTTCATGGGCGTTTTATTCACCCCCACATCGTCGTCTCTGTCGTCCCAGAGGTAACCGAGGGTGTCGTAGACACCTTTGTACATCGCAGGACCGGCAACGTCAACTGCCATGGGAAGAGCAAGCCACGCCTTGATAGTAAGATGCTCTTGGATTGGATGGGAAGACAGGCAAGTCGACAGCGAGGCGTCAATGAGCTCCATGTCGAACCTCGCCTCGGGAGGGTTGGGCAGGTACGCAAAGTTGCTTGAAGTCTGCGCATTATTCATCCAGTCCATTTCCTCCTCCAGTGCATCGATTTCTGCTTGAACCCTGCTGAGCTTCTCCAGAGCCTCAGAGTGCTTCCTGTCGCAGACCTCTACCCGGGCCATTTGAGAAATGAAACGCCTCGCAGTTTCATCGCTGTTGAACTGAGGTAGCTGCAACGATGCCGCGGATCCGTGCCTAGCGCGAGCCCGCTCTACGTGCTCGGTCGGATGATTGAGATCGTGGAGGTGCTCGTTGTCCTGGTCTAGCTTCATTTGCTCCAGAGTACTATCCTCCTTGGCGTACTCTTCCTCCGCTCGCTCTGCCTCTTCCCTAGCCTTCTCTTCCTTCGCTCTTAGGCCTTCAAGCTGCTCCTCCAGGAACCTTCCCAATTCGCCCTTCCCGTCCGCCCTGGTGTTCTCAACGTCAAGGAAGACATCCTCTTGGGAAGCTATAGAAGAGTACGGGTCGCGAGGTTTCCGGAGGCCGAACTCTACAAGGTCCGAGAAGGAAGTCACCCTCTTCCCTCTTGTTCTGGCCATTCTGTTCATGCTGGGTATCTCGTGAGCGAACCTGTGCTGATCGAGAAGGGGGCTGCTGTAGTAGTTTTCCTCGTTTTCCACAGCCTTCCACATCTTGAAGGTCGGGAATTTCACCTTGATCGCGTCGTAACCCTTGGACTTGTGGCAAAGCCAGATCTCGCTGTCCACGGCGAGGATCTCGATCTTTGCCTCCTTGGCATCCTTGCCTGCGATGCCGTTCCTTTCGTTGTCCCTGTTTCTCTTCTCCCTGAAACCGGGGTGCTTCTCTTCTTTCCATTCCCTCACCAAGCCCGTCGTCCAAGTCTCTCCCTTCCCCTCGACCATGCTCACGGCGATGCTTCCAGCCAAGACGTCCTCCGCCCTTCCTCCCATTACCTTTAGCGCGGGCACGAAATACTTCTGCCAGTAGAAGACATTCTCCATCGTTTTTCGTTGCAGGTATATGAACTTCAAACCCCTAACCCTGACACCAAAGACTGGAGGCTCTTTCCTCTGCTCTGTCGCCCCAGTGAAGGTCCATTCGAGGACAACTCCGTCTCCTACTTCTTCTGCCTCCTTGGTCGGTGTTATGATGTCCTTGTAGCACTCTCTGCTCATTCCGGTTTCGTCCCTTAGCTTCAAACCCTCTACACTGCCGAGCAGACTGATGCTTGGATTGTCCCCTCCTGCGTTGAACTTTTCCATGCAGGTGGTGCTCCCAACGAAGGTAACCCTGTCGGTGATTTCTTTTCCCCACCAACTCTCGACCTCAACCTCGCCGGTGGCAATGTGAAGTGTCATGACCGGTTCCTCCCTCCCTCTTGGCAACCTGCTGTTTCCAGAACCGCTGTTGCTTCGTTTTTCTTGTGCTCCGGATAGTTTATCCGCTACGAACTTTGTCATTACCTTCCCTCCCCAAACCTTCGACCTAACCTCGCCGCTGAGGCTCTTGGCCTTGTCTACGGCAGCTATGCAGTGAAATATTCTTCCCCATATCACTGGCTCTACGCATGCTTTTATGAAGGGGGCTGAAACGTGGACCGTGGTAGTGTAGAAGCCGATGCCGAGATTCCCTGTCGGTAGACTACTCCAGTGGCAACCGCATGGATGGCGAACGACTCTTAAAAAAGGATTAGACACGTCGACGGCATTGATTGCAGGAGATATTCCATTGGGTGCTATCGAGAGCACCCAGAATATTCCACAATCGCTGCCTTTCTTCTTTTCCGTTTCAAGATCGTCCTGCGGCTTGCTCGTCGTCTTGCTTTTCCTTCCCCTATACCCTTGGTCGACTACTCCAACCTTTACGGTTCCGACCCACACTTCCATCTGACTAGCGTACGTAGCGCTCTGCTTTTTGAAGTTTACGTCCTTTGCTTCAATGACAAGAATCTCAGTGAGGGGGGGGACGGGGAGGTTGAAAGTGTTTGTATCCGCAAACTCGGCGTCGCGCGCAGTGGGACCATAGACCCTTGAGCTTTGCAGTTCGCTGGTCTTCTTCGTCCCGCTAACGAGCCTTACTCCGAGGGCCCGTGCGTTAACCTCGATGTGCATGAGTTTCACGTTCTCCCCCTTGATCACGCTCATCGCCGACAGGCTCAGAGATTTCCTCTTACCGTCGTTATCCTCTTTTTTGCCCAAGCACCAGCCCACGGTCCAGGCGATCCCGATGAGCTCGTCCCAGCCGCAAACGATGTCGAGGGGGAGGACTACAACGGAGACCGAGATTGGCGAGTTCGTGGGGGAGTTTATGTCTGACGAGTCAAGCCACATTGACGCCTCTGTGACCTGCCCTGAATCCATCCCGAACCCCCCCTTAGTGGGAAGGCAGTCCGTCTTTCTCCCGGTGTATGTGTGCTGCACGTATTCGTGTCCCCTGTAGCTCTGGGAATCCCCCGAGTTCTCCCTCGAGTTCTCCCTCGAGTTCTCCCTCGAGTTCTCCCTCGAGTTCTCCCTCGAGTTCCCGCCTGACAGAGTCGTTTTTATCTCCACCAAGGCGCTCCTCTCGTCACCTTCCTTCCACCTTAGGCATTCCCAAGTGTCAGTCAGGACAAAGCTCTTATCGATCTTTTCCCTCGTTTCGTCCCTCACGACCTCCAGCGCGTATCCCCTTGCAAGACCAAGCTGTGATGAGCGAAGAGCGGGACGAGGAGCGAAGCGACGAGTATGGGGGTTTAGTATATTGTATAGAGCAGCAAAAGCTCGCTGCCTTCGCTGCGCTCCTCGCTCCCCCTCACCTTTGTAATTTCGATCTTCTCCTCCCTCCTGCTACTTTCGTCCGGTGGTGAATCCCTCCACCTTGACTTTATACCAAGTTTCGCCTCAAAGCAAGGCTTCGAAGCGTCGTACCTTTCCGTCGGTACAATAAGCGTGATCTCCCCGATAGAGAAGTTGGCGTCGAATATCCTTTTATCTGCTGCCTCCTCCTTCTCCATAAGATCGGCGCTAGAGTTCCTCGCCTTGGAATTAGTATTGTCCTCTAGAACCACCGACGTTCTCCCAAGTGTTATAGACGGTACTAGGAAGGTGTGAACCCTCCTGCAGCACTCGTAGTCCAGCGCCATCAGGAGGGGTTCGGAACGCACGTATATGGCGAGGGTTGAGGGGCTCACTTTAAGGCTTAAAGCAAGGGAACACTCTTCTGAGGAGGATGTTGACGTGCTCGTGGGCTCACGAAGGTAGACCCAGCACGGCAGTGGTCCATTGCCTCCTTTCTCCCTAACCTCAACCCCCCCGACCCTTCCCTCGACCTCCGTCGTCGTCTTCGACTGCGTTGCGTTGAACATGCTCTTTACTTTGACCCCTGTTATAGACAGTGACAGCGGGTTCTGGAGGGTCTTGCGTGAAGGGTTGGAGGTAGGTAACAGACGGACCATTATACCTGGCATTTCAAAGTTCACGTGAAAAACCCCCTGCGGCCCAAGATTGGTGGCCTCCTCCTTTGCTTCAGTTGTTTCGTCCTCTACCGCGTTAGAGCCGTCGTTGGTGCTGGTCAGCGGGGAAGGGACGGAGGTAGAATCATGGGGCCCGCTCTTGGCAAACAGAAAGTTCTCTGGTGTTATGCCACCTCTCGCGTCGACGAAGTCGTCGTCGCTGTCGCTCTCCCCGTGCGTGTCGCTCGCGTCGTGGGTGTCGCTCGTGGCATCGTTGGTGACATCGTTCACCTTTTCCTTCTTATCCATGATGACGCTCTCCCTCCTAACTCGCTTTATCTCCTCCTCCCAAGCCGAGCCCTGGAAGAAATCGTTCTTTCCGACGATCTTCTCTACCTCCTCCAGTGCCTCAGCGTCGATCTCAGGTGGTTTTTGTCCACCGACAATCCCACCATCTGCGAAANTCCTCCTTCTCCTTGGCGAACTGCTTCCCCTTAGCCCCACCCCGTACTCAAGCAGTGCCTTATGAACGACCTTAACGGTAGATTCCCTGACGACAAACTCGACACCGTCCTTGAAAAATTCCACCTTACTCTCCTCCTTCGCCTTCCCCCGTTTGCTGGGTGATATGCTGCAATGAGCAGGGGTCGAGGAGCGGGGTCGAGAAGAGTGTGAGAGAAGCGAGGAGGATATCTGGTAGTATTGTAGTTCCAGCTTTCGCTTCGCTCCAGCCGCCCTTCGCTCCTTGTAGATTCTCACCTGAATGTCGGGAAGGACGTACGCCTGGTTAAAGCGATCTTCTCGCTCCATCCCTTACCGTGTATTTTAAGTGACACGTTGAAGTTGCGCGCAAGGGGGAAGAAGGAAACGATGGAAGGGGCGGAGGGGGGGGAATCAAATACATGCATTGAGGGGGGGACTCCGAGCTCAACACCCTGAGCGTCCATCAGAGGTAGACCACCTGAGTAGCTACCTATCTTAAGCTTTGCGTCTGTGATGAGCGGCGATGAGCGGCGATGAGCGGCGATGAGCGGCGATGAGCGAAGTAAATCACATAAGTGTTAGATTCACGCCCTTACTTAATGTGCTCTCAAAACACTCTCCTAACACTCACCTATATTAAGCTCATCTAAAATCCCGGCAACCCCGTCCTTAGTGTCTGCCTTGATCCTGAGTCCTCCGATGCTCACGAGTTTGTGGTACGTCTCGAAAATGTTTGATTCAGGGTCTGTTGGGACATTGTAGAATGTAGGGGACCAGTTGGAGGTGGTTGTCAACGCACAGATACTGTCCAGGGTCAGATGAATGGCCTCGTCGCCCGCACCTTTGGTCCTGTAGACGACGCCAACGTCCAGAACCTCCACCTCGACGTTGTGGAGTATACTCTGGAGGAGGGAACTGAAGTACCCTCCCTTGCTGGTTGGAGGTTCAGGGGAGGGTGGGAGCTTTGAAGGTGACCCGGATGGGGATGACGATAACCCTGGCGCGTTGGAATTCTCGGGGTTGCCTTGTGGGTCGTTGGTGTCGTTTGTCTTAACGGTTGAGGAGGAACGACGGTTTTTCAGCAGACTTCCAGAGATTGTTATGTGGCTTATTGTTATCTTTATACGTTTCCTGAGAAGGGGCGAGGAGCAAAGCGACGAGCGGAAGGGCGCGAGCGACGCGAGCGCAAAAAGGGTTGTTAGCTATGTCGGTGGGCGGTATGCTGCTGTCGCTTCGCTCCAGCCTTCCGTCCTTCGCTCCGTCCCTCACCTCCAAAGTTCCCTCCACGGAACTTCAAGTTCAAGATTCCCAATTTTCCCCCCCCAAAATCCCCCCTTCAAACCAATCCTTTCAAGGAAGGACTTCCTAACGTTCAAGTTCGTTAGGGTGAAGGAACCGGACCATATGGAGAGATTTAATGTCGTTGTTGATAAGTCTGAACGGAAGGCGAGCGAAACGAAGAGCGAGCGCGTGAAAAGTGGTGAGAAGCGATCAGCGACTAGCTAAAAGGTTCGGGATAAAGGTTCCTTTCTTGAAGAGAGAAGACACACTGTAGCTCTCGTGTTTCCTCTTCCCTCGGCGGGCTGGTGATGCAACGTGCGATGTTGATGCTATCACTACAACTCCTTTACCCCACTTTCCCCCCCTCATCACCTTCTCCTCCCACACTCCTTCGCTCACTTACCTATTATAGGACTTAGGAGGAGTCTAAGTATAATATACAGTAATGACTCCAACATGATTGGATGTAATTGATGGTGGAGGTAACCCTAACTGTTTTAAGATAATGGGAGGCACTATTCCTATGGATCCTAGCTTGAGAGAGGGTGTGTGAGGAGGTCTGATTTATTTTCCAAAGACTTTATATTACGTAATATACTGCTGGTGGGCGGTACTGAGACTATGTCAGTGTCGATGTGAAGGAGTCGGTATACGTTCAAATTGTTTGTATTGAAATTTACTTTTTGGGGACAAAGACGCTTTTTGGCAGCTTTCAGGTTTTGGAGGAGAAAGAGGGAATGCTCATATTACACTCATTCCTCTATCATCGTAAAACATTTCACATAAGAATTTTTTATCTATAAATGGGGATTTAACCATTGTGACCATCCGTCATCTCGGAAGTCTCAGTCGGGTATAATTACATCCTACAAATGAGCCTCCCCCTGGCCAAGGGGGGGGGTGATTGCCTGGGCACAAAGGATCTTATCTATAATCCTCTAATGCCTCATTCTATAAATCTAATCGATCCTTTAAAGGGTATATCCGCACACACATGGGTAAGTCATTGTCCTACTAATATATTTAAACCCTCATATTGCTAATTGTAATAATGAAGGATAAGATCCTCGGGAACTCGGCCCTCTTATCATCATTTTATTCACCCTTTACTAACTTGTTTCCATTCATTTCAACTCTCTATGGCTTATACTTATATATACAGAACAAAGATAGGACACAGGTTGCTATATGTCCTAATGATAACACAATGGTTATATACGTGAGTTATCCCGAGGGACAAGGGGAGGGTTAGGGGAGGGTTAGGGGAGGGTTAGGAGATGTTATTGAAGAGTAACGTGAATGTTTGATATAGGGGTTTTCGAATTAGAAGGGCCATCAGAAGTGATGTACTGCCAATACCACGTAACTAACATAAACACCCTTTCCACTTGTCGCTTCGCTATTCCTTTACTTTCTAGGGTAACTGCAAAGCCAAAACCAAAGCAGAATGGAAGGTCCTTCACATCCTCGACGAGCACGATCTCCTAATCTCCGCGATCGATTGGTCCCCTGTAACAAATATGATAGTGACCTGTTCCCACGACCGCAACGCCTTCGTTTGGAAGTTCGAGGAGGGGGAGGGGAAGTGGAAGCCTTCCCTGGTTATCCTTAGGATCGATAGGGCGGCGCTGGATGTTAAGTGGAGCCCAGACGGGAAGAAATTCGCGGTTGCGTCGGGGGCTAAGTGCGTACCTGTTTGCTACTTTGAGGCAGAGCACGGTGAGGGCAGGAGGAGCGAAGCGCTGGAACGAAGCGACAGCAACATACCGCTCACAACTATGCAACTAACAACCATTCCCGCGCTCGCTGCGCTCGCGCCCTTCCACTCTCTCATCTCAGACTGGTGGGTAGCCAAGATGATCAAGAAACACAAGTCCACCGTCCTCCGCGTTTCCTGGCACCCCAACAGCCAGATCCTCGCTACCGGTAGCTCCGACTTCAAGTGCAGGGTTTTCTCCGCCTTTGTACGTCAGATTGACAATGCCCAGGACAGCCTAAACTTCACCCCAAAGGCGTTCGGGGAGGACTGCTGGGAGGCCGGCGCGTACGGTTGGGTCGACAGCGTCTGCTGGTCGCCGTCTGGTAACACCCTGGCGTTCACGGGGCACGACTCTAGCATACAGTTTGTAGACTTCACCACCCAGGGGGACAAGGCCCTGGTTGAGAGCATCAGGTTCCAGCAGCTTCCCATCGAGGACTGCAGGTTCGTAAGCGAGACGGCGCTGGTCGGGGTGGGGCACGAGATGAACCCTCTGCTTTTCTCAAAGAAGTCCGGATCCTGGGCGTTTGACAGGAAACTTGAGGAGAAGAAGGTCAAGGAGATGAAGGAGGCCAAGGCGACGAGCGGTGTTGCCGCGGCGAGGGCGCTCTTTCAGAACAAAACCAAGACGGGACAGGACAGCGCCAAGAAGGGGGACAAGCTGGAGACCACCCACGAGACCTCCATCAGCTGCATGCAAATTCTAGAGACGGGCAAATTCACAACCACTGCGATGGACGGGAAAATGGTATTCTGGGACTTTAATGACCTTAGCGTGGGAATGGCTGCACTAGGAATCTAAGT
>JGI24540J26637_10000326_pt1 | contig 19547 bp, 22 predicted proteins | sample NorSeaMetagenome_FD_26637 | JGI IMG/M metagenome (IMG submission 26637)
CCCCCCCCCCCACCATACACTAACCTCCCTCCCCCCCCTCGCCCTCACAGATCAGTTCCCCAGTGCTGCGATATTTTTGCTGAAGTGTAAGTATTCCCCATCGCCATTCCACCTAACGACAAACTAACGATCTTTTTCGCTCACTTTGCCCCTCCCGTCGCAGGTCTCGCAAACTGAGTGACATTATAGTGGAACTCAAGGATACAGGAGTTGCGGCGGGCGATATGGTAATACAGTCGCAGTGGAGAGGTGAGAATAGAAAAAGAGAGAGGCGCTCGGCAGAAGGCTTTTCGTAATTGTGCTGTAGTAGTATACGGTCGACGCTTTGTTCCTCCCGTCCCTTGTAGACTCGCTTCACTCATCCAATAACTAACAAGCATCCCCACACTCGCTTCACTCTTGCCCTTTTATTCGTCGCAGATATAATTGACACTATTCTCAATGACGATTCTTCAAAATGTCAAAAGGCGATGATGTGCACTCCCACATCAATGTGCAAGCTAAACATGGACCTCTTGATTGTCGGTCTTGTGGATCTCGTTCCTGGCTCAGTCTCGGGCCAGAATACTCGTCAGGTTGTCGACGCACGTTGCACTTCTTACGAAACCTGGGGCGAGTATACTTCAGTCGAGGAGGATTGCCAAGACCCGCGCCTAGTGAGCCAAAACGAAGTTGGCGCTTCGGAATCTTCTGGTGGCGGTGACGCTGCCATTATTGGGGGGGGTGTAGGGGGCGTACTTATCATTGTCACCATTCTCCTCTGTTCTTTTTTACGAAAACGACGTAGCTCTGGTAGTACGTCTTCGTTGGCCAAGGTCAAGGATTCGTCATCTTCCGTTTCCGTTGCACAACAACGGAAGGTCGGCGAGGTCACAGAAGAATCCAAGAGGGAACAAACTACATTGGCATCCGTTGCCCCTGATACCACGGGGCCAACCTCCGGGCCCACCTCCATGAATATTGATCCCTCCGCCTCCCCCAACTCCTCTGCAACTGCGAAAACCCAGAGAATCCAAACGAAAGAAAATGAAGGTCAAGTCCAAGATAATGGCAGCGATGATGGCAGTGAAAATATCAGGGTGAGGCAGAGCGACAGCAACAACCGACTACAACAACCGACTAGGCTATCAAAGTACTCTTTTCTGCACTCGCTTCGCTCTTCCCTTCTGTTCGTCACGTCACTCCTCACCACCGCTCGCTCCTTGCCCTCGCCACAGAATTCTATCGACCCCTCCCTCCTTGTTGATAGCATTAACCTGACATTTGATCGTGACGAAAAGGGGGATCGAAAATCTCTCGGGAGGGGGGCCTTTGGAAATGTTCTCGTTGCTAATTACTTCGGAACCAAGTGCGCGGCAAAAGAAATATTGCCGTCTGCCCTAACAAGGGAGTCCACGCAGCGTTTTTTGCTTGAACTCAAATTGATTGGACGTTTAAGGCATCCGAATGTTGTCCAGTGCCTTGGGGTTGTCTGGGAAAAGGATCACCGAGGAATTTTATTTGAGCTTTGTAAGAATGGCTCTCTCGACACCTTCATAAAAGGTTACCCGAATCTTGGCATTCTAACTTGGAGGAAAACAAGGGCGGCAAAGAAAAGGTGAGATTGGACAAGAAGCGAGCGACGAGCTGGCAACGCCACTGCAAGCGGCGATGAGATTGGACAAGAAGCGAGCGACGAGCTGACAATGCCACTGTAAGAGGCGAAAACGGCACTCATTCGTACTTTGCTTCGCTCGTCTCAGCATGAAACTGGTGATACAAGAGTCGTACGCGAATGAAACCTCTGTCGCCGAAAAAGGCTCGGGGCGCTTGTCTAGTATGAATCATCGGCATCTTCTAAAGGGTATAGGGCTTAAATCTGCTTGGGCGTTTGAAATTGCGAGGGGGATGGCTTTCCTTCACGCTCAGAATCCCCCGATTCTTCACAGGGATCTCAAGTGCGCCAACATACTGTTAAGTGGAGATCTCAACGCTAAGATAACAGACTTTGGCGAATCTCGGACTCTCTCCGGGGTTGATGAGAACAGCATGACGACGGTTGGCACACCCTACTTTATGGCCCCTGAGGTTTTCAGTTCGGAAGATGTTGACAGGACGTACTCAACGAAGGTTGATATTTACTCTTTCGGGGTGATGCTGTTCGAAATATATAATAACTGCGAACTCAAGAAGGCGTTCCAAAACAAGGGTGGCATGATCATCATGAACCGGGTCTCGAAGGGATGGAGACCCAACTTGAAGGCCGTTAAAGAGGAGGACAAGGAGCTCGCTGACGTTATCGAACGATGCTGGAGTCAGGATTTTTCAAAGCGCCCCACTTTCGAAGAGCTCATCGCCATTTTCCAAGCGCAAGGAGGTCAGGATGACTAAACTGGTCTAAGAGGAAATTTTGATTGTTTTTATATCAAATCGTCTAATAAGAGGAAGTTTTTACGCCTTCTTCTACAAATCAGCAAAATCCCGCGGTCTCCTCTCCAACAAGAGTCGCCAATATCTTATTTTGCCAATCCCAACTGGCATCGTACAAGAATTGGCGCTGATCGAACCTATTGTCGTCGGGAGAATAGACCTCGGCGTGATACGAGGGAGTAATTGTGGTCATCTTGTGTCGGTTGATGCTGTAGTAGAGGAAGAACCGTTTCACCTTGTCTGCGACCTGTTGGGCTGTTAATTCTGGCCAAGTGTGGAGGAGTTTTCGATACATGGAGACAGGGCCGCATCGAGATATTTTTCTCAGCCTGCCAAACACACCGAGTTCCTCATAGGACATGCCCATGTCGTCCTCATCACTCTGGGTGTGCTCATCTCCATCTCCGTTGGGACGGAGTTCGGCGGTGGGGGGGGCTGCCACGATCTCCGCGAGCACCGCCAAGTTATACTCAACGGCAGCATACTTGAGCATATTTTTAAGGTCGATCTTGGATATGGAACCGATGGGGTTGAGATCGGCAGAGCTGCACGATGAGGTTGAGGTTGTTAGTTATAATGTTGTAAAGTCTCCCACCGCCTCTTCGCTCCTCCAGCCGCCTCACCTGCAATCATACTTAGTTAGGTACCCTCTCAGGCACTCATCTACGTTTCCGCTTCCCAAAACAAGGAGGAACCCCTTGCGGTTGCGACACCACGGAAGGAGCTGTGCCAACATATAGCCAAGGACCATTCTCATCCTTGCCTGAATATTCTGAAGGGCGAGGTCTTCGCCCGAAGTCCCTCCAGCAGACTGGAAAACGGGCCTGCGGTTGGTGATTGCGGTGAAAACTCCTACCACGGACGAAATCATTGAGTCAATATTTGCATTCAGATGGTAGGAGCCCATGTTCGAAGCAAGGGTACCGGCGCGACGGAGAGTCTGCTGGGAAGAGTTGGACGTCCCCATGTAGGTGGTGTGAAGAACGAGGTTGCAAAGCTCCTCAGCGTTCCTGACCACGACCCCCTCCCCGACCACCTTGGATACGTCCTTAGTCAGCTGTTCGTTTTTTCCGGCAATGTACTCCTTCATGACAAGCTTGCACATCGCGTACACTATGGTTGCGGTGGAGGCGCTGTCGGCCCCTCCGCTGAGGGGGAGGAAAAACCCACTCCCTCCTGACCTCCTCAGATAGTCCCAGAGCCAGCACGCCGGGCCCAAGAGGCACTCCTGCTCCGGGGTAGAGAGATGAAGTCCGGTTGGTTCGCTTGGCTTGCGATCCCCCCTTGTCGTTGCAGCGGGAAGGAACGCTTCCGTAGAGTCCAGGTTAGTGAGCTTGGGAGCAGGAAAGTGACCAGCAGACTGCACTCTGAAGCTTGGTCGGCACGCCCTGTAGCTCCTGACGTCCTCGATGTCCACCGTGGCCGTAAGCACCTCGACGTCCTTCAAACCAAACTGGACTCCCTGCTTCAGAACCTGCCCATTGCAAACAATCATGGAGGAGCCGTCGTAGTACAACCGAGATCCATCACATCCCCGCTGGTTAGAGTAGAGGTAGATCCCCCCATTCTTCTTTGTGGCCTCGACGATGAGTTCAAGTCGCCTTTGGAGCTTCCTTAGCTCGTGGTGGCTGCGATGAGCGAAGCGAATCGCGGAAATGATTGTGATGAGGGGTGAGGCGGGAAACGAAGCGACGAGCGGAAGGTTGTTAGTTGTAGGAAGAGCGAAGCGAGTCCAAAGGAAGTTTGAGAAGAACAGTCGTCGCCTCGCTCCTCCTAATTAAAGGTTCTCTGCTTCAAGAGAGAAAGACGGTATACTGCTGTCGCTTCGCTCCAGCCGCTCCTCCCTTCGGTTGCTAGTTGCAGTGCTATGCAGTATACGGTCGTCGCTGCGCTCCTTCCGTCCTTCGCTCCTCGCTCAGCCTCACCTCCCACTACCGTTGGCAATCACCTCGACTCCCATCAGACTCAGCTCCACGTTGGGGCTCTCGGGGGACCACAGTTCCTCGCAAGTCTCTGAACTGAGCTTCAGGCCGTCGGAAGTTTGGAACACGATAAGCCCGAAGGGTGCAACCCGCTGAGCGCAGCCTGGGATGGAATCAATGAAGGCCTTTGGGAGCAAGAATTCCTCCACCTCCCCAATCGCGCCTTGCCAAGGAGTGAACCATCTTCCCTCCCTGTAATTCCCGTCGTCGGCCATGACAGTCTTTGGCCGTATCCCCACAACCTGCCCATCACAAACAACCACTCTGGCATTGTACCTACTCCCATTGAGGACAATCGGCATCCCAACATCGAGCAAAAAGCTAGGTTGGTCCAACGTCAACGGAGCGAGAGCAGCGAGCACCTCCCAGCAGTGGGTTTCAGTGTCAGGCTCAAGGAAGTGATCCTCACAGCCATACCCGCACAAACTTAGCTCTGGAGTTAGAAGGTACCTCGATTGAGAAGCCTTGGCCAACTCAATTGCCTCCTTTATGTTCCTCAGGTTTGTCGAGAAGGACATCGCGTGCTGGTTCAGGGAGCATGTGGACACTTTCGTGATCAGGTTCATGATATTGAGTCTTGATGAGGAAGGATCCTAATGGTTTAAAGATGATTGAGTAGTATCAAATATGCAAGGACAATAGCAAAAATGTGCGATTTTAACCCCGTATCTTCAGAGGGCTGTTAAAATGGGGCTTGGTCAAAGACAAAATAAATCCCCCACATTTTTTTCATTTTTTTGGTAAACCACAAGATAATAAAATCGTTTTTGACCCCATCACTCATCCAATTTAGGGTCCTCTTCTTCTCTTGCAGATCGAACCTATGAGGAGGCCTAAAACCACAGAAAGGACTTTCCCACTCCTCCGCTTTCCACTTGTCTCCCTCTTCCTTTGGTCTCTGCTTCGTAGATATACTTATCTTGGTACTTTCTGAGATCAGTGAGTCCTCTTCGTAAGACATATCATAAGGGATCTCGATGTACCTAGTTGGTTTAAGAGACATTTGGATGTAAGGCTGAGGGAGGAAGGATGGGAGGAGCGAAGGACAGGAGGAGCGAAGCGACGACCGTATACTACTACCTGCGCAATAGCCAACAACCTTCTTTTCTTCTCGCTTCGCTTCACTTTTCGCCATCCCTCGTTCTAACCCTTTCTGTGATTCACTCATTGCAGGTGATAAAGAAATATGAAGGATATGGAGATTATGATGGTTTTGGGGACATCAAGAAACCTGAAGATACGGCTTTTTTGGAACATAGGAAATGTGGCACTTTGTATGCCCTAAGAGTAAGGATGGTAATTGGGAGGAACCAATTGATGAAGAAACAGTTGGTCAAATAGTTAGAAAGAAAAAGAAAGGACAGCACGAGTCGGTCGATAAGATGAAGAAGAGGAAGACACGGGTACTTTCGCCGACTGGAACAAACAGAATAGGTACACAAGTTTCCAAGAAGGATGGCAACACTTTGGTTGATGGGAAAGTAACAAACATTGAAAAGGAGGTTGACAGTGTTGATAAATATGGCATTTTTGACGATGATGCGAGCAACATGTACATAATTCGGTGGAATGACTCTACAACTTCTGTCTGGGGTGAAGAGAATACTACGAAGGCGCGCCAGCTGAACAAAAAGAAGGCCTTCGAGGCGGCTGTCGGATACTCAGACGATGAGAGTGAATACGATAATGGGAGTTGTGGTGGTCAGAAAGTGCCGGTGAGGTCATCGTCGAAGCCATCGTCGAAACCGTTTGAGGTGGTCACAGGGAATAAGGCGGTGAGACAATCACACACCGCAGGGCCGCTCAAAAGAAGTAATCCGGATTATATCGCTAGCGCAAATATCGCTAGTATCCCGAAAAGGAAGGCGCCCCAAACGGGTGGTGCAGAACGAAAGAGGTGAGAGTTGGAGCCAAGCCGCCTTCCTCAGTCTTACCAGAATTAACACAGCACTCCTCCGCTCGTCGCTGCAGCAAGAAACCGTTGTTGGGGTTAAATCCTCTCGACCTTGTGATGTGGGGTAAAAATAAGCACCAGTTTGCAGATACAGGTAGATCGCAGAAAGTTTTGGGGAAAAAGACAGCAAATGGGTCAAAGAAGAAATCCCAAGAAAAGCAAGGGGAGGGAGAGAAGGAATTTGTCCCCCTTACCGCGACGGAAATGGTTTCACAGAGGGCGTCGACCAAACAAAATTCTGCCAAGGCGAGGAGGCGTAGGGAGGAAAGGAGCCAGAGAGCGGCGCAGAAAGAGGACGCAGAGGCCATGAATTTCATTGAAAACCTACACAATGCTTGGTTGAAAGGGAGGGCTGACATTGGTGGTATGGTTGAGGTCTTAGAGGCCTTCGACGAGCACCCACACACGGCCCACAAAAGGTTGTGGAGTTGCTGAACTCCTATATCATTGATGCCTTGCAGCAATACTAGAACACTGCCTTGAGGTTGACGGTAATGGCAAGTTGAAGGACGTTCCGAATAAGAAAAATATTAGGAAAGCAATCGTTACGATGTTTCAGAATTGGATATTCTTCGTCCATGGAAGCCTCATTAATGAGCCTTATGTGCTGTATGATAAAGACGGTGGCGACCGGGTATTTCTGCACCTGAATGTTGTTGGTAAGCGCAAGAGTCTTGGGTTCTTCTTGAAACAGGTCAGGTGTGGTCCAGGATCGTCAAAGGACAGAACAAGTGTTGTTGATTTAGAGCAGGCCAAAACACTCGCTAGTGAAATTTACTCGGCGATAGAGAAATTGCAGGCTCACCTCGCCGACATAAAGCGTTCCTTGAAAGGCCGCCCATTTAGCCACCAGCTACTCAAGTTTGCTTTCAGTTATGACCATGATAAGGACACAGCTGCAGACAAGAAATATGAGTTTGTCACTCTATCATAATATGACGAAATCTCGAAAAGGATTGTCTCGGTGACATGGTGGACGGCCCATATATCCATAGGTACTTCTTCTACGTAAAGTTCTCCGACGACCCCTTCAATCAAAGAATCATTACAAGAATGTTTTTGGTGCTGCAGAGATGCAAAATTTTCGCAATGCTCGGGGTTGGAGCTCAGGCGAACATAACGATGGAGACTGTGGGGAACCTCGAGAGGGTGTTCGGTTGCAACCACGAGTCGTTTGCGAGCCCACTGAACAGGAGCTGGCCCGGGGAAAGGTGAGGAAAAGCGAGGAACGAGGAGCGAAGGACGGGAGGAACAAATCGAGTGGGACGATTGTAGCGAGCTGCAAGAGATCTTTGTCTGACTCCTTTCACTCCGGCTCATCGCAGGTACTGTTCCCTGTTCCAAGACACAGACTCCAAAGGCTCCTTCTACGACCAAATAGTTCCGAGTGAATGTGCTTGCTACGAAATCAATCCTCCCTTTGACAAACAAGGCATCATCCGCTGCAAAACCAAGATGGGGAATCTGCTTGAAGAAGGAAGCAGAGAGGGAAAACCCGTCGCATTTTGCATGATCATACCTTATGCACGCGACTCGTTCAGAGATTACAAGAATGATCCAGTACTCCGGAAGTACTCCAGGGACGCCAGAATCATTGGCTGTGGCAAACACGACGGGAAACGAACAAGTGAAGAAAGGGACTATTGGGCCACAGAAGATGCAGTCTACTATACCACTAGAAACTAGCAAGACTTCGACCAAGGTCGATATGGGCAAACTGGCAAAATCGCTGATGGGGGATGGTCAGCGACAGTGCCGCAAATTTTCCAAGTTTTTCAGAATGAGGAGGCGCACGCGAAATGGGGATACACTAAGGATCAGCTGGCTGAAGTTGTGGCAGCGTTCACGACAAAGCCGGATGATCAATTGTCCAGGCTCGGGAAGGCTTTAGCTGACGAAGAAAGCAGGCAAGAATTTCTCCAGAACCAAGAGAATACGAGAGCTGAGGTGCTGAATTCCAGAGTTGAGGAAATGAAGAAGATTGAGAGAAAGAAGGGGAACAATATCACGAGGCCTGCGGCATCGCCTGCGAGACTGGTAGAATTGTCGCCCTGGTTCTCGGGCTCGCCCTTGCAGTGCTACATCTTCCGTCGCCATTATGTGGAAGAAAAAGAGTCTTTGCCAAGCGAGGTTGCGAATCTGCAGAACAACATTATTGGGGAAAGAATCCCTAGAGGATGGGGTAAAAATGATTCAAGATGGGACAAGGAGGGGCCTCAATTCGATCTCGCAGAAAAGGATACTTAACTTTAATAAAGAATGCCTTGGCTCATTTTAACACCCCGACGCGAGCAGCATCCATCACGACCTTGATCGGTATCCCAGTATCCTTGCTGATTCTTTTGCACTGCTCGTACTCGGGGTGAATTGTGACTGCATCCTCACCAAGCCAACCGACCTTGACGTTAACGATAGGATCTTCCCCCATCTTCGTGTCGACTTCCTGGAGGGTTCTCCTCAATGCTGCCCTCTCGACTCTCTCGCACCGAATACCGAGCGTGGTGGTGTTCCTGAATACTACTTCCAAAAATCTTGCCCCGTCCTCTTCGTTACAGAGGACGTTGAACTCTATGGCGCTCCTGCTCTTCTTCATTGTTATCCCCGTAATCCATACATCGAGGGCTCCGGATTCCATTAGAAGCTCTGAGACGTGTCCGATGACCTCGGCTGTGATGTCGTCAAGATTGCATCGAAGGAGAAGGAGCTGCGAGAGGGACCAAAAGGGTGAATCGATTGTAGAAGTTTTGGGTGAGAAAGCATCGACATTTGGCTTGGAGAGCGCTCTGGCGCGATTGCATGTGGTCGTTGGGTGCTTCTGTGAATGGGAGGAAGCTCCTGGCGCTGATTTGGCATCTAGTGACATTTTCTCGTGGACCATGTCCTCCACCATCTTCTTCAACATCGATCGGCTGACCACGACCATCTCCTCGTCGGCGTCGTATTCTTGGTGAGTAGGGTGCGCGGTATGATTGCGGGGAGGCGATGGAAGGGGCACTGGTATCGTTTCAAGATGGGGAGGGGACATGGTCAAAGGTGCAGGGACCTGGCTGGTTGGATCCTGGCTGGTTGTAGCCAACGCGTTGCGCTCAACCCCATACTTAAGCCAGTAATCATCGTCGTCTAATACCTCCTCTTCGAGAGTGGAAGCAGGAGCAGGAGCGCTTTGGGAGTGACGCTCGGGGGATAGCTGCGGCCGCGCCCCATTTCCGGGGAATGCACTGTTGCTGCCCCCTGTCTCTATGAAGCATCGGAGAATATTCGGGTGACCTCCGAACTCCTTCGTCCCAGCTCCGACCCCTACAGTGCCCCCGACCCCTCTCCACCTTCCAACCCTCTCCTTGTCGAGCGTCTGAGTGGTTGGATCCCAGAGGGCGGCCCTCAAAATGGCGACCCCGGTCGGAGTGCACAGCTCTCCAGAAGCGGTCTTGGGACCGGGAACAACCTTGAACCCCTCCATCAATCTGGCTGTCGCAGGAGCCGGGACGGGAAGTATCCCGTGCTCCGTCCACACGGTACCCTCGGAACTGGGTATTCCTGAGCAGGATATTTTGCCCGGATCGACGTTGAGGAGGTAGCACATGGACCAGAACCCACAGACATCAATGATACTGTCAATGGCGCCAACCTCGTGGAAGTGAACCTCGTTCAGGGAGGTGCCGTGAGTCTTCGCCTCGGCGTGGGCAAGGTGGAGGAACGACATTGACGCGTAGTGGTAAACGTAGGGGGGGAGGGGGGAAATGATGGAGAGGACGTAGGGTAAGGTTCGGAGAGGACCGTTGTGGGAATGAGAGTGGGAATGAGAGGGGGGGTGTTCGTGGGAGCTATCGTGCAAATGCTCGTGTGAATGCCCGTGGGAGTGGCCGTGGGAGTGATCGTGGCCTTCGTGATCATGATCACCAACATTATCCTCCACATGATCATTCTTATTATCATCGTCGTGGCGCCTTCCAGCATCAACCTCGCCCCAAACGCTCTCTACTTGAAAGTGGCCTGCGCTTATCATCCCGTCGCCCTTGTGAACTACGTCATATTTAATTTCCCACTCTGACGAAATGTCCTTCATTGATTTTAGAAGGTTTATTAATTCATTTAATAGATTTGGTGATGTATTAAGTAATGAAGCAACTAACATATCTGTAATTTGTGTGATGGTTGTATATTTGTGTGATATTAGTAACGATATTAGGGAATAAGGGGATACAAACGAGAGACGAAGGATGATAAGAAATATAATTACCTCCAGCAACACCAGAAAATAAATCTAAGTGCAAATTATTGTTAAATCCATCATTATTAATACGTAATTTATCTAGAGTAGGAAATCTAGGATCATTTTCATCCATTACTAGACTTTGATTGACTCAATTTTGTTTTCAACCTGTTAAAAGCCCAAGAACTTCTTCAAGATCATAGAAGCAACGAATTTTAACTTGGCATTTGTCCGGTTGTTCATTTGTAGGGCTGAAACTTTGATTGTTTGTTGTCGTATATATTTCCTTCACTCAAACCTATAGGACAGCTTAACGAAATGTCGTCCTCCTCCTCATCATACAAGCTCCCTCCAGCTCCTTTCTCTCCGATTCGATCTAGGCGGAAGAATCCTGCTAGTGATGGCGATGTTGTCAAGCGAAGAACGGGGATGATGCCTCCTCCACCTTTTGTTTTTAAAAAAGTTGATAAGCCCGTGGTGGAGGGGAAGGGGATGAAAAAGGGATCGTCCGGCGACGTTGGCGGGGGGGGCGGTCCCGGTACCCGCGCGTCGTCCGGCATGAAGGATTTTGAGGGGAGAGAGAAGAAAATTTCCGAGGAGAAGAAGCAGAGTGAGGAAAAGCCTGTCGATGCCAAGCCTGTCGATGCTGTGCCAATCCTTGAGGCCGTCCCTGCGCCAATTTCTCGCCCTCCCCCACCTCTTCCAAGGACCACCCACCGTCCTTTTGCCGATCCAATTTCTACATCTTTGCCTCCGCCGAAAAGTGCGTCTCCCATTCCTCCAACCCCAATAGCAACATCTCATAAATTCGCGCCTCCACCCCCTCCTGTTCCCCCTCCCTCTGTTGTCAAAGATCCGCCAAGTATAGCCCGTCCTACGATACCACCCACCCCGATAGCAACCTCATACAAGGCGAACCAGAATATTTTTTTCAAGGATGAAGTACCAAAGAAGGAAGTCAAGAAGGTAGAGCTGAAAAGCGTAGTCCAGACCCCTATAACCACTGCTCGCAAAGAACCTTCAGAACGGAAAGCTTTCGTGCCTGGGTCCAAAGTAGACACTTTTAAGGGTGGGGTTGAGAGGAAACCCAACTTTGATCCTAAAGCAGGAACAGCACAATCAAAATTGGCTCGGCTAGAAGGCTCGCAAAGAGAAGAGCAAATAAAGGACTCTACAAAATCAACAAAGGAGGCGACTTCAATGAACTCTGATGGCACTGCGGCAGTCGAAGAAGATTATGAGCCCACAATGCTCTCGTCGTTGTATAATTTTTACCCCACGACGGCTCCTTCGAACATGCCCCTCCCGCTCACGCTGACGTTCTCTCCATACCATCTCTTGGCGCCACAGCCTACAGAGCAGGGGCGGGGGGTGAGGTACGTGAGATGCGTCGAGTGCATGGGATTTTTGAACCCTTACAACTTTGCAGAGAACGGAGGTTGGAGCTGCGTTTTCTGCAACAATTATATGGATCTACCCTTCAATTACAACTCCAAAGGCCAGAGAGGAGGGGGGGGAAGAGGGGAAATGGAAGACGATTATGATTACGACGCTGACAGGACGGACCTGGTCGAGCCAAACAGAAGATACTTGGTGACGACGAACATGCGAACCGTGCCCACTCTACCGAAAACCATCCACGTTTTTGTCTCTTCGCCCCCTCCCCCTGGTATAATTGAGCCCGGTCATTTCATCGTTGTGGCCGGCGGCAATGAAATCAACGTTGTTGGGGGTAAGCAGACTATCAGCATTTCGGATTTCGACGATGTGATCATGCCATGTTCTATCGATCAACTGAAAGTGATTGACACGAGCAAGGCACAATCAACCGTTGAGCGCCTGGTGAAAGAAAGGCAGCCACTGAAAAAGGTTGCCGAAGCAGTGAAATTTGCTTGCTTTCTAACCAGCATAGTTGGAGGTGCCGACATTCTCCTGTACACTGATTCTCTTCCCTCCGCGGTCTCAGCAAGGGAACTGGACGAGGCCCGTTCGTATCTGAAAAAGTGTAACGGCTGGATACAGGCCGTCGGAGGGGAGAAGGGGTACAGAGGGAAGAGGAAGGGGTGGAGCGATGTTGTGTGCAGGGTCAGAGTGAGCAGAGCGCTCCACGTAACAAAAATTGTTGGTCCTTGTGTCGACACATCGGATTCCTCTTTGTCTGCGACCTTCATAATCCCTTCTTCGGTTCCTTACCCTGATTATGTGGAGGGCAACGATCCCCCAGCGCCCCCAACCCACAATCCAGCAGCATTCCATACCCCCAGGTTGCACCCAGACGACACTTTCACTGTCGAGGTTGAGTACCACAAGGCGTCCTTCGGAACCCTGGCGAGGTCCTTGAACGGCAACCTGGTCGCACAAGTCTCTGTCATTTACACGGATGAGGCAGGACGAAGATGGATGAATGTTTGCAGCAGGCGGTGGGAGGCGGGGAAGGGGGAAGGCGAGTGGTTGAAGGGTTTCAGGGCAGAGTCGGTTATTTGGACTATCATGGGTATGGCAATGGAAAGAGGGGGGGTCGCAGAGAAGGGGGAGGAGGAAAAGAGGAAATTGGTGAGAAGGCAAGCCGGGGAATTCTTCGCCCGGTATCAATCCAACGCAGACGNGTGTCACATCACGAGCTCCTTGCCAGCGCTGTGCATGGCGGGCGAGAAATGTGTGCTGTTAAAAAACGATAATGAGGGAAGGGAAGGAAAAGAGTGGATCGAAGGGGGGGAGGGCAGACTGATGAAGCTTCTGCGCCCCGTCTTTGTATGCTTATCGGAGATTGATGGAAATGGATTTCTATTGGAGGAAGGGGATGACGAAAAGGAGGGTAATTGGGACCCCAAAGTGTGGTGCGGGAGGCCCAAGCGTGATTTGTTCTGGCCCTCGTGCCTAACCAAATTATCCCTCCCTCTCACTCGTGAGAGCATGAGTCCTGGTTATGTCTACGTGATTTCCAATGGATTTCAGACCTTTGTTCTACCCACGGCGGGCGTGGCAGATGGGGAGCTGGAAAGGTTATTAGAGTCGCCCTGCCTGGAAAGTATGAAAGAGGTGAGGAGGGGTGAAGGGGGAAGTGACAGCCATTCGAAGTGGCAGCATATGTAACTGACGCAAACCTTCCATCGCTCGTCACAGCACTCGAAACCTGGGTCCCTAGTGGTCATCCCATGCGTTGACGACCCGAATGACAAGTCCGCAGTCCATCCGGACTCGAAGCGTTTCTACGAGCTCCTCTACCTTGACCGCACCCCCTCCTGCCCCTTCACCCTGAATGATTACACAAGGTGGGGCTAGAGCGAAGGCTGGAGCGAAGCGACAGCCAGTGCAACAACTAACAGATCCCACCTCGCTCACTTCTCACAGATTCCTAGACAGTCCCATGGGGAGGGCGGGGATCGAATACGGGGCAGCGGCAGCGGGAAACAGGCACGTCGTAGGAATAGGAAAAGGGAGGACAGTGAGGGCTGGAGAGGGAAGGTACCAAGCAAATTACGAGTACCAACCAAATAGGCCACCCCCAACAACTATGAACAAGTGGTAAGATGGGGGGATAGGGAGAAGGAGGATGGGGAGAAGGAGGGAGGTAGTAGAAAGGAGGGAGGAATTAGGGAATGAAGGAAGGAAGCAAAGGAGATATATAGATTGTTGTTCAGCTAAAAGGAGAAGATTAAATTTTCTTCTGGTTCGTGTACCAGAAAAAGAAGAAGAGGAAAGGAAAGACCGAAGACACCAATTTTAGCGCATACTTGTTGTCATACATGAAATTCACAATGGGGGTCGCCAATCTGGCACGCCATGAGGACAAACCAGGTTTAGAGTACTTGGACAGTGTCGAATACTGACCAACAGGCGCAGCATCATCCTGGGCGGGAAGAGGGGAAGTGGCACGGCTCAGTGGAGGAGTTCGCGGCTCGAGGGAGGGTAGCCCAATAGACGACCGGCCTTGAAAGGCAAATGTCCCTCATCTCTCTTATCAAATCTACTCACCTCTTCAATCTCAAAGGAAACAACATCGCTCAAGAGACCCCTGAGCTCTCCAACGGACAGCAACCCGGGTAAGTTCATACCGACCTCAAGGTCAGTGTCGTCGTGCTCATCCTCCATCTACTGGGGATGGTCCTCGTTAAAAGTTATCAGCCAAAGCTGATAACTTTTTACCTAAAGTCGATACGTCCCAATAAACTAGTTGAAACGATAGAAACTGAATCTAGTATAGTGAGAGAAAGGAGACGAGTTACGCTAGATACGATTTGCGCGAGAGACAGGAGCTCAAAAATTTGGCAAAAATCGATAAAGCTATTTTCAAATTAAAATCAAACTTTAATATATTTTTCATATTAAAATTTATTGAGACGATATAAAATTTACTCAAAATTACCTTAATTTATATTATGAAAATCGTCAAATTTGAACCCTCAAAAATAAATATAAATGACAATTCAATAACATATTACAATATATGTACTATAAATATATTTTAAAAGAATACTTTAGTATAAAATAATGAAATATCATTAATTATTAAACCTCTACAATACTCAAGACAATTTTATTAATACACAAAATTCTAAGTGTGATATATCTAAACATAAATACATAATAAAATATACCTATTGAAACACAAATAATCCTGTTAATAGCACTTTTAAATTTAGACTCGTTGTTTGAAGATACTGACGCTCATATCGACGTCATGTTACGCCCATATACCATTTAAACACAACCGTAACTTTTTATATCATAGCCACGCCATTCCTACCCTCGTCAGGCCAAGGCCCCCAGGAGCTATGAGCGATAACTGCCCAGCAGATAACAATGCGGACCTTGCAAATACTGTCAAGGAGATGATGGCCCTTCTGACTACCGTTGAGATCCAGCTCAAGGCGCAATCCGAGGAAATTCCAACCCCGAGAACTGAAAATGAGAAGCTCAAGTCCTGCAGGGCCAAGCAGGAGGAGAAGGATATATAGCGGCAGCGCAACAAATGCCTTCGTATAAACTAAATATACCACTCCACCATTAACATACATACATAAAAGCATTATACCTCTAGACCTCCTCGTCATCAGTGGATTTCCCTTCCTTGTCAAACCTCCTAATCTATGCACTCATCCTCGTCCACTTCCCCATCGCCGAGCGCGTCAGCTCCAAGCTTCTTGTGTTGAGCACCGGTAAGATCCAATCCTCTGTCGTAGGCCCTCCAAACCTGCTGACAGTGTAGATCCAATAAGTTTTGTTGGGTTTTCGCCCACCAAGATTCACTTAATAATTTGGAGAGAATGACGCTATTCAGGGCAACCGTGCAATAAAAGTGAAATATGCAGGCATCCTCGCCCTCTATTGGTTCCACCTTGTTTCTGTAGACACACGTGGTGAAGGGGGAATTTTGGGAGCACTCAAAGAAGAAGTTTTCCTTATCGTATCTTGTATTAGCCAGAAACCTCGCGACGCGAAAATTAGTGAGGAAAGACATCCTTCCGTAAGATAGGTGAAAGGTCCCTAGCCCCTCTTTCGTGGGTGAGTACTCGGGGATCACACACTGATCAACACTCTTCTGCCAATCGGGAGTATTTTCATTATGCTCGAGGTAATCAAATACTGCTGCGGCACTGACATCTTGGATCTTGTTGGATGAAGAATTATGCACTATATTGGACCTCATGGTAAGCTGATTACCCCCGAGACCCTGATGGTAGAAACTCTTGGGATTATCTTCGTCCCCCGGGACGTAATCCTGCACTCTCTCTATAAGTTCATTCTTACATTTAACACTACCATACCCGAAAGACCAAAAAAGGATATTAAGAAATGCCATTAAAAACGGTGCACAAACATACCGATAAAACACGAAAGCAATTCCTCCAACTCTTTACACATCAGTTGGCGTGCCGATGTTTAGCCATTCATGACAGGAGAAAAATTCATCAAGATAAAGGTCTCGAGGCTTTGAACAAACTTTGCTTCTTGATTTTTCACCTTTAGGCGGTGGAACTTCGGGCCCGCTTTCGTTTATTAGCTCTGTTCTCATGGGCTCTTCTCTTATTGATGTAAATCGGTTATGAAAACTAGGGTCGGTAGCCTCCAACGGCAAGCTGTACCGCCTTCTGACCATCAAAACGTTTTGGGGGGGTAAGAGGCCAAGGTAAACTTTTGTTAAAAAGGAACGAGTCCAAGCAATTAAGCGAATGTGCTAAATCGTAGTTCAGGAATTTCCACCAAAACATCGATTAGAATATTCTATACAACTTCGTTACCCTCGACATATAACCCCCCCTTCTACCTGCCCAAGTAAGTATTTACATCCCCCAAAACCCCAAAACAAAAACCCATCAACCCCGTTGACGATCCTCGATGGCCTCCTTTGAAGAATTCCGAGACCGTCTGGCAACCATCATTGACCCTCCCTGGTGAAAAAACATGGAAAAAAGCTTGCGAAGAAGCACATGTCGTTGGACGATGAAACCCAAAGAATCTTCCATGTTTTTGATGCGGGCCTGGGAGGTGGGCTGAATCCTTCTGATAACATCACGTTTGAGATTGAGGCTGGAGATACACCCGGGGAAATTGTCACCGTCCATACGACCGAGCAGGTGACGGGGAAGAAGATCATCTCTGCGTTCCAAGGGACCAACATGCCACATGGCGGCATGGGATGATGCCTGGTCAAAGCTGGGTCCGTATGCCGCGATGCTACAGACCATTGCTATAACTGTTTGACGAAGCTATTAAAGAAGCAGTGCGATTACCTCGAGGACAACATTCTTTTGTGTGTTCTTGATGCGTTCACTAAAGACCCACAATTACTTGGAAGGACGCAGCAGCTTTCTGCATGCACCTCACGGAAAGGCACTTTAAGAAGCCGGCGTTTCTGCTCAAAGTGCATATGGTATCAGCGAAAATCTACATGTGGGGTTTAGAGGCAGAGGAAGGTGAGATCATGAACATCAAAAGGCTCCGCATCCGATACTATAAAACTAACCTAAATTTCGCTCGCAGTCGACGACGATCTTGCACGTCATTTCTCAACAAGAACGTGTCCAAGCAGATTTACTTCTCTGGCGAGTGCTTGGAGATAATGGAGCAGTACGGGCACGCGGCGAAGCTCTATGATTACATTTGCGAGAACTACGAGAAGTGGGAAGGCCGCAATCCCATCAAAAGAATATGTCTCTATTTCCTTGCGGATCTCCTAACAGGCGTGAAGAAGTTTCGGGCCAGGTTTGCCAAAGGGCGACACCCAGGCTTGGAAACGGGTTTCGCACCCAAAAGTCTTGCTGATAACAAACGAGGCCAAGCTGGAACTAGGAAGTTACAGAAAGGGAGGGCGAAGGAACAGCACCGGCAGATCCAAGGGCTGCAAGCGAGGGCTTGGATAACTGCAACATGCTCTCAACGACCCTCAAACACTGCCCCTGCCGCCACGCCAGTTATTGCGGGAGCGATTGTCAGAAAGCACATTGGTCGAAACATAAGATCTCCCATAAGGCCATGATGGCAAAGAATAAGGCAAAGATGAGCGGCACGTAGTGCATTTATTGAAATCTCCTCGGTATTGTATTTTAAAGCAAAGACTCTTCTTCCTTGCATAATTAGGTTTGCCGTTCGAAGAAGTTTTTGTCCTCTTTTCTCTGTTTCAACGCTTCGTATGCCTCGTTTCTCCACTTTGTTCTTAGTGCCTTTAGCTGGGTGTCCTTAACAGGGATGTCTTGAGAGTCCATGAATTCCCTCTGTAGCCTATTGACTTCCTCGAGGAAAAAGTTCCTGTCCGCATTATCGTCCTGCCCCCCTCCCTTGGCGCTTCGCTCTTCAAATTTCCTCCCCTCCTCCTGAAGCTTGGCTACTTGCTCTGAGACTGCAACGAGCGTGGGGGTTAAACATAGGTGAGATTGAATGACGAGCGAAGCGACAACTAAAGCTCTACCTAACATAATTTCCTCTCGCTTCGCTCCTCGCCCCGCTCTTCGCTCGTCGTACCCCCGCCTCACCTTCCTTTATCCTCTGGTTGGCAATGTTGAGCAAGCTAACGAATCCCCAAACCGTATTGTTCAGCCCGGACCTGAGCACCGCATCGGTTGCCGTATCTCCCTTGAGCATTTCAACCTCCGCTCTAATCTCACGCAAGCCCCCCTTGACAACGCTAAGTTCTTCCCTAAGCTCCCTCCCTTCCTCTGCCACCTCATCTATCTCCCCCTTGAGCTTGGTCACGTTCTTGCCCATCCTCACCATATCTTCCTTGGCGCTCTCGACATCCCCCTCCGTTGCCTCCATTCTCTCACCCATTGCCTCGAGGTTGTTACCCACTTCTCCCACCCCCCTCAAGACCAATGCGAGAACGCCTTCGACCTTGACAAGTTTTTCGCCGTCTGCCCCGGCTTCAACGAGCATTTTATCCACCTTCTCCACCTCCTGAGCGACCATACAGTACTCCTCTCCACCTCCCATACCCCTCCAGGCTCCTGCACCGTCCAGAGTATTATCATACCGACACTTATAAACTGCAACCTTCCTCGCGGCAGAAATGGCGTCACTTCCCTTCAATTCTGTTTTGCCCTTCACAAACTTTGCGTCACTAAACAACAAGTACCTCGCCGCCCCTACAGCACCACCAACGACAAGTTTCGCCGACCTCGGTTTTTCAACTCCGATCCCTACCTTTCCACTCTTGCTCAATGCTACGCCCACCTCGAGAAAATCGAGCTTGTCGAGCCCACCGCCCTTGATGTCAGTCACCTCCTCGCTATGCCCGATGATGAGAGAGTTAGCCTCGAACCTGAGAAGGAAGGCGGAGGGAATGAAGGAGCGAAAGAGCGAAGGAGGGGAAGGTTAGTTTCAACTTTTAACCCAACTAAGCGGCACCTTGTGCACTCCCTTCCGCATTTGATCACCTGTCACCCCCACTACCTCTCTGACTGACGACCCAAAAATCTGGCTTCCCCCTACCCCCCGTCTCCCCCATGACGAGCCCATTAACATGCCCCTTCTTCTCCCCCCCTCCGACCATCCC
>JGI24540J26637_10000331_pt1 | contig 19496 bp, 18 predicted proteins | sample NorSeaMetagenome_FD_26637 | JGI IMG/M metagenome (IMG submission 26637)
GCTTCTGTAAGAATATCTCATAAAATTGGTAAAAAAACAGTATTCTTTGAAATGAAAAACATTACAAACAAACAATATATTGACTTTGGTAATATACCTCAAGCTGGTAGATGGATAAGAGCTGGTTTAAAAATCAAATTCTAAATATTTTACAGAATTCATTCAAATTTGTATTCAATTTTTATATAAAAATACAAAAAGAATAAAAAAAAAAAATAAATTTGTTAATTATTAGTACATCAATAATGATGTAAAAGGGAATGAGGTGTAAATCCTCAACTTTACCAGAAGCTGTAAAGTCCGTATTAATTTTAGATACTACATTGCCACTGTTGAAAAATGGGAAGGCCAATCTAAATGGACTAAGTCAGAAGACCTGCTATAAAAATTTAACCGAATCGTTTCTGGGAGAAAACGGATGGTATTATGAAATATTTATTCATAAATATATTAATTATGTCTTTGTATGTAAACTTTTTACATGCTAAAAGTATATCTGATACAATTTATCTTCCTGAAGTTAAATTAGTTGAAAGTAAAATAAAAACACATTTATTAGGCAGTTATTATAATATATTAAACACCAATATTATTGGCAATTCAAACATTGGAACATTTGCAGATTATTTATCCTCAAATTCTTCATTCTATATCAAGCAATATGGAGCATTAGCAACACCAACTTTCAGAGGTACATCTAGCTCTCATACATTAATACTTTGGAATGGAATACCAATTAACTCATCTGCAAATGGCATAATAGATTTTTCATCAATTTCGACAAATAATCAAGATGAAATAATTATTGTTCATGGGGGAAATAGCGCGGTATTTGGTAGTGGGGCAATTGGAGGGACAATTCATATTAATGAATTAACAAATAACAATATTAAAAAAAATGAAATACTTGTAACTAGAGAAGTTGGCAGCTATGGTGTTAAGAGTAATAGTATTATGTTAAAACATCAAAAAAATAATTTTTCACTAAATGGTTCATATCTAAATTCAAAAGATAAAAATAATTTTGAATATATAAATACCACTCAGAATGGAAATCCAAGTCAAATTAATGATTATGGTGAAAAAAGAAATCAAGAAAGCAAAATGAATGCTTCTTATAAAGTAAATTCTAAACATAAAGTTTCAGCTAATTACTGGCATAGTAATTTAGAAAGAGAAGTCCCTCAAAATATGACAACTCCAATTTCTGATGCAAAACAGTATGATAAAAACACCAGAAAACTAATTACTACTGAACACAATTTAAATAACCTAAAGATTAGATTAAAGCAGGCATTTCTTAAAGAAAAATTTAGGTATACTGAAATTATTAAAAATATTGACAGCAGATTTAAATCTGAAAGTAAAATATCTGACATTGATATTAAATTTTATAGTGGAAAATATCTTTTAAATTTTGGAGGTAATTTAAATAATTATAAAATTTTAAATAATAATTATTTAGGATCAATACTTAGAGAACAACAAACAGCAATTTTCAGTTCAATTCAATATAAATCCAAAACGCTTAAAATTAATTCTGTTATTAGAAATGAGTGGAAAACAAACTATCATGTTCCAGTACTTCCATCATTTGCTTTTGAATTAGATCTTATTAGTAATATAAAACTTAGAGGAAAATACAATAGAAACTTTAGAGCACCTACATTTAATGATAGATTTTGGGTGAGCTCAGGTTCTCTAGGAAATATAAATTTAAAATCAGAAAAGGGTAATAACTTTGAACTAGGTGTTGACTATATAAGTAAAAAATTTAATTTTAAGATAACCGGATATTCATTATTTGTAAGTAACTGGATACTTTGGCAAGAACAAGAAAATGGAATTTGGATTCCAAATAACATAAAAGAGGTTTGGAGTAGAGGTTTAGAGATAACAACAAAGTTTACATATAAGTATTTTAATATTTCATCAAATTATGCTCTTACAAAATCAACATCTGAAATAGCATCAAATTTACTTGACCAAACTGTTGGAAAACAACTTCGTTATGTACCTATTCATAAAGGAAATATACTCTGTTACTTCATAAAAGATAATTATCATTTTTTTATTAATAAATCTTTTACTGGTGAAGTAATAACAACATATGGGACTGAAAATAATAAAACTCTTGATAGCTTTTCTCTAACAGATATTGGTTTAAAATATGTATTTAAAAATATGCCATTATCTTCAGAAATCAAGATTAAAAATATTGAAAATATTAATTATCAGACATATCAGAATTACCCTTCTCCTGGAAGAGAATTCTTAATAACAATAAACTACACTATTAAATAATTATAAAAATGAAAAAAATGAAAAAAATGGGAATTATTGCATTAGCAGTTATAAGTATATCTTCTTGTCAAAAGGAGTCATTTACTCCTACTGTTAGCGAAGGCAATTATGAGAATGGGTACTTTGTTACAAATGAAGGGAATTTTGGTACTGGAAACGGTTCAATATCTTTTATTTCTAATGAAGGTGATGTAGAAAACGATGTGTTTTCTCAAATTAATTCTTTTCAGCTAGGAGATGTTGTGCAATCAATGAGTATTATTAATAATAAAGGATATATAATTGTGAATAATTCTTCAAAAATTGAAGTAACTAGTATTGATTCAATGAATTCAATAACAACAATTCAAGGATTAATTTCACCGAGATATATTGTTAAGGTTTCGGATGAAAAAGCATATGTAAGTGATTGGGGAATAAATGGTGTTCATGTTATTGATTTAAACTCAAATACTATAATTACAACCATCACAACTGGAACTGGACCAGAAGAAATAGCAATAAGTAATGGTCAAGCATATGTTTGTAATGTAGGTGGATGGGGATTAGACAATACAATTTCTGTAATTGATATTGAGTCAGATTTAGTTAGTTCAACTATTGAAGTTGGAGACAAACCAAATTCATGTGTTGTTGATGTAAATGGTGATGTATGGATTTTAACAGGAGGATATACAGAATATGACGCAAATTGGAATATTNTTTCTGAAACAGCTGGAGTTCTTGCAAAAATTAATTCTTATACAAATACTATCGATGTATCATATAATTTTGAAGTTGGAAATCATCCTGAGGACCTAGTAATTAATAGTAATGGAGACAAACTATATTTTAGTGATGGTAGCTGGAGTAAATCAGTATTTGAATTTAATATTACAGCCTCTTCATTACCTACAGAAGCAATTATCAATAGAAGCTTTTACGATTTAGCATACAACAACGGCTATATTTTTGGTTCAGATGCAGTAGATTATGTGCAAAATGGATGGTCATATCAATATAATGAAAGTGGAATACTTATAGACTCAATGCAAGTTGGTATTATACCAGGAGGATATTGTTTTAACTAAATAAACTGAAATAAGGAATTGTAAGAAAATTTTAGATTTTCTTACAATTCCTGTATTTCAAACTTTGGATATCCCTTAACTCCAAGATCATTGTAAAAATCTAAAAAATGCAGCTTATAATATCTTAACTCGTTATCTCTGATAATATAATTAATATTAGCAAATACAGTATAAACCCCAGAAGTCAGATCATATTCTTTCCAATTAAAACCAATACTATTTTGGTTATCATCAAAAACAAAAGAACTGATATAATCATAATTAATTTCCTCAAATGAATATGTAGTATCAATAGCAATAGTAATATTATTATTATTTAAAACACCTGTAACTAGATATGAAGGAGTAGTTGTGTCATTATAAAGATGTGTATACTGAGTGAATAATAAATCCCAATCTAATTTATTTGGCTCAAAATTAACTACTTCATTTTCATTAAAGGAAAATGATGTGAAATTAACATTAGGATCCTTATCAAGTTGAAAAGTAAAAGAATTAGTATTATCTAAATTTGCATAACTAATTAAATAATAATTTGCAGTAACTGAATCAATAACCATTTTTTTATAACCTCTCTTATTTCCACTAATATTAAACCCTCTGTCAATAATATAAACGCGCTCTAATAGCCTGTAGTCGCCAAAGGCAGTACTGTCTAAAGAACCATTAGGATTGTCCCAAAACCAGCTTAGATTATCAATTGTAAGTGTATCATTAAAATTTATATTATCTAAAAAAGATAAAGAACTATAAGTTGATGAGTTTAATTTAATATGATATCCATCAACACTTGATTCAAAACCAAGATCCCAATCNGTTTTTATATTTGTAGAAGAGATAGTATTGCTACTTAAATCATAAAAAACTTGATAACGATAATCTTGATTTAAATCAATTTGTTGAGATATGATATCTCCAACTGAATGAGGCTGAATAGGTAATTCTTCTTTCTCACATGAAATAAATACAGTATGTAAAATAATTATTATCAGTAATTTCTTCATTTTAGTTTATAAATTAAAACTTAAAGCAGTAAAAAAGCTCCTACCATATCCAATTGAACTAGAATTAGATGATGATGAATGAATATCACCAGCAGAAAAACTTAAAACATTTTTAATATTAAATAAATTTTTAGCTCCAATTTTAAATTTCAACTTTTCTGAAAAGAAACTCTTACTAAAAGTTAAATCTAATAGATTGTAAGAATCAATAATTGTCTCAATAATTTCTTCATTTTCTTTATAAAAAACGGGTAAGGAACCAGTAAATTTATAAAAAGCAGCAATAGATATATTATATTTTTTTATTCTATAAATTATACTAGATCTTAATGAATGTGAAAANCTAAAATTATTCNTATTTTCATATTGTGATAGATTATTATACCTACCAGTATGACTAGAACCAAAATTAAAACTAACTAGATCATTAGTCAGACTTATACTATTAGCAAAACCTATAGTTTTATAAACTCCTAAATTAAAATAACTATACTCAGAAGAATTAGGAGACTGGGCTAATGTAATTAGATTTTTAATATCATTATAGAAAAACTTTGTTCCAAATCCAATATTAGCAATACTATAATTATTTAAATAATCTAAACTTATCTGATAATTATTTGACGTCTCAGGCTTTAAATCTTTATTGCCAAGTATATTATGATTAACATCAACAAACTCAAAAAATAATTCTTTTAAAGTTGGTGAACGAAAACCTTTGGCAAAAGAGAAACGAGTTTTAAAATTATTTTTACTTAACAGAGCGTTTAATGAAGGAATCAATGGAACATTAAATTTAGAATTATAGCTTAATCTAAAGGCGGGTCTAAGTACAAAATTAGCAATTGGTTTCCATTCTGAAGTTACAAAAAAAGCATGATCACCTAGTTTTTTAGAGCTATTATTTATTCTAACACCCTCAGCATATTCAATTTTTGAATCTACACCTATTTGGTACTTAAAATCTGATAATTTTGTGGATGAAAAAACTGCTTTATTCATTAACATCTTAAAAATTGAAGTATCCTGATCACTAGAAGTAGATGTAAGAACTTGATTTAAATTAGTTAAATCTTTAAAATATGTATTCTTAATTCTATTATAATTATTGAAAGATGATAAAAAATGTATTTTTTCTATATCATTAAATTTATATAAAAAATCAAGGCCTAAGTTGTTTCTTTTTGTNTAATAAAAATCATCAAAAGCTGTTTCATAGTAAGGCATTCTAGGAAATCCTAAATTAATTATTTTTTCATAGAAAAAATCATAATAAATTCGAGNAGTAAAATTTTTTGCATCATATAAATATTGTCCCTTACCAAAATACTGTTCCTTTGGATTCCATTGCTTAGCACGATTTGTATCTGCTAATTGTGAAGAGGGAATTAGCTGAAAAACCTCATTATCAGACCAACCATCAAAATAATTTCTACCAACATCAAGAGAAAAAGTTTTATTATTTAATTTATATGAGAATGTAAGATCTGAGTTGTAATGACCAACAGATTCATAATATAGATTATAGAGTGATGAGAATTTTTCTTTTAAATTAGTTCTTGTAATAAGATTTATTGTACCAGCTAAAGCATCAGTGCCAAAATTAACTGACAGGGGTCCTTCAACAATCTCGACCCTTTCAATATTATTTAGGTTTATCTGAGACAAATCAACATTACCATTTAATCTACCAACAATAGGCACACCATCTATTAAAACCTTAATATTTTGACCAGAAATACCTTGTATAGAAATACTACTACCAAGTATATTATCATTACTGATACGCATATTCATTTGCTTTTCAAGAAGATCTTTTAGATTTATAGCTGCCTGAGAATCAATATTTTCTCTATTAATTAATAACGTTTTTTGAATTACATCTGATAAACTATTAGCACTAATCTGGGCAGTNACAAAAATTTGATCCAGTAAAATATTTGATTTTATTAACTTAAAAATAGTATCACCTTTAGGGCAAAACCCTTCAAAGTCTTTATAACTAATATGAGATATTTTAATAGGTATCTTTTTTAAATTATCTAATTGATTATTATTTATAATCACAATACCATCACTGTCACTTATAAGTTTTTGATTGCTATTAATGTTTAGCAATTCAACATAAACATCAGAAACTGGTATATTATCTGAATTAATAAAAGATAAAACTTGACAATAAGAAACATTGTAACACAACAAAAAGAAAATGAGAATCAATAACCTCATAAAAGTATTTTCCTAAAATAAAACGACAAATATTTGAGACTAATTTACAATTAGTTTTTTCTGAACAATACTACCATTTGAATTAATTGATACAAGATAGATACCTGCTTTTAGATTTGAAGTATGAAGTGATTTCGCTTGAAAACTAGAACCTATAATAGACTCAGAATAAACTTGCTTACCAGTAATATCAAATATCTTTACTTCTACCAAATCAGAATTACTATCATAAATTATTGTTACATCACCAGATGTTGGATTAGGATATAATTCAAATGAAGAAATATTTCTATTAAGGTTATCTATTGATAAAGATGAAGTTAAATCTAGCTTATTAAACTCAACATTTCCAGTTGAACTACCCTCAAAAGATGAAAATATTACTCTCCAAATTTTCTCATTTAAGTCTTTAATAAAATAACATCTATTTTGGTTAATTAAATAACTAAAGGAAGACATATCAAAATCTTTCCAATCATATCCAATAGAATTCATTTCAGTCATCATAGTATGCTGATAATAATCTGTATAGTTACTTGGGTTAGGAAGATTATCAACCTGAGCAACTTTGACACCATTATTAGATAAGACTCCAGTAACACCATAAGCCATCCCTTGTACAGGAGTAATATATTTGGTAAAAGTAATATCCCAATCCTGTTTATTAGGCTCATAGTTAATAATAGGAGAAACAAGATCTAAACTATAATAGAGAAAATTAGCAGTTGAATCTTGATTTTTTTGGGCATATTGATTTTGCTCATTTGAACCATCAAAGTCAGAAAAAGTAAAATAATATGTCCCAGAAGTTAAAGATCTAATCCATAACTTTTTCCAGGCACCATCTGTTGTTTTAATAGCGTATAGCGAATCACCCAATACATTATGTGTAGTTATATTATACATACCCCAGCCCATATCAAAGGCAGATGTACTATGCTTGTCAAATGCCCCAACAAACCAATTAGTATCAGAATTATAAACTGGAGTCCAGCTAGATAAATTTGAAGAATTAAATGAATTCCAATCTGTTGTATCACCGTGCGGATATAAATATAATTCGGCACCCATACCACCATTAATCCTTATTGAAGAAGACATCTGTGTAGTTGAAAAAGCGATATCCCACATCGTAGCATCATTATTTTTAATTTCTCCATTTTCCATGCTATAAAAACTCTGATTAGAGTAATTTGGAAGTAAAGAAATATTTTCACTTTGAGCAAAAATATTATTGCTAAATATTATTGTTATTGCTAGTAAAAATTGATACTTGTATTTCATTGTTTTTATTTTTAATTTTTAGCAAAAATATGTTTGAAATCTGTAACAATTCTGTATTATAAATGCAAAATAAATAAAAAATAAAGGAAATTATTTAAGTAAAAAATTAATAAATAACTCTTTCCCATTTCTAGAAGAAATAGAATTTTTTGAAGATTGAATAATCTTAAGATCAAATAAAGAAGAAAATAATTTTTTATATTCGGCGATAGATCCACCAAAAGGGGGGTGATCATCATTCATAGGGCCATTAAATAACAAACCAACTAATCGCCCATTTTTATTTAATAATGAATGAATCTTATTTACATATTCAAATCTTTTTGATTTATTAATTGCACAAAAAAAAGTCTGTTCAATAATTAAATCATAGTTACCTGAAATATTAAAAAAATCTTCACACAATAAATTATCTTTAGGAAATCGTGGAACCCTACTCGAGAAATTATTAATAGCTTTTTTGGAGAAATCTAAAACATATACATTTTGAAAGCCTATGCTAAATAAGTATTCAGCTTCATGAGAATTACCACATCCTGGAATAAGAATACGTAAATCTTTATTTTTTAATTGATCAAAATATTCTTTTAAAGGGGTTGATACATATCCGATATCCCATCCTGTATTTTTAGATAAATATCTTTGATTCCAAGAATTGCTATCTAAACTCATTAATAATTATTCAACCCAGTCAGCAATAAACACATTAGTTTCTCTAGTTCCACCATTATTTCTATTTGATGAGAATACAATTTTTTTCCCATCATTAGAAAATACAGGAAAGGAAGCAAACTTTTTATCATAAGATATTTGCTCTAGATTATTACCATCAATATCTATCATATATAGATTAAAAGGAAAACCTATAATACTTTCATGATTTGAACAGAATATAATTTTTTCATTACTAGGATGAAAAAATGGAGACCAATTGGCATTTCCAAGATTTGTAACTTGTCTTAAATCAGAACCATCTACATTACAAACATATATTTCCATATTAGTGGGCTGGACTAATCCATTTGACAATAGATCTTTATATTCTTTTATCTCATCATCAGTTTTTGGTCTAGATGCTCTAAAAACTAATTTTTTACCATCGTGAGAGAAAAATGCACCTCCATCATAACCCAGTTGATTTGTAACTTGTCTTATGTCAGAACCATCAATATTACATGTATACAATTCTAAATCTCCAGATCTAATGGATGTAAATACTATCTTGTCACCAATTGGTGAAACCGTAGCTTCTGCATCATAACCTTCATAGTTAGTAATTCTCTTAACAACATTTCCCTCTGTGTCAGCAATGAAAATATCATATGAATCATAAATAGGCCAAACATATTTTCCATTTAATCTTCGCTCTGGAACATGAGGACATTTTGCATCTTCAAGGTGTGTTGATGCATATATTATCGTAGAATCTCCAGGCATAAAATATGAACATGTAGTCCTTCCTAAACCCAAACTAACCATCTTAGGGGTCTCTTTATCAAGATTATAATTATTTGTATCAATAATATATATTTGATCACAGCTTTGGCCCCACTTCTCATTAGTAGCTTGAAAAATTAATTTAGAATCATCAAAACTCCAGTAGGCTTCTGCATTTTCACCTCCAAAAGTTAACTGTTTCATATTTTTAAAATACTTTTCATCTTCATAAATTAAAGATTTATCTTTTTCATTTTTAGTTTGGTTATCACTAAAATTACAAGAAAATAATATTAAAAGAATAATTAAATTAAAAGAATATTGTTTCATATTTTTGCTAAAATTTTTGCCAAAAATAATTCTTTTAATTATGAAAAAAAATATAATATTCACTTTATTTATAATACTTACATCTTGTAGTACAAATAATAATGAAAGAGAAAATATAACAAATAAAATGATTGCTGAAGTAAGTTATTTAGCTTCTGATGATTTAGAAGGTCGTGAAACAGGAACAGATTCAGAAAAACTTGCTGCAGATTACATTAGCTCAAAATTTAAAGANTATAATTTAATTGCAAAGGGTCAAGATGGTTACTTACAGTATTTTGATGCAACAATAAAAGAAAATCCACATACTCAAACAGTAAAAAGAACAATAAGAGGAATAAATGTCGTTGGATATACAGAAAATAATAAAGAAGAAACAATTATTATTGGAGCNCACTATGACCATTTAGGATACGGAAGTTTCGGATCATTNTATGATGGTGAACCAGCCATTCACAATGGTGCAGATGATAATGCAAGTGGAGTAAGCATATTAATAAATCTTGCTAACAGTTTAAAGGATATAGATGATTATAATTATTTATTTATTGCTTTTTCTGGCGAAGAGCATGGACTTTTTGGTTCTTCATATTTTGCTAAGAATCCAACTATATCACTAGAAAATGTGAGATTTATGGTGAACTTTGATATGGTTGGAAGATTAAATGAGAAGAATACACTTTCAGTAAATGGAATTGGAACTAGTAGTAAGTGGGATGATTTAATTGACAATTCAAATATTTTTGATTTTAATTTAAAAACTACTGAATCTGGAGTTGGACCATCAGATCACACCTCATTTTATCTTCAAGATATGCCTGTAATCCATTTCTTCACAGGACAACATGAAGATTATCATAAACCATCAGATGATGTAGATAAAATCAACTTTGAAGGAATGTTTAAAATACATGAATACGTTAAAGAAATAATCTTACAATCAACTAAAATTGAAGATTTTGATTTTCAAAAAACTAAAAGCGATACAACTACTGCCCCAAGATTCAAAGTAACANTNGGTGTTATGCCAGATTATTTATTTGATGGTGAAGGNATGAGAATTGATGGAGTTTCTAAAGAAAAAACTGCCGAAAAATATGGAATATTAAAGGGTGATATCGTAATAAGAATAGGAGATATAGAAGTTAAGAATATGATGGATTATATGACTGGCTTAAGTAAATTCGAAAAGGGCGATTCAACAACTGTAGGATTAAATAGAGATGAAGAAATTATCGAACAAGCTATTGTTTTTCAATAACAAACTATTTATTAGAATTCATAACACGAGTTTGAATATTTATAGACTCCTGGTGTATAGCTCTAAGTAATAAAATTATAAACTCATCGCTAAGCCCCTTAGCTACCCCTTTTTTCAATCTATCTTCTAATATATACTTCCAACGTTCTGGCTGTAATATTGTTATATCATTAGTTTTTTTATCTATTCCTATTAGCTGAGCTAAATCCATTCTATCTTGTAAAACATTAATTAACTTATCATCTAATTTATCAATTTGAGATCTTAAATCTCTTAAGGATGAAGCAGTATCTTTGTTAGTAACACTGTGACTTCTTACAACAAGATTTTCTAAGAGTTCTCTGAGTTGAATTGGGCTAAGCTGCTGCTCTTTATCACTTAAGGCGTTAATAGGATCAATATGTGTTTCAATCATTAATCCGTCAAAATTTAAATCTAGTGCAGTTTGAGAAATTTCATTTATTAAGGTTCTATTACCAGCAATATGACTTGGGTCACAAATAATAGGCAGGTCAGGAATTAAGCGTTTTAATTCAACAGGTAATTGCCACTGCGGAACGTTTCTGTATTTCTGCACACCATAACTAAAAAAACCTCTGTGAATTGCTATAATATTTTTAAAACCTGCATTATAAAAACGTTCTATTGCACCAAGCCATAAATTTAAATCAGCATTAAGAGGATTTTTTATAAAAATAGGTATATCGACACCCTTTAAAGAATCAACTATCTCCTGAATTGCAAAAGGATTGCCTACAGTTCTAGCACCAATCCAAATCATATCAATATTATGTTTTAATATTTGATCAACATGAGAAGAATTTGCAACTTCAGTAATAACTTTTAAGCCTGTTTCTTTTTGAACATTATTCATCCATTCAAGTGCTGGGGTACCTATTCCTTCAAAACTATTTGGACGAGTGCGTGGCTTCCAAATACCAGCTCTAAAAATATGTGTATTTGTTTTTACTAGTTCTTTTGCAGTAGAAAGCATTTGCATATTAGATTCAGCACTACAGGGACCTGCAATTACTAAAGGCTTAGTAGAGGAACTGATATACTCGGATATATTATTTAATTTAATCTTCATTTTTCTTATTTAAAAATAAAGAGAAGGGTATTAAAAGCATAAGAAAAAGGAACTTCTTAGTAAGAATACCAATTAAAGTTATAAGTAAACCAAAAAAAACATACCACCAATAATTTATCTTCATTTATATAAATGAAATATGATTAACTAATTATCTAATAATAATAATTTTTTTCTCTACTGTACCATCAGCATATCTGTAAATAACAGGACCAAAGTTAGAATTAAAAGTTTCATGACCTAACATATTAAATGTTCTAAACTTTGATTTATCTGTATTAGCAAAATTTGCTATATAAGCGGGAGCACTATTTACAATTATTGTTCCAACCATTCCATTAGCAGCATGACTTCCAACAGAGCAGTCATATTCATATGTTCCTGCAATTGTAAAAACATGAGTGTAAATTGCAACATTATTAGTTGGAGTAGATTCAAACGCTTCTGGGTTGGCAAAACTTGATCCAGTAATTGTATTTACATCAAAGTTAACATTATGGAAACCACCATCATTAACCCAACTCACATCATCTCCAACATTAATTGTTAAAACATTGGGAGTATAATAGTAGTCACCAGCATTAATACTATGAGAAGTTTGAGCTGCAAGTGAATGAGTTAATAAAAAAAGCAGAAGTATTGATATGAAATTTTTCATAATTATAATTTTTATTTTCAACAAAAGTAAACAAGTTTTATTACTAATTTACTTTTTAAATTCTTTAAAAACCAATGATATTGAGTTAACACAATGTCGTATGTTTTTATCTGTTAACTTCTCCCCTTTAAATACATGACCAAGGTGTCCGCCACATTTAGCACAACAAATCTCTGTTCTTTTATAGCCTAATTTATAATCAGCGATTCTTATAACAGCATCCTTTACCTCATCATCAAAAGATGGCCAACCACAATTAGATTTAAATTTATGATTTGATGTGTAAAGAAGATTATCACATGCTTTACAATGATAAGTCCCTGATTCATAATGCAAGTTATATTTACCAGTATTTGGATATTCAGTTCCTTTATTTACTATTACATTTTTTTCTTTAGCAGTTAATTTTTTAAAATAATCAACATTAGTATTTTGAGATAAAAGACTAAAAGAAAACAAAATTAAAATGAATAAAGAAAAATAGAATCTCATTATTAGTTTTTAAAGAAATTATTAAAAAAATTTAGATGATCAAATATAGAAATATTCCAGTATTTCCAGTTATGTTTTCCTTCATTAATATTATAAATATGCTCAATATTATTCTTAAGAAGTTCTTGATGAAAAATATTATTTACTTCAAAGAAAAAATCATCTTTACCACAATCAAAAATAATTTTAAGATTTGTTAACTTTATTAATCGAATCATGTTTATTACAGTATTATTATTCCAATTTAAAGGAAAGTCTTCAATACTACCTAACTTACTAGCAATATCCCATTTTTTTGAAAAGGGTCTGATATCTATAGCTCCACTCATACTACCACAAGCTCCAAAGACATGTGGATGCTTAATTGCTAAATAAAGAGAGCCATGCCCACCCATACTAAGACCAGTAATAGCTCTACTATTAGAATTTTGTATAGTTGGATAAACTGAATCTACATACATAATTAATTCATTAGCAATATATGTTTCATATTTAAAACTACTATCGATAGGACTATCAAAATACCAACTATTATATCCACCATCTGGACATACAATAATAACATTATTACTATCACAAAATCTATCTAGAGATTTAACTTTAGAAGACCAATCAGTATAATCACCAGAATAACCATGTAAGAGATAAATAACTGGATATTTTTGATTGTAACTATTTTCATTGGGACTAATAACAATATTCTTGATGTTGATATTCATTGATTTACTTAATATATTTAATGTATCAATATTCGAGGAATAAGATAAATTATAAAACAGTACTAGAAGAATAAGTAATGTTCTATTCATAACACCTTCAAAAGACCAAGACGAATTAAAATATAAACAATAGTAAGACCTAGCAAAAATGTATAAAGAAATATTTTCATGTTTCTATTCATAGAAAGTATTATAAAGATTAAGCTAAAAAAAATAATTAGCTATATTTGGATTCCAAAATACAAAGATAAACATTATGAAAAAGATATTTACACTATTCCTATTATTACCTCTATTAAGTATCTCACAAACAACTTGTGATACCGTGTATGTAGATCCTGAAGGAAACCCATACACTGCAACAAGAACTAGAGGTTACTGGTTTAGAGCAAATTCTAGCTTTGTTATCAGTGCAGTAAAGGCTGCTGAGGGAAATCCATTAGGTGTAAATGCAACTGGTCAATCTATTGAAATTATTCAATTTACTAACTTAAATCTAACTACTGATACCATACCAGAGGATTTTGGTGCTTTAGCTGTTGGTTTAACAAATCCACATACAAGTTTATTTCATGCTCAAGATGTACCTCTTGGCTGGATACCATGTGGTGTAAATATTACAAAAGACAGATATTATGCAATTCTGGGAGCAAAAAACAATACTGTTCTTGCTAATTCAGAAACAGATATGTATAACAGCACGGTTCCAGGAGGAGAAAGAAAATTATTGCTTAATGGGGACTCCACAACTTATTGGAGAGCTGGTCTTCAGTATTCATTGGCAGATGGTCCTGGGCCTAGTGGTCAATTTTTCCATGATGGATATGATTTTCAAGGTAGAATACATACAATAATTTGTTCAGGTGTTTCTTCTGTTGAAGAGACTACTAATAACAAAGAACTTGTCAAGGTTGTTGATATTATTGGAAGAAATTCTAAATCACAAAAAAATAAGCCTTTAATTTATATTTATAATGATGGGACTAGCGAAAAAAGAATAATTCTTGAATAACAATTCTTTAATCAACTAACTTACTTATCGCCTTCTCAGAAGATTCTAAAATATCTTCTAACTCGTATGAATTAAATTTAATTGGTTCACCAAAATTTATACTACAATTATATGGAAGAATAATTTTTTTTCCCTTGGGTAAGGTTTTATATACATTATCTAAATAGACAGGAATGACATCTACATCTGGATTTCTTTGAATCAAATAACCTAAACCTTTCTTAAAATTAGACATAACTCCAGGGATCCCTCTAGAACCTTCAGGATAAAGTATCAAGGATCTAGATTTTTTCAACATTTTATCCATTGAATCTATAGGGTCATTTTCTGGATCAGTTCTATCTCTTTTAATTAAAGTTGCATTAACAAGATACCTCATTAAAATCTTTTTAAACAAACTTCCCCCAAAGAAATCTCTAGCAGCGATTGGATGGACTCTATGAATATATCTAGATGGGATTGCACTCATAATAGCCATCGTATCCATATGACTATTATGATTGGCAATTAGTATAAACTGCTTTTTATTTTTAAGTGTTTTATTATTATAATATTTTAATCCAATAAAAATTCTCAAAAAATTTCTCCATAAAAAACTATAAATAAAAATTAATAATATTTTTTTCATGAAGAAATTATAATAAAATATACTATATGAAAAAATGGAGAAGCGGTAGTTGATAAACTATCAACCCTATCCAACACACCGCCGTGGCCAGGAATTGCATTGCTCATGTCTTTAACTCCAAAATCCCTTTTAACAGCAGACATAATAGCATCTCCCATAAAACCAAACACTGCAATAGAACTAGATAAAAGGATTAATTGCCAAGTATTTAGGGGAGTTAAAAATCCCATAAAATATCCAATAATAGTAGTAGAAATAACCCCTCCAATAAAACCCTCCCAAGTCTTATTTGGACTAACCTTGGGAAGAATTTTATGTTTACCAAAAATTTTACCCCAAACAAATTGCATTATGTCATTAGCTTCAGTAATAAAAATAAGAAATAATAAAAGAGCTTTGCCTGAAACACCATTAGAATTCATTTCTGGAAAACTAATAAGTAAAGCTAAATGACTTATACCAAAAACGCCTAACATAAGAGAGGTAGGTAGAATACACATAGACCTAATAATATCTTTAGTTTCTCCAGTTAATACAAGTAAGAATGGAATTATAATAAACATAAATACAGGAATAAAAATTAGAAATAATGTGTAATAGCCTTTAAAGGCAAGAAAATATTGTATTGGTATAGAGAGATAACAAAAAAACAATACTGATCTATCTATCTTTCTAAGTTTTAATTGAGAATACAATTCTCTAAGTGTTAAAAAAGATAAAAATCCTAATGCAAAATAAGTAACAACTGGATTCACAATTGATGCAAAGAGAAAAATACAGCACATTATCCACCAAGAACGTGTTCGTATTTTCATCTCATCAACTAATTTGCTTGGTTTTATCATATTCCAAATCCAAAAGAGTAATGTAGCAAATACTAAAATCAATAAAATAATAGCAATTACCCATTGTATTTCGGGTATTAAATCAACAGAGTTAAAAATTTTATTCATTTATTTATTGCATTAATTAAACGTAAATATGAACTTATCATCATTAAAACTATAGTTAATATTAGTACATAATTTAAAAAGTGATAAACTTCAATTGTAAAAAATAGAAAAATACATAATAATCCAATAAAAAGAGCTCTGTCACTTTTACCCATAGGACCATCATATCTTCTTTCACCAGAAATTATTTTTGCTAGAACACCACAAAACTCATTAATAATTGATAGAATAATAAAAATAACAACATACTCAAATCGAAGGCCTTCAAAATATAGAAGAGGAAAATAAATAGCAACATCTGAAAAGATATCACCAATTTCATTTAATACCTCGCCAGATTTTGATTGTAAATTATAATTTTTAGCCATCATTCCATCTAAAGCATTTAGCGCCATGCGAAGTAATAAACCTAATGCTACTAATAAATAAAGAAAATTATTTTCAGAAGCATTTAATAATAAAAACCCTAAAAAAAATGAAAATATTATTGAAAAAACTGTAATATGATTTGGAGTAACTCCTATTTTTCTTAATAATAAAAGTAAAGGAAGAAGAAGTTTCTGAAATTTAGGTTTAATCTTATATACTGAAATCATAATCTCACTTTTTTAAATGGATCCCAATTATATTGTTGTCTTTTAGCATTTTTTGTAAAGACTCCATTTTGAAAAAAATAGAGCATCTCTATGCCAACAACATCAAATCTTTTATACATTAAATCATGATCTAACCAGGTATGAAAAAAATCATCATAATTACTATCAATATCATTAATATCAAAAGAGTATTCTCCATATTTATAAGAAGCTTTTTTAAAAAACCTCATCAGCTTAGTAGCTTGATTTTCAATAACTACACCAATAGTTAAGCCATCACTATTGGACAAAGGCTTAAGACTGACAACACTAAAATCAAAAAGTATTTTTCCATATTTAATTCTACTTAATAATGGAAGCTTATCTACTCCAATCTTAGCTGCTCTTTCTTGAGTTGGACTTCTATCGTATAAGATTCTTTTAGTATTTTTAATACCATTTGATTCAATAAAATTATTTAAAACATAACCCCCTATTATATAGCACAAGAAATTAACCTCTTTATATTTTTCTAACTCAAATTCAAAATAAAATTTTGTAAAACTTGAAATACTTTCATCTAAAGAGTTTCTTTGTTTGTAATCAGGAATAAAAATATCCATTTCTTTATTACTAAAAAAATCTAACTGTATTTTTCTATTTTTCTTAGAATCACCAAAGCCATTAAGTATTACTAATGCAACTTTTTCTGATTTATCAAGACCATAATTAATATGAGTGAAATTTTTAGCTTGTAAACTAAAAGATATAATTAAAAATAATTGTAATACATTTAATTTAAACATGAAACAAAAATATAACTCATAAATTTACTTCTTATGCAGAGCATAATAATTAAAACATCTACTGAATAATCTTCTTCTCAACTTCACCATTATCGTATATAAAAATTAATGGTTTTTTAGAAAATATTTTAGAATCTCTACCTAAGAAATCAATTATCTTAACAAGTTTTCTATTAGATACATAGTTTCTATCATCAACAGAAACTTGAGTATTAACAACACGAACACTATCCATTACAACATCAACATATGGGACATCATTAAAATTTGTTTGAACATTTCCAATATCTTGAACAATATTAAAACCACTAATTGTAATTCCAAACACTGGATGTTTTGAAGTAAATGGCGATTTATCAAAGTCTAAGTAAGTATTATTAACAAGATTTATAAAGAATTGACAAGTACCAGTATTAGGACCAGAGTTTGCCATAGATATAGTCATTTGAATATTACTTAGTGTACTATCAAATTCATCTTGAATAATTGGTGGTGGTGGATTTACATCGCCTCCTTGAATCATAAAATTATCGATTACTCTATGAAATAAAGCACCATCATAAAATTCTGTACTTACAAGATTAATAAAATTAGAAGAAGTGATTGGAACAAGAGAATCATATAATTCAATTCTAAAGTCTCCGTAATTTGTAAAAAAGTCAACCTGTGTTTGAGAATTTACATTTAAATAAGAAATAAAAAAAAAGGAAATTAAAATTAATCGCATAAACAAATCTAAAAAAAAAAATTAAAAAAAAGAGGTCTTATAAAGTAAGACCTCTTTAAAGTTAATTAATAAAATAACTATTGAACAATTATTTTTTTATTAGTTGTTATATGATTATTAGATATCTCTAAGAAATATATTCCTTTTGAGTTATCACCTATAGTGATTTGTTTTGTATACTCACCTATAAACTGCTCAAGAGATTCTGTATGTATAACCTCACCTACTATATTTAATACCCTAATAGATAATGTTTGTATCTCGTTAGAAACAAAGCTTACATTAAATATATCATTTGTAGGATTTGGATAAACATCTAAATTATTAACCATTGTTCCCCCACTCATTCTAATTGATCCAGGCTGAGTCCAGAATACTGGAGAAGTCCACCATGACCTGTAAGAAGTAATATTTGAATCACAAAAGGTTCTACCTTGTGCTCTATATGACTCGCCAAACTGAAGACCAAACTTATTTACTGAGAGTGTTGGATAATATACTCCAAATCCTCCAGCAGTTTGCCAATTAGCCCCAGCAGTGTCAACTCTTAAAGCTACCCTTGCAAATACATAAACTCCAGTAGTGTCCCAAGTAAATGTTACTTTAGATTGATTTCCACTAAATGTTGTAGCTATAAGGTTAGTCATTGGTGGACAATCTGTAGCTGTTATAAATTGTGATGGTGTAGAATAATTAGATTCTGTTCCACCACAATAGAAGGCTTTCATCTTATACTCATAAGTAGTTCCAGAAGTTAGATTCTGTAATGTTTTATTTGTAGTATTTAGTCCAAAGTTACAAAGACCGTTTCCTACTCCAGCTGACTTTGTAAGCCAAGTTGGTGTCCCAACCTCTCTATATCTTACATAGTACTTCCAAACCATACATGAACTATCATTCATATTATCCCAATTAAT
>JGI24540J26637_10000332_pt1 | contig 19495 bp, 21 predicted proteins | sample NorSeaMetagenome_FD_26637 | JGI IMG/M metagenome (IMG submission 26637)
AAAATAACAATAATAATAATTTTATAATAATAATAATTTTATAATAATAATAATAATTTTATAAAAATTGAAAATTATTATTTAAAAAACACTATTAAATATTAAATAATAAATATTAACTAATAATAATAATGGATGAAGCAGAATTAATTAATACGGTAGAAGAGCCAACAGAAGAAGAAGAAGAAGAAGAAGAAGAAGAAGAAAATGAATCAGTAGCAAGTGATGAAAATTTTAATTACAATGAAAATGAACATGACAATGATTCAGAAATTATACCAATTATAAACGATGACGACGACGAAGAATACGAAGAAGAAAAGAGCGAAATAAACAAAGAAGAATTGGGAGAACTAACTACTAGTAAATCAGAAGCATACAAATCGTCTTATATGTTTGATGATGATTTAGAAGCAAGTGATTCTCAAGACTTTTTACAAAAATTTGATAAAGAATCAAAAAGTGATTTTATTGCAACAAATCATCAAGAATGTTTTAGTAAAAATTTAGATGAAATCAAAGATTTATTAAATGTTATTCGGGATAAAAATAATATTATAATTGATGAATTACATAAAACCTTGCCGATGTTAACTAAATATGAAAAAACCAGAATTTTGGGTATACGATTAAAACAACTTAATAATGGTTCTTTACCATATATTAAGGTAGCAGAAGATATATTAGATAACCTTATAATAGCCGAAAAAGAACTTAAGCAAAAAAAAATACCATTTATTATTCAGCGACCTTTACCAAATAATACATTTGAATATTGGAAATTAGAAGATTTAGAAATTTTATAGATGCCTTAATAAGAATCAGTTTATTTATATTTATTGTCTCCATCTATTTCCACAATTTATACATGTTACAAAAGTAGTCATTGGCTCGTCGGCACTTCGTGTTTGTAGTTGATAATGTGTACATTTTTTTGATTTACATTTAGAACATGTAAAATCGTCTGTAGATGCTTCTAATTTAGGCGAAAATTTATTTTCGTCTTTAATTTTTTTCAATTCAATTAAATTATTCCATATATCTGGACGCATTTCTTCATGGCTCATAAATGCTAATTCATGTGCTTTTATTTCTTTATTAATTAGTTTATCATATAAAACCGGATGAGTGATATTATATAATATCATTTTTAATTTTTCAATATAAATAGTAACAAATAATTCATTACTCCATTTTTTAATTAAATTTTTTTTATCAGCCGTTTCAATGGTATAATTAAATATGCCTTTTTCTAAATTAATTGATATATTTTCATCGTTTGTAATATTTTGCATTTTTTTTATTATATTTTCTCTAAACTCATTTGGACAAGTCAATAATCTATTTGATCTACTCATTGATAAATACTATAATAATAATTTTAATATTATTTATCAATTTTAATAATATTTTAATGATATTTTAATTTATTATATCTATTCATCATCACTATATTCATATAATTCACACGTTAGTTCCGAATTGTAAGAATATTCAGAAATAACATCACTTTCATTATCATAATCCGGATTTTCTCCACTCACTTTATTTTCTTTATTTTCTTTATTTTCTTTATTTTCTTTATTTTCTTTATTTTCTTTATTTTCTTTATTTTCAAATATGTCTGATTCATTCGAATAAAAACAATTTATAAAACAATCTTTATTTAGTGATATATATTTGTTATCTGGTGTTTTCATTAAAAATATAGATTTACCATAAATATTTAAATTATTATTTTTAAATAGTTCAAAATTACTTAATGAATTGGAAAAACCTTTCTTTTTTCCCCATAATTCAATTGAATTATTTTCATAATCCCAGACATGTATCTTTTCAAAATCAATATTATTTTTAAAATTACATTTTTTATAAATGGTCTCTATGGTTAAGTTTTTTACTTTAATTTCATTGATTGAACTATTTTGTATTTGAATACAATTTAGCATAAATTGATATTTATTAATTATAGTGTAATCTATTTAAGTTTTAATCTAAATATTATTTTTTGAAGTTATATAAATGTTGTTCTATATTATTACTTGGGCTATAATCTATTTTATTTTGATATTAGTTATACATAATTTATATCTTTTTTTTCAAAAGAATTTAACCAGTATAAAAACAAAAGATTATTATAATTTTCCTAATAAAGAATATAATAAAATTAATAATATTTTAAACTCTAAATCTGAAATAAAAATAGATGAAAATAAAATTTTAAATAATGTAACTAATAATACTTCTAAACAAATATTAGAATCTAAATTTAATACGTTCTCTAATATAGATTTTTCTTTAAAATCCGAAACCACATACAATAATGATGCGAAAATATTTCCTAATTACGATGTTAATTTAACTTCAAATAATATAGAAACTAAAATAGAAACTAATTTAGAAACTAATTTAGAAACTAATTTAGAAACGAATAATTCCAATAATTCCAATAATTTTAATATTGAACAATTTAATTCTCGTTTTGAAAATAATAATATGAAAGGTGAATTAGAAGAATTTTTAAATAAATTAAATAATTAAAATATTTTAAAACTGATAAAAAGTCATTTAAAATTATTATTACTTATATAATTAATGAAACTTATTAATCGTAAAATAATTGAACCTATTCTTTATAGATACCCTAATAAGGTATCTATTAAGAATTTAAATATTTATAATAATAATAGTAATAATAAAGTTTTATTTAATTTAGATGGAAAATATTATATTTTAAAACCAAAGGGTAAAAAATGTCATTTATGGTTTACATATATTGAAAAAAAATTAATTGCTATTCTTATATTTTTAAATAATAAAAGTATTTATGATATTAGTAATGAATTTTATGAATTTCCAATTGAATTTAATAATACATTATGCTATAATAATATTTTACTGTTTGGATACTATTTCACTAATGTAAATAATAAAATTAAAAATCATTATTTTATTATTGAAAACATATTTAATTACAATATTTACAATAAAATATTGCAAAAAAATGATTATAATTATAATTATAATTATAAACTTGAACTTTTTAATAAAATTTTACCAAAACTAAATAATACTAAAAATTATTTTATAAAATTACCAATTATTTTAAATAATAATGAAAGCATATTCAAACTGGTCTATAATTTAGATTATAATATATTTAGTATATCTGTTTATAGCGATTCCAAATATTTAGGTTCTTATAATTTTAATAACAATAATAATAATAATAGAAACAAAATATATGCTACGTTTAAAATCACCCCGTGCATTAATCAAGATTTATACAACTTAATTATATTAAACGGTAACATTGAAGAAGTTTATGATTTAGCATTAATTGACAATTATAAAACGAGCAAATTTATGAATCAATTATTTAGAACCATTAAGGAAAATAATAATCTAGATTTATTAGAAGAAAGTGACAGCGAAGAAGAATTTGAAAATATTAATATTGATAAATTCGTTCATTTAAACAAGAATCATTATATTGAATGCGAATATAATAATAAATTCAAAAAATGGATGCCTAGAAATTTATCAAATAATAAATTGGTCACAAAAAATAATTTGCAGTTAATTTTAGGAAGAAAAAATTATTTTATAAATGATTTCTCAAATCAACGAGTTCATTAATTTTACAAGAAGTTTGTTAGCCATAATCGTTACCATACGCGATTATCCAACCAGTGTAAACACATACATGGTAATTCTCAAAAAAACCGATAAAACTCGCTCTCATAAATAGACTTATTTTTTATTTTATATATACATATATATATATATATATTATGTTTATGGGCGGATTTGATCCTTATTCCCTTGGTAAAAAGACGAGATCCATAAAAGTAGGACGATCCAGAAATGTAGGACGATCCAGAAATGTAGGACAATCCATAAAAAGGCAATTCAGAAAAGCAGGACAAACCATAAAAAAAGGGCAATTCAAAAAATCTAGTCCATTTAAACGTGCAAAAACCCGAAGAATAAAAAAGGCAAAGTCATTAACTTAATTGCTTATATAAAAACCGAATTTTCTAAAAGAGTCGAATGCGAAAATGATAAAATACTTTAATGATTTTGGTCTTTGTCACGCCATTTACAAGAGAAAAAAATAAATTCTTTTCAGGGGTCACGGAAATATAGAGAGAACAGGGCGACCGAGAAGGCAGCTACGGAATAATAGATTATTAATTAAGTTTGATTAAACATTTATTTTCATTTTCACTTTCATTATTTTTATTTTTACCTCGGTTTTTAGGAATAATTTCTTTCCATATCAGCGTTTCATCAAATTCTAGACCTCCTCTTATATATTTAATATAATTAACATATTTATCATTATTTGTGCGAATTATTTTATATTTATTTTGATTATAAAATATTTTTCTCTTGTTAAATTGATTTAAGAAACAATCGTGTTGGTCTATAATATCAATAATTAATGGATGCTCGTGCTTTGTTCTTAAAATTCTTCCAACAGACTGAACTATGTCCGATTTAGGCGTTGCTAAAATTAACGTGGTCAATGATGGTATATCTAATGCTTCGGCTGCCATAGCATATGTAGCCAAAATTAATTGTTTTGTTTCACTTATTTTTAAATCTTTATCTTTCATTCCGCCCACATAATACCCTACACTTGTAATGTTCTTTGCTTCCACACCCTTAAATATATAGTTTAATAAATTCTTTTGATGTCCAAGTAAAATTATTTGCTGGTTTTTATTTATTTTTAACTCATTCTCTATAACATTTATTATAAAATCACATCTAAAATTTAATTTGGAGACCTTACTTAACATCGTAGAATACTTCAAGTTTCCCCTGAAATCTCTATCTTCACTATTATGTTCCTCGTCGTCTAGTACAACATAATCAATTGCTTTAACCAATACATCGTCTTGATCTTTTTTTTTGGATATTGTATTACAAATTTCACCCAGATACATCTTGAAAACTGGTGTTAAACCGTCTTTTCTATTCATAGTTGCACTTAACCCTAAAGAATATAATGTAGTGCATTTTCTTAAACAGTTTGAAAAAGTTTGTGATGATATATGATGCGTTTCATCGATTATGCAGAATCCAAAATCATCAAATATATAATCTGGATATGATTTCATACTTATAGATTGTATCATACCAATTACTATATCTTTATCTTCTATATCTATTATCTGTCCCTGTATTGTTCCTATTTTTGCATCTGGTAAAAATTGTTTTATTCTTTCTACCCATTGATTTTTTAAAAACGTTTTATGTACTAATATTAATGTTTTCTTTTTTATTTGTTCTATGATTTTTAATGCTAAACACGTCTTCCCCCCTCCGGCATACAGTTCTATTAACCCGCTACCCTCACTATTCTCTTCTTCATTCTTGCCCAATTTTATAGCCTTTAAATAAGAATCCATTACTCTCTCTTGATAATCTCTTAATTGACCGTTAAATTTTAAATTTATAGTTTTTCCAAAACTTATTTTTATACTTTTAGGATTTCCAAATATACATATTCCCCAAAATCTAGGAACATATATTTTTTTTTCAGATTCCATATAAATAGGAAATGCTTGTGCTTCTGCTATTGAACCTTGCATAAACGGTTTTACTGTTAGTTCTTTTTTTATAAATTCTATAATATTATTATTCAAACTTATCTTATATATTGTATACCCTTTATTTCCGAGATAACTATTTATTAAATCATTTCTTTTTAAATTTTCTATTTGTGGTAATATATTTTCATGGTAATCTTTATTTTTTGGACTTATTTTCTTTTTCATTTAGGCTATAATTATTATTTTTATAAGTTTAATATATTTTTAAATATATTCAATTTTCTAATTAATAATTTTATTTTTATATACTATAAATGACAATATTTTCTAAAACTGTTAAAAGTTTCATTAATTTAAAACCCTATGAATTTATTTTATTTGTTTTATTATTATTATATTTAATCAGTGGCGTATCTATCCCATATCACTTATCACCTTATGTAAATAATATGTTCATGTATTTATCTTTATTTGCTTTTTCAATTGTATTATATTTATATGGTAACCCTTTATTGGCAGCATTTTTCTTACTCGTTTCTTTCATATTTATTAACAGATCTTATAAAGTATCTAATAATGTAATGAAACCGTCGCAAGAAAAAAAAAATAATACTATGAAACAATTAAATGCTCCATTAAATAAAAAAACGCTTGAAGAACAAATGGTTGGACAAATAGAAAGACATCCCAATAATATACCCGGGCCATCAAGCTATCGCCCTACATTGTGTGATTCGCATAATGCTAGGAAAGTATAAATAATTTTATTATTACTATCATAAATAAAATTATTTAAATTTGTTTAATTTATTTAATTTATTATCAATTAAATTTTTTGGAAGTTCTTTAAATACATAATTGCCCAACCCATATAAAATACCCAATAATGTTACTCCTAATAATGTTTGGAATCCTACATTATTTGTTATGCTAGTAGTTGAAAAATTTAATGCTAAATCATCTAATACTTCCGAACTGGTAGTTAAATCATTCTTATTATCCGTAATTTCTTCACCGCCATATATTGATACCGGATTGCAATCTATATATATATCTTCTTGTTCAACAAAACCTCTTATTGTTGGCATTTAGTATATGTGGATATTATATTATATTATATTATATTATATTAAATTATATTATTATTTTAAAGAATAATTTATTTCATATATATAAATTGAACCATGGAGAATCAAGAGACGCACACAACAAATTCATATATAATAGACAAGGATAAATTATCACTTATGAAAATTAAATTGAAAATTTTTTTTAGATTATTTTTATATATTGATAAACATTTAACACACAAATTTGGAAATAAATCTGGCCAAAAAAATAGTCAACAATTAATCATTGACTCAATAAATTCATACAGAAAAGATGTAATTGATAATTATGCAGCGCAATCTGTACATGATTTTTTTATAAAATTAAGCAATTCTAAAAATGATTCTGATAGTAATGAGGCATTTAATAATTTTATATCCTATTTCTCTCCGGGATCGGAGGCGGATGCAGCCGTGGACACTAACTCGACCGATGATAAGGCAGCAGTGCGGTACAGCGCGCGAAAGGAAGCTAAAAATGCGGAAGGTGTCGGCCGAGGATAAGACAGCAGTGCGGATGCAGGCGGCGGCTAAATTGGACCGTATCGCTGAATCAAGTTAAAGATTTGAGAGTTCAGTTTTGTAAGTTTCAATAAAAGTTTTAACCAATTCATGGGGGATTTCTGAAAAACTAACTAGCGTTTTATTTAAAATATACTTATCATGAGCATTTTGTTTTTTTAATTCATTTTCAAATAATGTTCTATCCATATAATATTTTTCTGTAGTTTTAGGCCCACAACCAGTTAAAATTGGGGGGATACAGTCTGATTTATCGCCTAAAACAATTTTATAAAATAGATTTTTCGCTGCTTCCGGGAATACTTTTTTATTTTCAATTAAATTTTTAAATTGTAAATTAAATATTTTTGTATTTTCATCCATTAGTTGTAAATAATCGTGGTCGTTGGTAATAATATAAATGTTTTCTAATGTGTATTTTCTTCTAATTTCATTTTTAGTAATCGCCACTATATCATCTGCCTCTAATTTATCACACTTAAATATATAATCAACGCCAGATTTTAGAAGAAAATCATTGCTGTAAACCAATTTAAAGAACTCTCCTCCCGTGAATACTTCATCTTTATATCTAGATTCTTTATATTGGGGAAAAATTTCATTTCTCCAAATATCTTTACGATGACAATCTATTGCAGCAATTACTTTACATTCTTCTTTGTGAATTTTTAGTTTTTTCTTAATAGTAGTAATTTGTTGCAAAAATAATTTAGTAAATTTTTCAACAAACTCTTCGCAGTTATATGGATTTTCAGGTAGTTCAATATCTTTTTTTGCAAGTTTCCACCATTGAATTAATGCAAAATATCTATAAAATATTATATAGCTTGTATCGAGCAATATATAATTCATTTAATATTATAATTATTATTATATTATAAAATATTTAATAATAATTCAATTTTTTATTTAATTTCAAGTAATTTATCACTTGCAATAATATTATATATTTGATAATAATGAAATTTTTTTCACAGTTGTTCGTTTTATTATCTATTTATATATATACATATCATTATTAGTTAAGCAGAATATATTTTCTATAACCATTACATTGTTATATTGATTGGTAATTTCTGGATAACAATTAGGTATATTTTTTTCTATATTGTTTGCATTTTCTTTTTTTAATGTTTGCAACTTACTTATTTCTTTTACAAAATTTGTTTCTTCCAGCAGTAATTCTTTATTATTTATTATACATTCTTTTAAATTTAATTTTCTTATAAACGGTATGATTGATATTATATTTATAATTGTTTCTATTTCTAAATTTGCTTCTTGCAGCTTACTGTTTATATTATTTTTTATAATTTCAATAACAACATTTTTATTTTTATACATTCCTAGAAATGAAATGCTTATTATACTACCATTCAATGGTAGTATCATATCTAGTTTGATATTATAATCGGTAACCAATGCATTCATAGTATCATAATCAATATCATCGGGTAAATATGGTATATTATTCGTGATATATTTAAGCAAATAATCTTCTTCAACATCTAATAGTATATCGTTATTTAAACATAACAATTGGAAAATCTTCAAATAAACAATATTTACAAACACCATTTTTTCTGTTATTGTTTTAATTAATTCTAATCTATTTTCACATTCATATCCATTTAAATATTTAATACCATTTTTACAATTAAATTTAAAATAACTATATAAAAAAATATTAAATACACGAAAAACTCGTATATATAATTTTATACATCCATATATATATAAAATTAAGTCAAATTCTATATTTTCAAATTCTTTTAAATAGTAATACATACCAGTAGATTACTATTTAAAATGTCTATAAATACTTTTAAATTATTATTAAATTATTAAATTATTAAAATATTAAATTATTAAATTATTAAATTAGATATCCAACGATACTATATTTTTGTCTGATTTTTGTTTTCTTTTTGATTTTGGAACTTTCACATTGGTTAAATCTTTCATGTCCTCTATACTAATTGTAGACGATTCCTTATTATCAACATTTATTTGTTTTGTTTTTAATCCACTTAATAAAGAATTTATTTCTGACTGTCTAACTGACGGACCCTTCATTTCTGGTCTTGAAATTCTCTCTTCGTAATCCGAATACCCGTCATTGTTATTATTCGAAACTCCTCGAGCAGACATTAAATCTGGTCTATTGGGTAAATTTTGTGTTCGTTGACTTCTTTCTGGTAATTTTGTTTCTACTGCGGGTGGAGGTGGTCCTTCGTTAATATTGGAAGGCATCGTTCTTTGTCTCGACTCTCCAAAACCCAATCCCGAATCATTTTGTGATGACTGATCAGCGTTGTTATTACCAAATACACCATTCATAAATCCAGCGAATCCGGGACTTCCATTATTACCCATCGTATTTACTGCGGCAGACGTAAATTGTTTCATTAATTCTGGATTCTGTTTCATTATGTCGTCCATACCAGGCATTGCCGATTTGAAAAGTGTATTTGACATATGGACCATTACTGCTGAACCACCCAATTGAAATAATAGTTTTAATTCGGGCGACATAGTCGCTTTAGATTTATATTTTTCATGCAACTCGCCGAAAAGTTCATCATATTCTTCTATGTTTTCATTTAATTGTTCGGACCAACCCTCTAATTTTACATCAAATGGATCAAACTTATTATTTAAAAATTCTAATCCCGTTACACACGCCATTAACATTTTCCCTTGAAATTTCATAGAATTTGTTTTTTCTTTTTCGGCTACTATTGTTTCGTATTCGCCCATCATTTCTTGTAAATTTGAATCCATATTGTATCTTTTACTCAATACTATTCCTTTTCGTTCTAACTCTTCTAATTTTCGTAAATATTTGAATTTTTCTTTTAATTCTTCTTCTTTTGTTAATTCTGGTTTTTTATCAACTTTATCTAAATTAACAGGTACATTATTAAATTTGCCATATCCATCCCAAGTTTTATTTTCATTCATATTTGACGTGGCTTTTCCTAGACCCGATTTAGCATCTTCATTTTGTGATACATGTTTTATATTTGCCCCATCTTTTTTTTCACTAAATAAACCACCGAATAAATTTTTACTTGAATATGGCTCGCTTATTGTTTTATTTGTTGAATCGGATTTAATGTTTTCGGATAAATCGTTTAATTCATCTTCTAGTTTTGATATATCATCTATTTCTACATTTGAAGTGGATTTGTTGTCATTTTTTTTGTCATTCATTAATAACTCTATTCCACTTCCAAAATTTACAGATGGTCTAAATCCACTTTCTTCTACATCTAAATCTATTTGATTATCATTTAAATCTCCTATTTCGATAACATCTGGATGTAATTCTATGATGTCCATACTATGTTTTAAATATATGTTTAATTTTTAAGTTATACGAAAAACTAATATATTATTTTTTTAATTTATATATTATTTTTTTAATTTATATATTATTTTTTTAATTTATATATTATTTTTTATAGATTATAGATTATAGATTATAGATTATAGATTATAGATTATAGATTATGTAATATTTAATTTATTAAATGTAGATAGATAATAAATTCCTTGTAAAAAACTATCGGCCAAATCGTCTTTTTTATTACTTTTATTAAATTTATCTAAATGATTTTCCATATTTTTTTGAAAAAGTAATTCTCGCGTGTATTGAATACTTAATTTTTTTCTTTCTGTATATGTTGTTTTTTTATCACTATTAAAAAGTTTTAATTTATTTGCCGCTGACATAAATTCTATGTTATAATTTCCGCGATCAATAAAATATTGAGCTAACATTCCTTGTATTGTTTTCATTCGATTTGCAATGGGGCTTATTTGATTTTCTAATAATATTATATCTATATTGACCAATTCACTTATAGAAAATAAATCATTAAATTCTTTTTTTAGATTTATTCCAATATCTATTAACTTTATATTATTCGCGTTTAAAATTTCCACAACATTCAAACATGTATTATTTATATGTTCGTCTATTAACTTTATTAATTCATTTTTAGATGTGGATTTGTCAAATTCTATTTTATTTTCATTTGCAATTGACGTAATATTTTTTATACTTTCTTTTGATAATTTTTTACTATTAATTGTAGGAATTATATATTCTGTGTTTTTTGTATGTGTTTTACAAAAATAGTTATTATTTTTATAAAATTTAGCTGGTTTTTTACACGACGAACAGTGTGGTATTTTATTACAAAGATTTATAACATCCCATTTTAATATATTGAACTCATTTTTATTTTTATCATGCTCAAGTAATACATATGCTAAATTTTTTATTCCTATATCAATGCTAAGAACTTTCATTTTTATTAATAAATAATTTTATTTATTTATTAATAAATAATCAAACAATATATATAAAAATTTTAATAAAAAACAAATAATATAATATTGAACTTACCTATAAAGATTTTATACACATTGAGTATAATATTCTATATAAATAGTACATTAAAAACATTGTAAATGAATTTATAATTAATAATACACCAGTTGATCTAGATTTCTTGTCTAATAATTGATAAACACCATTAAACACTGCTAAAATTGCAAAAAATAGTGTAATTAATCCGACAATATAATATATCCTGCAATGTTCTTTACCTAAAGGCGCCATTAAACTGTCTAATAAAGACATTGTCATAGTTTTATAATATAGTTATAGATAATATTCTTTTTTTTATTTAATTAAATAAAAAAAAGAATTATTCTTTACTGTTTGGAATTCTAAATCTTGGAGCATGCATTTGAGCTTCTAACACTTGTTTTGATAAATATAAGTTTTTTAAATCGCTCGTTTCATAGCCAAAAGGTTGATCATTGGATACTATAGATTTAAAAATGTATGGTTTACCCGTCGCATTTGATAAATCTTGGTTTTTGCCAGAAAAATACGGAGTCGCACTACATTCGCCACAAGAAGATATTTGGTTATTTTTTATAATTACATCTGCGTTAGTTTGTAAATATTTTCTGTAATCACTGTTTGTTTTAATATTTGCATTTTTTTTCAATTTATTATCTACACTTGAAGCTGTCTCGTAATTTGTATAATTACGTCCATCGTCCATTATGGAAGGAAAATTAAAATGAATATTATTTGAACCTTTATAACAAGTACCCCAACTCATTTAATATATATTTTTATAATATTTTTATTATAATATATTTATTGTAATAATTTTAGTAGATCATTTTTTTTCAGTGATAACGCGTTTTCATTATTTGTTAAATTTTTTGTTACTACTAAACTTCTCAACTCATCTACTTTCATCCTAGTATAATTTTTTTTTTCAATCATATTTGTTTTATTTCCGACATCTGTATCATCGGATTCTAAATTTATAATTTTAGACTCTAAAGTTAAATCTAATGTATCTAAATTAATTGGTAAATTATTTAAAAACACATCTTCATCGTTTTTATTTTGTAAATTTATATTAGTTACTCGGAAATCTTCATCTAATTTTATTTTTTCTTTGTCATCGTCATCATCATCATCATCATCATCGTCATCATCGTCATCATCGTCATCATCGTCATCATCGTCATCGTCATCATCATCGTCATCGTCGTCTTCATCGTCGTCATCGTCATCATTGTCCGAAACACTTATTTTATTTTCATAATTTGTCACGTCTTCTACGTTACTGGCTAATTGATTATCTAAATCACTAACTTCTTTTGGTTGATTTTCATAAAATTGATTTTGATTTTCGTAGAATTGATTTTGATTGTTATAATTTATTATAAAATTTTGTAGAATTTTACCATGCTCAATTAAACTATTTTCTAACATGTTTAATCTTCTATAACAATATAACATTACTGCTCCGGATACTAATAATAATAATCCTAAAGTAAATATAAATCCTGTATCCATAAAATTTAATAAAGAAATCATTAAATTTTATTTACATTTTTTTTAAGAATGTTTAACGAATTTTATTTAAATATATCATTAACATATATGAATATTCTTGGATTATCTGGTTTTAGTGCTTTATTTTTTGTAATTATAGAATTAATTTATAAATTTACCAATTGTTCATCACTTACCCCTGATATGTTTGTATCGTATTGGTTTATTATTGGTGGTATTATAACTGTACCATATTTTATAATTAATAATTATCATAAAAAACAACCATCCAAAGAAGTAATATTATGTATAGCAATAATTGCTTTATTATCATTAATTGGAAATTTAATTTATTGGAATGCATGCAGCCAAGTAAAAAATCCCGGCACTATTAGAGCAGTTTATTCTGGCGTGTTAATAATTTTAATATCATTAATAAGTGCTGCCACATTAAAAAAATTTTTGACGTTACTTGAATGTATTTCTATTTTATTGATTGTTTTAGGTATTAGTATATTATTGATAAATAGCTCTTAAGCGTTTGTTATTTGTTTTATAATATCATCTGGGTATTCTAAATCTTTTAAAACTTTTAATCCCCCCTTAATTTTACTTATTCCTTTTTTTATTTTATATGTAAATTTAAAATCTGTATTATCTTTATTTTTAATAATTTCCATATGATAATTTTTTGATACGTTTTTATCTAATTGTTTGCATAACTTGTAATAATGTGTTGTCAAGCAATAATTTATATTATTTTTCTTATTTAAATGATTCAATAGCGCTGATGCACTAGAAATCGCTTCTTCTGGGTTTGTACCACTATATAATTCATCAAATACACAAAAATGATTTTTATCATTATTGTTTTCAATTAAATCAATTATTTCTTTGCATCGCCGTGCTTCCGCTTGAAATAAACTATCCCTGCCCGATGTATCTGGTATATTAATATAACAATGAATAAAATCATAAATTTTACATTCTGCTTTATCAAAAAATCCACAACCTATTTGTTGAGAAAGTAAAATATTAAATAGTGTTGATTTTAATAATGTTGTTTTTCCGGCAGCATTTGGACCAGTTAAAATTAAATTATTATCAAATTTATAACTATTTTTTATTATATTATTGTTGCTACTATCTCTCAATAATTCACTATAATATGCGTTTTTAAAATTAGTTTTCTTATCATTTTCTATAAAAGTTGTGAAATTCATAGTGTTATTTTTTATATGTTTTTGAATAGTTACTATATTTTGAATATAACTATTACATCCAAATGAAAAATACAGAGATTTTATAATACTTTTATCATTGTGCAATTTATAAAAGTATTTCATTAGATGACCAAGTTGAAATAATTTACTAAAACTAATATTATATTCTTTTATATTATTCAATCCACTTAAATAATTGTTTAAAATTTTTATATTTTCATTCAAATTTTTGTTAAAATTATCATATGTTAAGAGAGTTTCAGTATATTTTAACAGATTCTTGAATTTATTTATCGAATTTGTTATATATTCCCTTAATTCAAATAATTTGGAATGAATATATTTAATATTTTTATAAAATTTTCCACACCCAATAACATTTTGATATGTTTGAAATACATAAAAAATTATACTAATCATTAAATATATTTTAGTCGAAATTGGAGCATCATAAAAATCGTTAAAAAATTGTCCTATAATGTGATTACTAAAAACCTGTTTTAAATGTTTTAAATATGATTCCAGTGTTATCGCATGTCCTTGAATTTTAATTATAAAAAAAGGTAATAATAATAATACAATTGGTGCCAATAAAGTTAATACTGGATTCGCCAAATTAAAAATAGATATCACCTGCATGCATAATTCGTCATTGTTATATTTATTAAAATATGGAAGATCTATATATTGATATTTTTCGGTAAATCCATAATCTTTTATAATTTCTTTAGACGAATTAAAAATATTCTCATTAAAATTTATTTCATCTTCAAAATTTACATTGTTTTTAAAATTTTTAACTAAATTTTGTGTTTCTAATAAATAATTTTTATCGTTACTATAATATCGCCCCCATTTTGAAGCTATACATTTGTCCAATGAATTTTTTGGTTCTAAAATTGAATAATATAAATTTTCATTATATAAATTATCTGATATATCCGATATATCCGATATGTCAGACGAGTTTGATATGTCCGGTAGCCTCGAAATAGCTGGTTTATATTTATCATTTTTAAATTCGATTAATTCTAAATCGTTTACAATATTTTGATTTATCTCTAGTTTACTATCTATCATTTCAATGGGTAAGTGAAAACTATTTTCAATTTCAATTTCTAATAATTCATTTGACTTCTGATCTTTAGAAATTAACAATTCCAATATTAAATCCATTATTTATATCTTATATATTATTTTTATTTTACAAACGAAATATATTATAAATATAATTTAAAACTTCATTATTGTTATATATATATGCCAACATATGAGATTGACTTTATATTAAATTTATTTCAAAATATGACTTCAAATAAATTAAATAGTGATGTTGATAACTATTTAAACAATATTTTACTCGATATTAAAAAACCTGTATATAATATATCTCCAAATTTCAATTCTTTCTATAAAAATAATAAACAAAAAAACGTTCGAAATTATAAAAATTCTAAAAAAACTTACAATAAACCCGATAATGATATAAAAAATGATATAAAAAATGATATAAAAAATGATATAACAAATGATATAACAAATGATATAACAAATGATATAATTAATGATAAATTGAAGTTTGATAGAGAAGCGGGTAATAATTATCGAATTAATAGAATTAAAGATATTAATAATAAATCCGAATATGATATGATTATTACTAATATTAGGAAAATTTTAAATAAAATAACAGAGCAAACATATGATAAATTAAAAAATGAATTCTTGTGTTATTACAAATCTATTCAAGCTGATAAAAATAACATCAGTAAAATAAATTTACATCAGATTAATATATATATATTCGAGTCGCTGGTTTATAATAATATTATTTTCAATAATCTATATTCTGATTTGTTAGATAATTTAATAAATATTAATTCTGATTTTTCTGTTATATTAAATAACAATTTGGAGATATTTTATAATATTCATAAATTAATCCAGATACCAACGTCATCTAATAGTTACAATGAACTTACCGATATTAATAAACACAATGACAAATATAAATGTTTATGTAGATTTTATATTTATTGTCTAAAAATTAATTTAATACCACATAATACTATTAATGATTTAACTATTAAATTACAAGAAGAATTAATAAGTAATATAAAAATAGAAAATAAAAAAGATTACAATGAATTATTAACTCAATTTATATTTTTAATAACATCTAATATTGAATTTACAGACGAAACGTTAATTGCTAAATTTAGATATATTGCCAATTTAAATATAAATATAAATAAATATCCCAGTATTAGCAATAAAATTATTTTCAAACATAAAGATATTCTTGAAAAAAATATTAATTATTAATTATTAATCCATTCTAAATTTCTATATATATATATAAATTTAGTAATGTTATAATATTTTTGTATATATGACACCAAGAATCAAGGCATTTATTTAGACATTTAAATATTTCAATTAAATTTAATTAAAAATATTTACATTAAATATTTTTTTTGTTTTATTATATAAAATTTTCTTATTTTTATAACTTATATATGGTTCTATCAAAAATAGATGAAAATATTAATTATTTGGAATCCAACAATCTTGATAAAAACGACGAAGGGGAGGGCTATGCATATAAAGCAAAAATATATAATAAAAAGGTTAAATTTGTATTAGGTAATCCGAATTTTCAATATATTGATAACAATATTGTATATTTCAACATATATTTAGTTAATAATCATACTTTACAAAGTAAAATAGGTATTTATGAAACTAAAAATACTTCTTATAGAGATTTATTAGATAATAATGGTAATATTATCATTGAAAAATTAAACGACCCATTATTTTTTTCATATGCCAAAACTTATATTACAAGTAAATATAATCTTACCGACGATAATATTGATTTTGACATTAATAATGACAACGATGATGAAAAATCTGATACTTCGTCAGATACTTCGTCTGATACTTCGTCTGATAGTCACTCTGAAGACGAGTCAGACGACGAGTCAAAAAATAACAATAAACCATTAGATGATAAAAACATTTTATATAATAAACCGATAATTTTAAAAGAACAAACCAAAGAAGAAAGTGATTATGAAATTTCCAATTACGTTTATAATGATTCAGATAAATGGATTAATAACTTTTTTAAAAGTCACAAATATTCTATAATAGCTAATGAGGGCGGTGGTGACTGTTTTTTTGCAACGGTGCGAGATGCATTAATCGGTTTAAATGTAGAAAAATATAACAACATAAATGTTAAAAATATAAGAAAGAAATTAGCAGATGATTTAGACACCGATCAATTTAATGTGTATATGGAATTCTATTCTTATTATAGTGACGGATTTAAAAAAACAAAGAAGACAATGGATGCATTAAAAGTCGAACATAAAAAATATAAAACTATTATTGGTGGTACTAGTAATTCTACTGAAAAATCTATGATATTAGACGATGCCAAATCTAATATGCAAAAAATTGTTGAATCAAATGAACAAAGTAAAGAATATCAAGAATTAACCAGTGAATTAGAATTTATGAAAGATGTTAAAACCATCGACGACTTAAAAAATATTATTATGACCAACAAATACTGGGTAGATAGTTGGGGCATTTCCGCTCTTGAACGATTATATAATATAAAATTTATTATTTTAGCTGAAAATAATTATGATAAAAAACTTCAACATAATCCAGAAGTTTTACAGTGTGGTGAATCTGATAAAAAATTACAAAAATTAGAGTTATTTGAACCAGATTACTATATAATTACCAATTATCAAATTGGGACTCATTATAAGTTGATTACATATGATAAAAATATCAATAAAGGCGCATTTAAATTCTCTGAAATACCATATAGACTGAAAGAAGAAATCGTGGATATATGTATGAAATATAATTCCGGGCTATTTTCATCTATACCCGATTTTATAGATTTTGCAAAAATGCATAATGTTAAAATTCAAAAATTACAAGAACTGAAATATCAATCGCTCGTCGATAAACCCAAGTCTCAATTATATGACAATACTATGGTTATACAAATTTATTCTAAATCTCTTCATAAAAAATTAGGCGAAGGCGCAGGAGAAAATATTACCAAAGAACAAAAAACTTTACACAATGTTATGAAACTATATAAAATAAAAGATTGGCGAAGAAAATTAGACAATAGCTATTTACTTAATCAAGAAACTGAAAAACTTGAAATTAATAGTTTTTTATGGCCAAGTGTTACCCATTATTTATATGCTTGCCGATTCTCTAGTTTGCCGGATATTTATAATAAATTTACAGTATCAAACGACGAAACCTCTACGCCTGAAATTTGCAAAAGTTTTTATGATAAAATGTTGAAAAGTTATAAATCCAAAATTTCTCCCGACGCAGATTATATACAAAATTACTCAAAATATTTAACGCAGGCATTGAATGTTAAATTTAATATCAAAAAAACAGAGGCTAAATTATTTAATAAAGAACTACATGACATCTTATTATTAACCGGTAATTCTAAAATTAATATTTATAAACCCGGTAGAAACGGTGGTATTTATGAAGCCACTGAAATAATGAAAGTTAGACTACTTTTAGCAAAATAAATTTGTTTTATATTTTATATTTAATAAAATATAAACTCAATTTTTTAATTATAATTACTTATATATATATCATGAATAGTAAACATCGTACTAAACAAAAAGAACAAAAAAATAAAACTAAAAGTAAACAAAAAAAACCCTATACAAGTCTTGAAAAAAATAATAAACTACATATTGGCGGTGGGCTGCCGGAGGGGAGCATGGTGAAGGAGCGTAGCGATACGCAGACTCGCGTAAACGAAGCCAAAAAAAAGTCTATTAGACCCATACTTATTGAAGAAATAAAGACTATGTTAAACGATAATGATGATGGAGAAAAAGATTATGTCGAGATTAATAACTTTTTTGAGAAATATTATATATATGATAAACTTACCGATGTTATAATGAAGAATAAAATGAAAACTTTTTTTTCTGACAAAATAAACAAAACGATCAAAGACGCCGCCAAAGCTCAGCCGCTGTCCCCGCCGCCGCCGCCGCCTCCGCCGCCGCCGCCGCCTTCGCCGCCTTCGCCGCCTTCGCCACCTCCGCCTTCGCCTTTGCCTTCGCCTTCGCCGCTGCCGCCGCCGCCGCCACCGCCTCCGCCGCCGCCGCCTCCGCC
>JGI24540J26637_10000334_pt1 | contig 19479 bp, 13 predicted proteins | sample NorSeaMetagenome_FD_26637 | JGI IMG/M metagenome (IMG submission 26637)
ACATGCTCTAAACAACCAAATATAAAAATATTAGTAAGTCAAACTGTTCTTGTCAATGCGACAGTTGTAAAACCGGAGACTGTTCTGTTTAAAATTTTTTATAAGAAATTCAATTTAAGTAATTAGTTTTACGGATTAGAATTAATTACTTAAAGAATGAAAAAAAATTTAATTAACCTAGTTAGATTAGGCCTTAGAATACACTCTTTTTTCCATTTATTAGAGTTCATCTCCGCAATTTACGAGAATGCATACATTACAGCTTCAATAGCTTTATTTGCTATGTCCTTAGAGCTCGTTGCTAGTTTTTTAATCCCAAAAGAACACATACATATCAAACCTTTAATATCCGATGTTCACGAATCATGTGAAAAATAAATATTAATACATCCCTTAAGGAATGTATTAATATTTATTATATTAGTAATTATTAACATTAAAACTTTATATAAATGAAAAAAACAATATCAATAATGATAATGATCTTTATTTCCTCTATATCATTTTCTCAACAATTAATATCTCATTCATCTGTTAGAGTTGACGATAATGAAAGGCAAGGATATCTTGAGCTAGAGGATTTTTGGTCATCAGTTCATGAGCAAGCTATAATTGATGGGTATGCACAAGGATGGATGGTTTGGGAATTCTTATACGACAATGAGGAAGATGCAAAAGGAAAGCCTGACTTCTTAATTATGAATTTTTATAGAGATTCACTACAAAAATCTAAACTAAATAATATTAATTGGAAAGATTACGCTAAAAAAGTTTATAAAGGAAAATTATCAAAATCTAAATTTGAAAAAAAATGGAATTTACCGATGGGAAAAAGAAATTTTTATGAATTAGAAAGGTTAGATAATACATATTGGCAGGGAGGGGATTTGAAAAAAGGAATGCAAATTACTATGAACGCATTTAAATCATTAAACGAAGATTATGAAGACTATGAAATGAAATTTTTTAAAAAGTGGCATGAAAAAAATATTCTAGATGGATCAAAAAAATGGTGGGAGTTTAACCGAGTATTATCAAGTAATGTAACAACTACATCTTCCACAGATGGTTCTCCAACTCATTCCACAATTGATATGCCAGGTAGAGAACGTTCTGAAGAGGAAAATAGCGCGTTTTGGGAAAATTTAACTTTTGAAGACAGAATGATGATTCAAAATGGAATTGCTTCTAGAGAATTAATGGGTCAATACAGACTTAAACTATTGATGTTTAAATAATCTTTAAATTTTTTAAAGAAATAAAAAACCCTCCTAATGGAGGGTTTTTTTATGTTAAGTTGATAGTCTAAGCGACTATTTTCCTTTCACAAATGGAAGTCCTGTTTTTGGACTTTCAACTACTTGCTTTCCAGCAGGNAGATCACATGCTTCTGGTCTTTCGTCTTTAGCGAAATAATAAATAGTTTGCATTCTACCACCTTTTAATTCTACATCNTTAGAATGTAAAAAATAACTTTTTCCTTTACTGTTTGTGTGTTTGTATCCCATTGTTAAAATTTTAAGTTAAACATTAATTTATACTAATCTATAAAAAAATATTCTTATCTGGAATTAATTATCTTCCTCAGGTGTTAATATTTGTTAATTACTTTTTTTTTACTGAGATTTTATAAGTTCAATTTTTCAAAAAAATTGAAGTAATTCTTTTATTTAAAAAATTTAAGAAGAAAGACATAACATCACAATAATTTGATTATCAATTAATTAACTAATAATTGCTATTTTAGTTCCATATTTTGTAATTATCTTTTTTAACTGAAGTAAATCAGATAGCAATTTTCAATACTTTTTTTAAACTCTGTTGACAAGTATTACTGTACTCTGTTAAAAAAGAATTTTATTTGAACGTTTTCTCATAATTCTTTTTATACTTTTAACTCAATNCATAAGTTATATTTATGGTTAAACACTCACTTATATTTTTATTCTTATTAGGATCAACNGTTCTTCAATTTAATTTTTCTCAAGAATTATCTGAATCCTTTTTAAGAGAAAATGCTAAATTAATTATCAATACATCCAAAACATGTGTTCTTTCTACTATTGGTGATGATGGAAGCCCTTCATCTAGAGTAATGGATCCATATATTCCAAAAAATGATTTTATAGTTTATTTGGTTACCAATCCTTACAGCAGAAAAGTTAATGAAATAAAGAATGACCCTAGAGTTGCATTAACTTTTAAAAATGTAAATGGTTACGTTACTATCAATGGTTTAGTTTCAATAGTTAACAATCTAATTGAAAAAAAGAATTTCTGGAAAGAGGATTGGACTCCGTACTATGAATCTAAAGAAGACGCTTTAATTCTGAAAGTAACCCCATTATNTATAGAAATAATTAATCCTGATGTTGGAATTTCCGGAAATTTAAAAACTTGGAGCCCGCCAAAAGTTAGTTTTTAATATCTAAGTTTTTATCAAAATTTTCTTTTATAATTTTACCCCAAATTTTATACCCTGCCCTGTTCAAATGAAGTTTATCTTCTGTGAAAAGTTCATCATTAGGCATCCCGTTTGATTTAATATAATAAGATCTAGTATTTATATAAAATAGATCTCTTTTTTTTGAAGTAAAATCTTTAATTAAATCGTTTGCTTTTGATATTTTATTCCAAACTTTCCATCTTTTTGAAGTTGGAGTTGTTTCTATAAAAAATATCGGAGTATTTTCATGACTCTTGCGTATTTTCTTCACAATAAACTTCGCTAAATTAAGAACTTCTTTTGGAGACAAATCTTTTGTTCCACCAGTTATGTCATTAGCAACAAAGATAGCAACTGCCTTAACATTGTGCGGGCTTACAAGCCTTTCAGTGAAATGAATTAAATCAGAATAACGTGCTCCACCGTAACCTCTTTTAATGGGCTCAAAATGGCTTAAATCTTCTTTTATTGAATTCCATCTCCTAATACTGGAACTCCCAATAAATAAAATAGCTTGATTACTGTAAGTTTCTTTTTTATTAAGGTCTTCCAGTTTTTTTACTTCATCCTCCCATTTTTCAATAGTAGATTCATATTTTTGCAAAGGGGAACATGAAAAAAAAAGGAATGATATTAAAATTAAATAGCGCATTATAATTCCATTTTTAATATTGTGTCAATGGAGTTGATTTCTTTCTCATTTAAAAAAAGCAACAACCCTTTTTTGGTTTTTTTGTAGGAAACTTTTTTATTAGAGTTTAAATAAGTTAGTCTTTTAAAGCTTAAGTCAAAACCATCAATAAAATAATTTAATTTATTACTGTCAAGTGTGTGAATGTATACTGTTTTGCCATTTTGAGTCGAAGCAATTTCATCTGTTGGATTAATTGGCCCTCTTTTGGTACTGTAAATAGTCTGACCATTATCTCTAATCCAAGATCCAATTTTTTTAAGAGATTTTATATGTTCTTCTTGGATTTTACCATTTGGCATGGGTCCAACATTCAATAAAAGATTACTTCCATATCCAGCCGCTTTTATTAAATACTGAATTAATTCTTTTTCTGATTTATGTTTTCTGTCTTTTAAGTTAAACCCCCAAGATCCATTGATTGTTTCACATACCTCAAAAGGCAAATTACCTATATCATCAGCTGATGTAGCAAAGTCTTTTGTTGATTTTCCCGGTAGATCTTTTTCAAACATTTGAAAATCCTCACCAGGATTTGGTGCTAAGTGGTGATTACTTCCAATTAAGGCTTGAGGTTGAAGTTTATGAATTAAAGAATAAACTTCATCTAATTTAAAATCTTGCTTTTTCTCTCCAAATCTTTTACCATCCCAAGCCATTTGGTCCCATTCCCCGTCAAACCATATCCCACCAATTTCTCCATAATTTGTAAGTAATTCTGTGAGCTGCTCTTTCATAAAATCTATATAGTCATCCCAATTACCTTCTTCTCTTCCTTCTATTCCATTTCCAGTTCTTCCTCTTGGGAAATAATCTCCCCTGTTCCAGTCTAATTGAGAGTAATAAAAAAACAATTTCATGTTATGTTTTTTACAAGCCTCTGCAAGCATTTTAAGTGGATCTTTACCATAAGGAGTTTTGTCTACAATATTATAGTCAGAAGCATTAGAATCAAACATTGAAAAACCATCGTGATGTCTACTAGTTATTGTAATATATTTCATACCGGCATCTTTAGCCATGAGCACCCATTTTTCTGCATCAAATCCTGTAGGATTAAAAAACCCAGGAAGTTTTTCATATTCATCCACTGAAATATTTTGTTGATGCATTACCCATTCCCCGTCTCCCAGAACACTATAAACTCCCCAATGAACAAAAAGACCAAATTTTGCTTCTTCAAACCATTTCCTTGCCTCTAAATTTTCCTTTGTTGGAATGTAATTTTGTTGAGCAGTTGAAAAAATGGAAATAAAAAGAAAAGAAATTAAGATGATTTTTTTCATAGGAGTTGTTTTTAACATATATTGAAGATATGAAATTAATGAAATTATTTATTATATTTTTTTTAGTCCTTTCTTGCAAAGAGGAAACATTTGAAGTTTCTGAAAAATTAACATATAAAGAAAGTTTATCACTAAGACTAAGCATACAGTCAATAAAAAAAATAAAAAATTTAGTTGCTAAAACTGATTCTGATTATAGAATTAGTGGCGTAATTCCATCCGAATTATGTTTTGATTTTAAGTACCCAATTAGTGTTCAGTATAATAACAGTTCAGTATTAAATATTTCCAGCTTTTCTCAATTTGTAGAATTAATTTTAAGCGAAACACCTGAACTTCATATGACTGGAATAGGGTTTCCTTTTACTGTTGTTATGTCTAGTGACAACTCTGAGCAAGTAATTTCAAGTGAAACTTCTTTTGAAACTTTAATAGAATCTTGTGGATACGGTACTTTAACCTTTGAAGAAATTAAGAACGTCTACGCTACTTGTTTTGATTTTAATTATCCAATATCAATAATAATTAATGGAACTACCTACACGTTTAACAGCGAAAACGATGCTGTTCTTCTTGCTGCAGCTTTTACTCAAAAAGTTGTAAGTTTCAATTTCATATATCCGTTTAGCATAAAGTATACTGCAAATAATCAAAATGCTAATGTTCCTGATTATTATACCTTTACTAACATTATAGCAGGTTGTAATTAAATTTTTAAGTTTTGAAAAAAATAAAGTGGATTCTTTTTTCTATTTTTTTAATGATCAGTATACTTTGTTTTACTGTAGTTTTTCTAATGCATTCTAAACTTTCTTTTATTGATTATCCCTATTTATATTTTGGAATTACTTCTTTAATTATTTCTTTATTGATTTTAAAATTTAAAAATTAATCAGGGTACATTACTTTTTGAATATCTTTCCAATTAACTAGCTTAATATTATTATTAATCAATGCTTTTTTAAATTTTTCACTAGAAATAATATTTAGATCATAAAATCTCCATTTTGAACCAAAATTTGGATGATCTACAGTGATTTCTTTCATTTCATCGTCATCGTAACCCAAATGAACAAGTATTTGACTTAAACCTGGCTTAAGATTATTTAAAATATCAATATAAAAATTTTCCCAATCATTAAAGTTCATGCCATTTTCAGCCATATAAAAATCATCAACAACAACTAATTCTTTTGGTTGCTTTAGAGTTTCATCAAATTGAGCAGTGACTAAATCTGGAACAAAAACAGCCAATCTGTTTTCCCGAGCGATTTCTAAATAAACTTTAAAAAATTCTTTGTTAAAAAACAGAGCACCTTCGTGACTATCTATGTGGCTAATATTAATACCCATTGAATTTGCTAAATCAATTTGGGCTTGTAGCTCTTTTTTAATTTCTATAGGATCAGCATTTAAAGTAACTTTTTTTTTGTTTTCATAAAGGTTTCCATTTTTATTTAATAACGATGGAATTTCTATTGGTTCCAATACTCCATCCCATTTATAATTTTTCCATTCACTAGTTACAGTTAAGTGAATGCCAAAATCTAATTCAGGATTTTCTTTTGAAAACTCAGCTATTTCCTCAATTTTTTCGCAAGTCATCATTATACTTCCTGAGTTAATGCTTCCCTCTTTAAAGGCCTTAAAAGTTGCCTTGTTGACAGAGCTAGAAAGTCCAATATCATCAGCATGAATAATCAAAAGTTTATCTTCTTTTTTATATCCTAGTTTTTGGGAAAGATTTTCTAATTGTGTATAATTCTGCTCTCCTTTTATAAATTTATATGCTAACTTAAAATCATAAATAGGGATTTCTTTATAATCAAAATATAAAATAAAAATAAAAATAATAGTGGAAACAGAAATCAATGTCCACTTTATTAAAAAAGTTATTAGTTTTTTAATTTTCAAATCCTGGAAGATTTATAGGTTTTGCCTGTTTCCAATTAAATTCTGCTTTATTTTCCGATGGGTATATTTCATCTAAATTATTAGCATTATATAATTTTCCATCCATCATGACCATCTCTACAGTATTTGTATTTCTTATGTTTTCAAGAGGATTTTTTTCTAAAATCACCAAATCAGCAAGCTTTCCTTCTTCAATACTTCCTATATCATCCTCCAACCCTATAGCCTCAGCTCCTATTATAGTGGCTACTCTTAATGCATCGTGCAATCCAAGTCCTCCTGATTGCATACTCCAAAGTTCCCAATGGTATCCTAAGCCTTGCAATTGTCCATGTGAACCAACTCCAACTATTCCACCATTCTCAACTAAGTCTTTAATAAACTTTCCTTGTTCTTCAAAGACATATTCATCTTTATGAAACCACCCATCATTTCTTCTTCTAGATTTCGCATCTAAATGAGCTTTGGGCGTAAAGTAGTTTAACTTCGCATCTCCTTGAACATCTTCAGTAGCATAATAATAGTTTTCTGCCCAAGGGCCACCATAAGAAACTAATAGTGTTGGAGTGTAGGCCATCTTTGACTTAGCCATTACTTCAACTAAATCTTTATAAACTGGGTAAATTGGAATGTTATGTTCTTGTCCTGGATAGCCATCTAACATTTGGTTTAAATTTAATTTAATGTGCAACGCACCCTCAGTTGTTGGCATTAGCTTTTGTTCTTTAGCAGCCATTAAAATCCATTGTCTATGCTTTCTGTTTCCAGTTCGATACATTTTGATTGTTTTGGTATTGTAGTATTTAGAATACTGTTTCAAAACATCTTTAGTTTGTTCCAAGCTTTTTAAATTATATCCCCAATAACCCACACCAGGACCAGTTGAATAAATTCGGGGTCCATGCATTAATCCAGCATCCACCATATCCCCGTATGAAAGAATATCCGTAGTTCCAGTTTGAGGATCCCGAATTGTAGTTACTCCATATGCTAAGTTAGCAGCAAAAGACCATGTTTCACTTTTATGAGTATTTCTAGAAACTCTAACGTGAGCGTGAGTGTCAACAAAACCAGGAACAATAGTTTTACCTGTTAAATCCATTTCTTTGATTGACCCATTGTTTTTTATTTCTCCTATTTTACCAACTTTTTTAATTCTGTTATTTTCAATTAGAATATCTCCTTGTTCAAAAATTTCTTTTCCTTTCATGGTTATTATTCTAGCATTTTTTAAAATAATAGATCCTTTGGCTTTATTTTTTTTGATGTAAGTTTTTATTTCTTTCTCAGCAGCCTGATAACCTTTTTTTTCTACTTTCTTTTTCTCTTTTTTTTCTTGCTTAATTCTTTCTTCGTCTGCTTCTGCTTGAGGAATATTATAATTAAATAAAGATTTTCCTAAAGAAAAATAAACATTATCTCCGTTGGCTCCCCAAGAGGCAAATTCACCTCCAAACTTTGTTAGTTTTCTTGCAGGAAAAGCAGAACTGCTTGGTTTAGAAACATTTATTGATAGATCTTTCACCCCAGTGTAGGGAATAGTAACCACGTAGACATCATTATTAATGACAGCTAAAGCTTTTTCTTCTACGGGTGATTTAAGAATGTAAGATGCGGTTGACGGTGGGGACTTTCTTCCAGGTGTTCCATATACCGAAATCCCTGTAATTTTTAAAATCTTTTTTTCATCAGTTCCATCCCACCTTATTGAACTTAATCCATTTGATCTGCTAAATAAATGAATTCTTTCAGAATTTTTGACAAAATGAGGATAGGATCTTCCATTTGATTTGTCAATAAAAGTATTTTGTCCTCCNTTTGCTGAAACCCACATTATCTTTGAGTCTACACCATTTCTTTCAAACTCAATAAATTCATTTTCTGAAGATTTTATAAAAACAATTTTAGATCCATCATTAGTCCAAGTCGGATTAGAATACACCCCATTTTCTTGAGTTATTCTAACTATTTTTTTTCTTCCATTTAAATTTGCTTTATAAATAGCCCCTCCCTCTTTTTCATCCCAAGTGGTAAAAACTAAATTCTCATTATTGGGACTCCAAGAAGGCATATTTTCTGTGTAATTTAGATTAGACAATCTTTTAGGTTCTCCATTAGGTAATTCTTTTATATAGATTTTTTGAAATGAGGAATAAGCAATTTTTGATCCGTCTGGTGATATTACGGGATTTCTAATTTGATTAGATAATACTTTATCAACATCTTCAATTGGGTAATTGAATTTTAATAAAGGCCCTAATTCGATTTCTTCTTCAACTTGAAAAGGAATATTAGTGGCTTCACCTCCTTCAATAGGAATTTTATTTATTTTTCCACCGTATGAAGCTAATAAAAATTTACTATCAGGTGTAAAAGTCATAACAGGTAAAGTCCCTAAAGTATTTTGAGATTCTATGTCATCTTTTTGAACTGGATAAGCTAACCATTTTTCTTCCCCATTATTCAAATCTCTTGCCACCAAACCTGTTTTATCATTCCATCTAGAACCATAAACTAGCCATTTACCATCNGAAGATAATGTTGGTGAAAATGCTGAACCATANCTAGNAACCATCGACTCTATTTTTCCAGTATCTCTATCGTATCTAGCAAGTGAAATTTGAGGGAATTTGGCATTGTATTCCCAAGCTTTATTTTTTCTTGAGAACCATATGTACCTGTCGTTTTTGCCAATGGAAACATCACTAACTTTTAAACTAGAAGGCTCTTTAGTCAGTTCAACACCTTTTCCTCCAGACTTNTGATTTAAAAATAGCTTAGAGTTTCTTCCACCTTTAGTACTGACAATATACTGACCATCATTTGTCCATTCCGCATCTTCCATAAAAAAATCATCTCCTTTAGTGACTTGGATAGAATCCCTAGTTTCTAAATTTAAAATCCATGCATTTGGCCCACCAGTTCTATCTGATATTATGAGCAATTCTTTGCCATCAGGAGAAAACTTTGGATGAGCGTCAAATGCTAAACCACTAGTAATTCGAGTTGCTTTGCCACCCTCAATTGGTAGGGTATAAATATCACCCAACAGATCAAATGCAATGGTTTTTCCGTCGGGACTAATGTCTAAAGACATCCAAGTTCCTTCATTTGTATTAATATTAATTTTTCTTTCTACTTTTAAAGGAAGTCCAATCTCTTTCTTTTTTGATTTTGTACTGTCTTTTTCCTTGTTGTTTTCAGGGTTTTGTGCCAAAACACTTATTGTTAAAAATAGTGCTACAATTGATAAAATTTTATTCATATTTTTTTTTAAGTTTCTATAAAAATGATATAACCTCTAAAATGAATGGAACATAAAGGGTTTTTTAAACTATAAATATTTAATTTAGAATATAAATTTACAAATTTTGATAATGAAATTATTAAAAAGCTTTTTGACTTCTGTTATAATCCTTTGTTTTTTAAGCTGTAACAACAAAAAACAAAGTCCTCCAAACATTGTTTGGTTAGTGGCTGAAGACCAGTCTTCTTATTTTTTTCCGTTTTATGGAGATCAATCGGTTAATCTTCCTAATATTAGTAAATTATTAAATAATGGAACTGTTTATGAAGGAATGCACTCTTCCTATCCTGTTTGTGCACCTGCAAGAAGTGCAATAATTACTGGAATGTATCCAAACTCAATTGGAACAGGGAATATGAGAGCCCATAAGGGAAATGCAACTTTAAGAACTGAAAAAGAAGCTCTAATTGTACCTTACTACTCTTCCAAATTAGCGGAAAGAATAAAGCCATTCACTCAAATTTTAAGAGAAAACAGCTATTACTGTACAAATAACGCAAAAGAAGACTACAACTTCAATTTAAGAGATGACGCATGGGATGAATCAAGTAGAAGTGCCTCTTGGGAAAAAAGAGAAGATGGACAACCCTTTTTTTCAGTTTTTAATTTCGGAGTAACTCACGAGTCAGAAATTTGGAAGAGAGATAAACAAGAACTCAAAGTCAATCCTAATGATTTGATAGTTCCTCCAGTTTTTCCTAATGACTCTATAACCAGACACGCATTGGCAGTAAATTACTCAAATTTGGTGGAGATGGATAAGCAAATGGGTTTGATTATAAATAAATTGATAGACCAGGGATTATATGATAATACTTATATCTTTTTTTATAGCGACCACGGAGGGCCTTTTCCTAGACATAAAAGAGCAATTTATGAAACGGGCTCTAAAGTTCCTTTAATTATCAAATTCCCTATAAATATTGAACCACAAGAAAATAGAAATAGGGACATGCTTAATTTTATTGATTTTGCTCCTACTATATTATCGATTGCTGGTTTTGATATTCCGGAAATTTATCAGGGAAAAGCATTTTTAGGTGCTAAAAAATCTAAACAAAAAAGAGAATATTTATTTACAGCAAGCGATAGATTTGATGAACATCCCGACAGAATAAGAGCTGTAAAAAATANAAGATTTAAGTACATAAGAAATTATAACATTGATAAACCTCATGCTTTAGCTGTTGGCTACAGGACTCAAATGAAGCTAATGCAGCATTTAAACAAACTCAATGAATCAAACATGCTTTCTCCACAACAAAAACTTTGGTTTCAAGTTCCTAAAAATCCTGAAGAATTTTACGATTTGAAAGAGGATCCGTTTGAATTAAATAATCTAATTAGCGAAAAAAAATATTCAATAGAAATAGATAATTTAAAAAATAAACTAGGGAATTGGATTAAAGAAATAAATGACTTAGGACATTTAACAGAGAATGAGTTAGTCAAAAGAGTAACTAAATAATTCTTTTGAAAAGCAATTACTTTAATTCTATTTATTGATTATCTTTAAAAAATAATTAATCTTTAGTAATTAGTTTTCTAAAGTAATATCTTAAAGTTTGGTATTTTGATTAGATTATTTGTATTATTTTTTTTGTTGATATTTCTAAATGGAAATTCCCAGGAGGGATTACCAATCTATTCTGATTATTTAACTGAAAACTATTATCTAGTTCACCCTTCAATGGCAGGGGTAAATAAGGTGGGTGGTAAAGTGAGACTAACATCTAGAAAACAATGGTTTGATCAAGTTGAGGCTCCAAACCTTCAAACTTTATCTGTTGATTTTAGACTAACTGACAGATCTGGAATTGGAGCAATTATTTTTACAGACCAAAATGGGTACCATGCTCAAACAGGGGGGTATCTAACTTATGCTCATCACATAAGTTTTAATAAATCACTAATACCTTCAAAAAGACCTTATCCATCAAAAGACGATGATATCAATCAATTGTCATTTGGTATAAGTGTTGGTGGTATTCAGAATTCTTTGGATCAAACATCTTTTGATCTTTATGACTACGACCCTTTAATTGCAGGAATTAAACAAAGTGGAGGATATTTTAATGTGGATGCTGGGATGTCCTATGTTACAAATAAATATTATGCTCATTTAACTGTCAAAAATTTACTTTGGAGTCCTCAAAACATGTATGGTGTAGACACTTACAGTAAAAGACCAGATCGAACTAGTTTTAAAAGATTAGTTGCTTCATTAGGTTATGTTTTTTACACTGATTTACCTTGGTCTTTTGAGCCTTCTGTTCTTTTTCAAGCAGCAGAACTTACCAATGAAAAAGCAATTGATGCAAATATTAAAGCATATTACAAACTAAGACAGGGTAGACTTTGGGCAGGGTTTTCCTATAGAAACAGTTTCGAAGGAGCTCAATATTTAGATGGACAGCTTTTAAAAAGACAAAGGTTGCAATTAATAACTCCTTTAATTGGAATAGATTATAAAGATTTTATTTTTTCCTATAATTATTCATATCAAGAGGGAGATATCAGATTTGGTTCTGGCGGATTTCATCAAATAACTCTTGGGTTTAATTTCTTAAGAGGTTCAATCGACTGTGACTGTTTTTAATTTACCATGCTCTTATTAGACTAAAGTGTGCTTTAAATTCTCTTCCATCTTCTAGGTTTACTCTGAACCAGTAATCTGATTGCGGCATAGGTTTTCCATTATAATTTCCATCCCATCCATCATTAAGAGGATCTAGCTCTTTAATTAACTTACCATACCTATCAAATATATACACCTTAGTTTTGGGTTGGAAGTCTGCTCTTATTCCTAGTATTTTCCATTTATCGTGGTATCCATCTGAGTTTGGTGTAAAGAATTTTTTATATCCAATTACAGATACGTCTATTTTAGCTATTCCACAGTTGTTTTTATCTCTTATGTATAGTGTGTATTCCAGGTCTTACTTTTTCAAATAGAGCCTCGTCTTGGTAGGGTCCACTTATGTCATCAATAGCATATTCATAATCTCCTATTCCTAGTGTTTCTCTTAAAATAGTGATGGTATTGTTGTTTTCTTTGGTTAAGTCTTTGACCACGATGTCTTTTCTAACCACCGTTGCTATTTTAGATTCTGCAATAGTTATTTTTAAACTTCTAGTACAGTTTGTTCCATCCGTAGTAGTTGCGATTACTTCGTATTCTCCTCCTAGACCAATTAGTATACTAGAATCTGTTCCCGATACATTAGCTGGGAAAGCAGTTCCGTTACGTGTCCATGAGTAAGTATAAGTTCTGCTATCTGATGATTTTACTCCAATAGGTATTGGATCTAGATTTAAACAAACTATTGAAGTATTGTCGGCTCTTTCAAATAAAGGAAGTGGATTTACTACAAACTCAATGTTTTTAGTAACCACACATTCTGTGTTAAGAGGATTTATGACTGTTGCTATTACAGTTTGTGTTTTAGTGTTGAAAGGGTTGGGTAGAGTATCGGTTGTTTGGTTAACTCCCCTTGTCGTCTTTGTAATTAAAGCTTACGTTGTATTTTGATAAACTCTGGGTAACACCTGTAGAAGGGTTGGTTAAAAGAGTAGTCAATACTGTGCTGGTATCAAACTCGGAGAATCCATCGGAGTCGTCGGAACCATCATCACAGTTTGCTGCAATAGTTACAGGATAAGCTTCTGGCGAGTCGTTTACTACAAATTCAAGTGTCGTAGTATCGTAACACAACCCATTTGGGTTGTTCACACCACCCAGGGCTGATGCCAGTTCAATTCTAATGTCAATGGTTTGGGAAGTAGACAAAAATGGATTAGGTAATTCATTTCCAATAAGTGTTCCGTTAGGTAGGTAGTAATAAGTGGTTACGTTTGTTTGTGCACCTACAAGAGTGGATTGAATGGAAGAAGTATCAAAAGGGAACTTTCCATCTTGAGAATCAAGATCTAAGGAACTATCTCCATCACATTGCTTGGCAATAGAAACAGCATTGGCAACAGGTCTAGGCTCTACATAAAGAGTCGCTACTTGTTTAAGCCCTAAACACTCTACACTGGACAGTTCGGTGTTTTCAATACTTGCCCATATAGGTTGAGAAGTAGGAGTTGTATTGGTGAAATCAGATTCAATATTTATAGCATTTTTGTTCGTTAAAGCATCTTCTTTATTTTTAAAGAAATTCACTTTTATGGTTTGAGCTGAAAATTTAGAATCAGAAGCAATAAGTTTTTGTTTCACTTCTTTTAAAACATCACTACTAAAAGTAGCTATGCCATCTTGATTAAGTGCAGGAGAATCTTCACATACAGCGTAGTATAACATAAAGCTATCAGCGATCAGACTAGCTCCAACTTTTATATCAATTTGTGAGATTCTATAGCAGTTGTTTACTGTAATAATCTTAACATAAACACTTTGATTAAATGCATTATTAGTAAAATTTGTAGGATCAGCAATTAAAGAGTCTTCATTGAAATCAGCAGCTATGTAGTACTCAAATTTTTCGTTAGCAAAGTCAGAGGAAATTAGGGTTTCATTTTTTGTCAAATTAAAGAGAGACTTACCATCGTTAATTTCATCATCATCACACTGTTCAACTGTAATTAACTTTTTAACTACTGGAAGAGGAGCAACAGTGACATCAAAAGAGGTAGTAGCCCTGTAACAACCAGAACTGTCATTAAGAACTCTAACATAAATTTTTTCTCCACCAGCAATAGTATTTGTGTACGGTGAGCTTAGTCCATTACTCGAAATATCATCTGCGTCTGATTGACTAATATGATATGTAACTGTAAAATCCTGTGCAATTTGATTTCCAAGAATAGTTGCTGTTTGAGAAGCTAAATTAAACGAAGAAACAATCCCATCTTTATCATCTCCAACAGAGTTATCATCACATATAACTATACTAGATACCGAGTTTGCGACTGGAAGTTTTTCAAAAACAGTTAAAGAAACTTCGTCGCTATTAGTTGGGCATAAATATTGATCTGAATTAACGAGAACTCTAAATTTATCNCCATCCATTTCAACATTTACATTATTAACTTTTAAAGTAGCAGTATNAGTTCCTGAATANGCATCAGAATTAATTAAATTATCCCAAGGNTCAAAATTGGTAGAATCTAAGTTATAAATTTGCCAAGTAAAAGAAGGGTTGTCAAGAGTTTCTACACCAACACTAAAAGTTGCACTGGTTCCAGCTTGGCAAGCTGTTGTAGAAACTGGAAGAGAATTAATTGTAACTGGGGAACTTACTTTCTGAAAAAAATAAGTTTCATTTGCATCTTTTAATGGTTGTATGCTGTAGTCATGACCAGTAATTCCTCCTTTTTCATCTACTCCTTTATTTTTAGTTGTTGGTATCCCTATACCAATCATTCCATTTCCATCCTCATCAGAAAATCCTGCCTCGATTACATCATTACACCCATCGTTATCACTGTCTAAGTCNAAATAGTCTACCACACTATCAATNTCNGTGTCAATAGAATANTTTACAATAGAAATTATACCACTAAACACNCCATTAGTTGTAGTGTTATTTCTTTTTTGGGTTATTGATATCCCCGTTATTCCACTTGCAATGAATTGATAATCAATGGTGCTACTTGCATTGGTGTTTTGTTTGAAAATAATCTCATTAGCTGTGTAATTATCAATTCCTGATTCAAAATTTTCATCAAAATTTGTATCAACTAAAATATTGTCATTTGGATCTAAAAGAGTAATGTTTTCTGTTATTGGAAAAACCTTTAACAAGAAAACATCCTCATTGTTGTTTTCTGTTTCGTCAGGATTATCTAACAACTGAATATTCAGTTTTTCCTTAAAACTAAGAGTGTAGTTTAACTGAACCTCGCTACCTGCTAAAACAGTAGATTTAAAGACTCCATTTTCACCTCCCTCAAAAGAGTTAGCCCCGTCAGGGAGACTTGTAATAACACCTCCGTTTTCTAAAATGCTAGTATTAACAGATTCATCCTTTTCAAATTTTACAGTAGGGCTTTCCTCGTTTGTAAAATCAATTGACGCATTACCAAAAGATTCAATATAATTACTAATACCATCGTTGTCATTATCAATATCTATGTTATCTATAATTCCATCTTGATCTGAATCTGTGGGACAAACACTAACAACAATTTTATTGGATAGAAAATTAAGGTTTGAACATTCAAGTACTCCTTCTAATTTATAAGCACCTGCAACGGTTGGTTTGAATGTTGTTTCGNTATTTCCNGTTGGGANAAAGGTTCCAAATTCATTTTCAATTAACCACCTAATACTATCGAAGTTTTCTATATTGTCAGCTGTCAAAAGAATATTAGATTCTCCATTTTGCTTAATACATGAACCCAATACTTCTAGTTCTACATCATAAACTATTTCAGGAGGAGTAGCAAATCCAGAATAAAAACCACCAGTTGTTGCTGCACCACTATAATTAAAATAAGCAACATACAATTCATCATTTCCAGTAACAGAAATATTTCCGGTTAATCCTTTTACTATATAGGTAACATACTTATCATTGCCAGTAACATCAAGAGGTCCCGCAACATCATTGTATGTCTCAATTCCATTTCCGTTGATTAAAATATTAGAGCCTTTGTTGGTTATAAAGGTAACAGCTCCTTCAAAAGCTTTGTTTCCAATTTTATCAATACTAGCTATGTTGTTCACATCCCCTTTAGACGAACAATTTAGGGGAGGAACAAAAAACATTCCTTGATTTGCAGCAGCAGCAAAAGCAGAGTCATAGACACTTCCTGTGCCTTGAAAGGCAAATAACTTATGTTCTAAATTTTGAGTTCTTACGTACATATTCCCACCTGCCATATTTGAACTGTAACTATCCCCCTCAATTAAAATATAATCTCCCGCTTTATCGATAGTTCCGTAAGATTGGCCATTAACTAATATTTCAGTATTATCTTGATCCGCAATAATTAATACATTCTCCCACCCATCATTTCCATTTCCTCTGATAAATATATATTCTGATCCTACTAAATCAGAACCAACTATTTGATCCAGGCCATAATCTTGGCCTCCTGTTTGTGTTTCAAAACTTCCACTAGCAGAACCTGTATTCACAACCACAGGTTTATTGGAACTAACAAGTGTTCCAATAAGTTCATTTCCAGCTCCACCCTGACTAGCTAAGATGTAACTTTCACCTTTATTAAGAGTTACAACAAGAGGAGCCTCGGGAGTTTTTAAACCTCCAAGTGTTTCAATGTTTTTAGTGAATTCAAAGGAAATTTGAGTAAGGTCTTCACTTGCCATTATTGAAATAAAACCGATATGTGAAGTGTTTTGATGCTGAAACATTCCTGCACGGAACCTAGTTCCTAATCCAGACTTACCTTTACTTACTAAAGCCCCAGCTTGGTATTGCTGACCGTCAGAATTTGCTCTAACAGAAACGTATACTTCGGATTCGGATTCCACTATAAACCCCTTGTTTAAAGTCTGTTCTGTTTCTGAGGATTCAACAAAAAGATTACTCCACCATCCGTTATTATTACCTGGGTCTTGAGCTAGTTCAATTGCAACTGGATTTGAGTTGTCTACCGTTCCACTATTGTATACAGTTCCAGAATCTGCAGTCGCCCCCAGTGCTCCTCCTATCTTTACTTCAAATTTTACAGGATTTATACTTGGGGTGGAAATATATAGCCACTGGTCACCTGGGTCATCACTAGCGGTTAAGGGTGGGATGTAATGAATCTTGCTGAGCTGAGCTTGCATTTCAGTGGCAAGCAATAAAAAAAACAATAATATGAATGATTTTTTCAACTTATGAATTAATTCTTTGCAAACTTAAGTGATATATCAATAATAAAAAACCAATTGATTTATATAGCTTAAATCATATAATATTTCAATTTTTTTGTGTTAATGAATATGCTTTTTATAAATTTATATTTTAACAAAATTTACAGCTTCCTTATAGCAGATGAAAAACAATAAAATTAGAAGAGAATCATTAGTTTATCATGCTAAACCAAATCCAGGTAAGATTGAAGTAGTACCTACAACGAAATATAATAGTCAAAGGGATTTATCATTAGCCTATTCTCCAGGGGTGGCTTTTCCTTGCTTAGAGATTGAAAAAGATATAAATAATGTATATAAATACACATCAAAAGGGAATTTAGTTGCGGTAATAACTAATGGAACAGCTGTTTTAGGTTTAGGAGACATAGGACCTGAAGCCTCAAAACCAGTAATGGAAGGAAAAGCTTTGCTTTTTAAAATTTTTGCAGGAATTGATGTTTTTGATATTGAGATTGACGCTAAAGATCCTGAAAAATTTATCGAAACAGTTAAAATGATTTCACCAACATTTGGTGGAATAAATTTAGAAGATATCAAAGCGCCAGAAGCTTTTGAAATTGAAAAAAGACTTTCTGAGGAATTAGATATTCCTGTGATGCACGATGACCAACATGGAACAGCAATAATTTCTTCTGCCGCATTACTAAACGCATTAGATCTTGTTGAAAAAAAGATTGAAGACGTTCAAATAGTAGTTTGTGGTGCTGGTGCAGCAGCAATTTCTTGTACTCGAATGTACAAGGCATTTGGTTTAGATCCCAAAAATATTATTATGACCGATAGTAAGGGTGTTATAAGATCAGACAGACAAGAATTATCTAAAGAAAAAAAAGAATTTGCTACAGAAAAGAAAATTGATACTTTGGAAGATGCAATGAAAAATGCAGATGTTTTTATTGGACTTTCCAAAGCAAACATGGTTACTCCAAAAATGTTATTATCAATGGCAAACAACCCTATTGTATTTGCGATGGCTAATCCTGATCCAGAAATAGGATATGATTTAGCTATGAAAACCAGAGACGATATAATTATGGCTACTGGAAGGTCAGATCATCCAAATCAGGTTAATAACGTTTTAGGTTTTCCTTTTATTTTTAGAGGTGCCTTAGATGTGAAGGCATCAAAGATTAATAACCAAATGAAGATGGCGGCTGTAAAAGCTTTAGCATCTTTAGCAAAAGAAACTGTTCCAGAGTTTGTCAATATAGCTTATGATAAAACAAAGCTAGCTTTTGGAAAAAGTTATATAATTCCAAAACCATTTGACCCTAGATTAATTACAAAAATACCACCAGAGGTTGCAAAGGCAGCTATGGAATCCGGAGTCGCCAAAGAGCCAATTGAATGTTGGAAAAAGTACGAAGAGGAACTCCATTCTAGATTAGGAAATGACAAGAAAATTGTAAGACTCTTGATAAATAGAGCAAAAGCAAATCCTAAAAAAATAATCTTTGCAGAAGCTGACCATTTAGATGTTTTAAAAGCAGCTCAAATAGTTCATGAGGAAGGAATTGGTTATCCAATTCTTTTAGGAGATAAAGAAGTTATACATGAACTAAAAGCTGAAATTGAATTTGATGACGAAATCCCTATTATTGATCCAAAATCACCTGAAGAGCTTGCTAACAGAGAAAAATATGGAAAGAAATATTGGGAATTGAGAAGAAGAAAAGGAGTTACTTTGTTTGAGGCAATTAACAAGATGAAACAAAGAAACCTTTATTCTGCTATGATGTTATTAGATGGAGAAGCAGATGCATTAATCTCAGGTTATTCAAGAAGTTATCCAGTAACTGTAAAGCCCATGTTAGAGATAATTGGAAAAGCTAAAGGAATTAATAAAGTCGCAACCACCAACTTGATGATTACAAATAAAGGCCCTTTGTTTTTATCAGACACTTCTATAAATATAGATCCAAGCTCCAAAGATCTAGCAGTTATTGCTAAAATGACCGCTGAAACCGTTAAGATGTTTGGTATGGAACCTAACATAGCTAT
>JGI24540J26637_10000337_pt1 | contig 19271 bp, 18 predicted proteins | sample NorSeaMetagenome_FD_26637 | JGI IMG/M metagenome (IMG submission 26637)
AGGATGGTTTTCCCGACAAAATCCTAACACATGCCGGTTCCAGCCTTTTAATCTAAATTATGTTAGTTGAATAACCCTAACCCTGAATAACCCTAACACCAACAATTCTGTTATTTAAATAACACTAACACTAACACTAACAATCTTATCTTAGTGAAATGAATCAATTATCCCTTACCAAACCCCTTCCTCAGACCAACGCTTCTTACTGAAAAAATTATATATCCGCGCTTCCAAATTTCTCTACGTCTTGCTAGATAATTTGTTTCTTTTCTCTCTAATCTATCTTGAGGTTCAAGTCATCGAGTCTATCCTCGTCCTCCATCCTGCTGTTCCACGCTAGTCTGGCGGTAGCGTCGCCCTTGCACTTGACCCACTCGTCCTCGTCGGCGTCCCAGACGCTGAGGTCCCTGTCTTTGAGCTCCCATTCGACGTTCTTCTGCTCCCCCGCTTTGAGGCTGATCTTGTCGAACTTCTTGAGCATCCACATGGGAACATCGCACTCCTGGGGGAGCCGGAGGTAGAGCTGGGGCACAGTAGCGCCGTCGACCTTGCCAGTGTTGCTGATGGTGAACTTGACCTTGACGCTCCCGTCATCTTGGGAGAGCTTGGCCTTCTCCATATCAAAAGTCGAGTAGGAGAGGCCCTCTCCGAACCAGTAGCGGGGCTCGAGCTTATGCTCGTGGTAGTGGCGGTACCCGAAGCTCCAGGTCTCGGAATAGGTGACGTTCATGCCGTCGTTGAGTCCAGGGTACTGCTCCTCGGTCATTCCCTCCTCGTTTTCGATCATGGGGAAGGTGATAGGGAGCCTCGCGGATGGGTTGACGTCACCCAAGACGACATCCATAGTTGCAAAGGCGCTACCGACTCCGGGCATGAAGTTAACGAGGATAGCGTCGACTGAATCGGCCCAGGGCAGGAGGGTGGCTCCTGCGATGAGCGAGGAGAAGCGACGAGTAAAGGATTAGGCGTGGAGCGGAGCGAAGCGAAGCGACAAGTAAATGGTAAGGCGAGGGGCGAAGCGACGAGTAAAGTGTTCCGCTTGTCATGAAGAACAACATTGTCCAGCTCGCTTCGCTCGCTGTTTAGTCTCACCTGGAGTGGTAACCACGGCAATGCTCTTGGCGCAGTGTTCGGCGACCGGAGCGACAAAGTCGTCGTGATCGAGACTGAGGGAGTCCCTGTCCCCCCCCTCGGCAGAGTTGGTGCTCATCCAGAAGAAGCAGGCGTCAACAGTCTTTCCTGCTTCCTTCATCTCCTCAATATCGTCATTGGACATGGAGTCTCCAAAGTATAGAACCTTATCGCTCTCCTCTGCTCCGTACTCGGCTCCCTCGGCCCTCGCGATAAAGGTCTTGAGGGGCGTCGCGAGCCAACTGGAGTCGACCCTTCCGCTTCCGCCTCCGCCAACAACGGGAGTCTGGGCCTGAGATCCGAACATGGCAACCTTGATGTCAGAGGACCAGAAGTCGGCCTTGAGGGGAAGCACGTCGTTGTCGTTCTTGAGAAGCACGTGGGAGTTGGCCGCGATGGTCCTGGCGGCTTCGTAGTGTTCCACTGAGGTGACGTTGTTGTAGATGGAGCGTACAGCCTCCTCCTCCTCAGTGAGGTCAAAGGCGCCTACTGCGTCAAAGGGGGAGAGGATGCGCCTGACCGAGTCGTCTATCATGTCGATGGGGGCATCCTTGAGGTTATCGTAATTCATAAAGTCGCTGCGATGAGCGTTTGGCAAGGAGCAAAGCGACGAGCAGAAAGGTTGTTAGTTATAAAGATAAACGATGCTTTGCTGTTGCTACGCTCCAGCCTTCCTTCGCTCCTGCCGTCGCTCCCCCTCACCTGTCGGCCATCTCCTGGTCGAGGCCCTCGAGGAGGGAGGCGGAGTGGGTGGCACCCCAGTCCGACATGACAAAGCCCCCGAAACCCATGTTCCCCTTGAGGTCCGTAATAAGGGTCTCGGGGTTCTCGCATGAGTAAACGTGGTTGATCTTGTTGTAGCTGCACATGAAGCTTCCGACTCCCGCGTCAATTGCAGCCTGGAAGGGAGGGTAGTACATCTCGTAGCGGGTCCTCTCGTCAATCTGAGAGCTCATCTCCCCCCTGTTGGTCTCCTGGTTGTTGTTGATGAAGTGCTTGGCGTTGGCGAGGATCTTGTTGGCCTGGGATTTCTCAATCACAGGCTTAACGAGGGTGGCTCCGAGGACGGGATCCTGGCGAGGAGCGAAGCGACGAGTGTAGGGTTGTTAGTTATGTAGGAAGGCGGTGTAGGCGAGGAGCGAAGCGACGAGCTTCAGGAATTTCTTGAAGAGAGACGATATTGTGTGTTGTTCATATTGTCGTTTCGATTCTCTGTGCTGCTGTCGCTTCGCTTCGGCCAATTTATGTAGGAAGGCAGCATAATGCCGATTGCTTTTGCTGTCGCATCTCTTCAGCCTTAATGTTTCTGATGGGCAATATGCAATCGCTACGCTCCAGCCCTCCACTCCTCGCTCTACCTCACCTCGCCTGACATGTACTCGAAGTTCCTCCCGTTCTTCGGTACGCGTGCAACGTTAAGTCCAGGGCCGAGCATCACATTGGCGCCCTTGTCAAAGAACTCTTTCCCCATCTTCTCTCCCCAAAGACCCGCCATTTCCTTGTCCCACGTGGCGGCAATATTAAGTCCGGAGGGGAAAGCGGTGGTCGTTCCTGGGTTAGCGTCATCCCTGAAACCCTGTGGTCCGTCATTGTAGAGCAAAGCGGGGATGTTGAGACGACTGTTGGCTGGGACGGTACCGACGTACTCTCCGTCGTCAGGGTAGTTGCCCACTGTTATTATTTTGGAGTTGATGTTAGAAAATTTGGAAAGGAGGAGGAGGAGGAGGAGTATAATAACAGTTTTAACATGGTCGTCGTCTTCCGATCTCATTACAGTACTCACTTCCAGCACCTTGCAAGTAAACCACCTTCTCCTCGACACTCATTTCGTCGATCCAGTCCCCGACACGGTCGGCGGACACACTGGAGAGTGCGGTCAGCGTAACGGCGGTCAAAATTTTCATTCCAACAATTTGGCAAGAGGATCCATCGAAGCCTTCACTGCTTGCTCTGCAGTGCTCAGTAATCTTTGTCATCGGGTTAAAATAGCAATACACGGTGATCAAAAATTTGTTATGTAACCTCAATCATGCGCCATCGACTTTCTTACCCCCACCGCAATTTCACTCGAATGCCTGAACAATCATCTTTATTCAGTTTCTTCTGTTCAAAGCCATCGAAGCCAGCTGCCCCCAAACCAAACTTCGATAAATCATCAAGTGTAAGCTTATGTTTATTTTAGTCATCAGCTTTCCTTCCCGTCACTGCCCTCGAGTTGAACCATTTTAGATTGACTGTGTAGGTGCTGTGTAGGGATCGCATCTTTACTGGTTGCTGTGTAACAAATCTCTTGAAGAGAGATTTGGGGCAATATGATTTCAATGGTGGAGTAGTGGATGGTTTGCAGTTACTTTTTGTACAGAAAGTTTGGTGAGAGAAAGGTGTATTATTGTTTTGAAACTCGCCTTATGTCTCTTCAAACTTTGAGCCTCTTTACACTTGAATTCACACAAGTCACATTTATGCCTCGGAAAACTGGAACTGCCGCGTCATTGTTCGTCGAATAAAAATAATTAGCATGGAGAAAAGACAATAATTGTCACTGATCTAACACTTTTATCGTTTCAACTTTCTCATCACAATAATAAAACCAACTAAACCATCCTCCACAGCCGCAGTAGCGTCCAATCCCACTCCTTCTAAGCCTGTTCAGCCTGTTGCTTCCGATTCTCCCCTCGCCGCTTTCAGGCCAACCCCTCAGGTGAGGTTGGATGAGGATCGCTCGTCCCCTTCGTTTTCTCCTTCAAAATCTTAAAAATCGTCAAAGGGGGCTTTAAACATCGCCAAAACGTGCAGCAATTTGACCATCCAATTTTTATCCCTTTCAAGTTTCCTGTCCTTTCAATTTCCAACCCCTAGTCGTCCCAAAACCCAACCAACTTACCAAAACACTCAGCTTGAAGTGAGCCATTAACAAAAACCAACCATGTTCACCCCATGCCGTCTACTGCTACTCTGCTCCCTCCTTCTCGTCCCCACCTTATCGTTTCTCCCCTCCTCATCCCCCTTGACTTTCCTCTCTCGCCCCTCTTCCCTCCATCCTTCCACCTCCCCCCTCGTCGAAACTAAATCTTGTCTCCAATCTCCCCTCACACGCGAAACGGATACAAAAATAAACATGGGAATATTTGAAGATGTCGGGAAAATGTTCAAGGCCTTCACTCAGAAGGCGTCGGCATCGCACATCCTTATCAAGGTGAGGGATGAGCGAAGCGACAGCATATTGCCAATCAGAAACATTCAGCTCGTCGCTTCGCTGCTCGCGCACACCACCCTCCACTATAACTGACAGTTTTTTCCCCGTCTCTTCTTTCATCTTAGGGCGGAGACGAGGCCCGTGTTAAACTGGAGGAGATAAAGGGTACAATCGGTAACGATGCAACAGCCTTCGCCGACGCGGCTGGTGAGTACTCCGCCTGTCCCTCCCGCACGAAGGGCGGTGCGCTCGGCCAGTTCGGTCCCGGTCAGATGGTAAAGGAGTTCAACGACGTTGTTTTCAACGAGGAGGTAGGGGTTGTGCATGGGCCTATCAAGACACAGTTCGGGTACCACCTCATATTAATCACGGACCGCACGGTGTAGGGGGAGATGGGGGGTCCTGAGAGGTGGGTTGAGGGAGTTAGGGGAGGTTAGGGTATGGGATGCGTATAACCTCAAAACCCCCAAATATTTTTTTTCACAACGCTTGAAACGTTATCCATCTCATTACATAACTCCCTCCCCCCTCCCCCACTGCTGTGTTAATGTATTAATCGCTGTCGCTCTCGTCATGGTGCGCTCTATTCTCCCCCCATATAGTCCCCCTCGGTGTGATTCCCATTTTCTTCATTTCCTTCATGATCTCTTCCGTCGGCATGGCGAACTTAATCGCCCCCGTGCTCGCAATCCACGCCTGGAGCTTGGACGTGTGCCACTTGTCGGGTTCATTGGGGTCGACAGCCATTTCCTGGAATCCGGTTAGTCTGTCGACTACCACGCCGTCCCTGAAGATTATTAGGGTTGGGAGGGTCTTGACCTGAAGCTTCTGCACGAAGAAGGGTGTCTTCTCGGCGTCTATGTTTAGGAACTTACACTCGATGTGGTGGGGTGCTATGAGCTCCAGGTGGTGGTGCATGATCTTGCACCTCTCAAACTCCTTATGGAAGAAGTGGAGGGCAACGTACTCGCTGCCCGTTACCTCCTTGAGGAACTCGTCCTGGCTGATGTACCTGTACGTCCCGTGTCCCTTGGCGAGGTTCTCGGCCCTGCCAATGGAAGGGCGTGAGCGAAGCGAGCGTGGGAGGAAGGTTTGTTAGTTATGTAGGACGGAGGTATACTGCTTTGCTGTCGCTTTGCTCCAGCCTTCGCTCCAGTCGCCTTCGCTCGCTCCAGCCTGGCTCCTCACCGGTTCATGGACTGTTGCCTCATGGCGTTAATCCTTGCGCTCCTGAGTGCCTCCATCTCCGGGTCCGCGTCCAGGTCGTCCAGCAGGTCGTCGTACTCGTCTCCGCTGTCGTCCGAGTCCTTCCCCGCGTTCTCCCTCGCCAAGTTCTCCTTCTGTGCCTTTAGCATCGCGGCCTCTTGGGCCCTCGCCTGCTGCTGGGCGTTCTTGATACCTGCCGCCTTCTTCTTCATGGAAGCCTCGTGCTGCTTATACGCGTCCCCCGTCGGACCGTTATCGCTCCCGTCCTTCCCCCCCTCGCCCTTCGCGTACTTCTGCTTCAGGTCGTTCATGGCGTTCTCCATCCTCTTGTTGACGTTCTCTGCTACGGCCTTCTGGTACTCCTTCTGATCGTCGTCCATGCCCTCAAAGGGGTTAGCCATTGGTCCTAAAGGATTGGCAGCTACGAACTTTGCTGCCTTTCCGGCTCCTGAGAGAATTAGAATTAGAATTAGAATTAGTTGGAGAAATTGAAGTGAGAAACGAGGTGACGAGGAGGGGTGGGTGAGATTATCATATATAGCAGCATTATAAGAATTATGTCACATATTATAATCTATTCATGTAAAAGTTATCTATAAATGTAGGATATATATCGTATAGAGGTATAGGAGGGGAATAAATTCCAGTTCATTGCAACCCGTTCCGAAAACTTGAATATAAATGATCATTATCTACTCTCCTGGGACTCTATTCGTTATATAAATAAGTTTTTTGGATATATATGTCCCATATATATTGTCTACAACCCCTAGTACCTGCTGAATTTTGTGCTGACGGCATTTTGAAAATAAAACTGGAAATGAGGCAGTTTGGGGCAAAAAATTGGGCAAGTCGTATTTTCACGTTTCGCATTATTCGAATTGTGACGGACGTGACAAGTGCATATTACACAGGATGCTTGCTTTAAAGTGGGGTTCGTTATTCTTTCTTTCGACTCGCGTATTGGGTTCTCTCCTTGAAAACTTTCTTCGTCCTTTGCATCATCCTTGCTTTTGTTACCACCAAGCGAGATCCCAAAAATATCTTCTTTACTTAGATCATCTTCGTCTGATGTTTTTTCCGGGGTGCCCTTCACGCAGTAGATGAAGGCCAGAATGTTTGCTGTGAGCACTAAGCAACGTCTGGGATATTGCCAATTTTTTCTTGCCAAAGCCGACTAGTTTCATCACGTATTTGGGAAAATATCGAGGTGCATGAACTCGATTATAAGCAAGTGCCCCCAAACAAAACGTTCTCTGGCAATTATGAAGTAGTAGCAGAAGTGCCCATAGTGTTGATTACCTTCGAAGAAAATTGAATTGGCGGACTTTTTATATTCTGGTTTCGAAATATTGATGACGATATAGACGAAATATAGAAAAGGTGGAGAAAAAATATCACCTTCAGGCATGAGCAGGCCCGTCGGAAGAAAAGCGTTGCTGAAATTAGGGAGGTGAACGCGATGAAGATTGTTAGCTAAAGCCCCCAGAAGGGCAGAAGATTGTAGGTGAGGGGGGGCGAGGAGCGAAGCGACGAGCTGATAACTTTAGAGTTGGGAACGAAAGCCGCGCAAGCTCATACTTCCATAAAAGACGCGCCTCCTCCGTAACCACCGCTACAATTCCCACCCATTATCCTAACCCTTTTCGCGATTCGCTTCGCTCATCACACTCGCCGACCAGTGTGGCACTACAAAGAGGCCCAAGCGCATAATCATGTCAGTGATTGGAATTCCCTTTGCGATGCTATCGACCTTGTTGACGACAAGCATGGCGTTCCGGTCGACAGATTTTGTAATCCTTTGGTGAACGGTCCAACGATCCTACGGAAAAATTAGGTATAACCCCACCATTCTGCATTGAGACAGACAAAGGTGAAGACGAAAAAGGTTGGATTTTCCACTATATCGATCATTGAAGTGGTGGGGGGAATTAATTTTACTGCGACAACGGCATGTTGACATGACTTAGTTCCTTGTAGAATTGTAAACTGTGCTGCTTGTTTTGCCCGCCTTACCTGTTGCATAGATTGTCAAAGGGATGTTGCAAATCATGAAGTATAATGCGAGCCTATTAAGAGATTTTTTGAGCTGCTCTCTAATTTTCTTGTCTTTTTCTTCTTTGATGTTGTATACGTCTTATCAAGTAGCCTAAAGCAACTCGCGTAGGCTGGGGTAGAAAAAAACAAACACCGGATGGCTTGCTTTTGAACATACCATACACTGACTTGGCAATCCATGCCGTCCAAGTTCACCCACTCGGTTTTCCTGCCCAACCCTCATTGCATATGCAGGTTCCGTTTATGCAAGTTCCTTTGATCTCTACATCACTATGCCAGGGGTTGGCATGGGAGCAGTTGCTGTACGGAATGTCATAAAGTGGATCGTATGTACAACTCTCGCATAAGTCAGAAAGTCATTCCCTTGGATGACGGCTCTCCACATTATTCTCGAACCTTGTTATAATGCTTGGAATTGGGGATTGGTGTTTGAGTTGAAGGGTTTGTTTTGGACGTTGGTCTTGATTATGAGATTTTTATGTTTTATATTGTGCGATTTATCAATTAAACAACATTAATCAGTAAATTTGGCCGCAAATTTAATCTCAGGAGAAGAGAATTATCCTTTTCAAAATGCTCCCAAAAATTCCATGATAAAACTGCCCCGTCTACTCTTTTCTCCTCCTTCACATAACTAATCAAACTACAACGCACCTCCTCTCTCCTCACCTCGCCCATTATTCCAATCCTCTTTCTAATTGCCCTTTCCTTCCCGCTCTCTCCGTCTCAAACAATAAATAACCAATGTCTTCTTACGTTAGCTCAGTCCGAAAGCTCTCCCCCTCCCCTCCTCCATCTCCAAAATCAGTCCCCCAAACTCCAAACCCCTCCAAGACCCCTCTCAACCGTCGTCCTCTTCCCAACCCATCACACCTGTCCTCAAGTACGAAAAAGTACCCCCAGTCTACAGCCAACATGAACGACCAAGATAACTTTGAGTTAAAAATGCGGATATTCTACCTCGAGGAGAAGCTCTCCCGTCTCTGCTCCCCCCCTTCCCCCTCCTCCTCCTCCGTTCACCCCGTAAAGGACGACGCCTCTCGTATGTTGGGCGATAAGGAGGATACAATCAGGGTAATGGAGGAGGAGCTGAACAGATCCAACAGGGAGGTAGAGAGCCTCAGGGGCAGGCTATCGGCTACTGAGGACGAGCTCCTCCAGCTCTCCGATTCCTTGGATTCCCACCGTACGTCAAGCTCCTCTCTAAGCTCGCGTTTAACCACGGCTCTTACACAAAACGCAACCCTGAAGGAGGAGATCAAGGCGGCGAGGGAAAAGATTGATAGGAGTCTGGTTGAGAGGGAGATCACGGGACAGACGGGGGAACTTTTAAACAGCTACAGGTGAGGGGGGGACGGGAGAGAAGAGAGGACCCAAGGCAGAGAGTTGCTTTATGTTGCTCTGTATACGGTTTAGAAATACCATTACTGGTCGCTTCGCTCCTCGCCTAACACTTCTCGTGATTCGCCTCCACTCGTCTCCCTTCTCTAATCTGCAGACAACACAACGAGAAGTTAACCTCTGAGAACGGCTCCCTCGCCGTCGCCAATGAGTCCTTGGAATCCCGCAACGTCGCGCTAACAGATACGGTAAAATCCCTCCGTTTGGAGCTCTCCAGCATTGCCAGTTTATCACCTGAGGATACACGGGGGGGGGAGATCAGCGAGGCTATCAAGAAGCAGCTAGACAGCTACCAGGTAAAGGCGAGGGAGGACGCGGGGACCATCGAGAAGGCCGTGGGGAGGTTAGAGATCGTGGCAGGGGAGAACGAGGTCATGAGGGACAAAATAGAGAGGTTGGAGAGCAGGAATTCAACCGTTGAGTTGAAGTTAAAGAGGTGAGGGAGGACGAGGGGCAAGGACGGAAGGCTGGGCGGAGGGCTGTCTAGTGCCATAACTAACAACCCACTGCTCGTTTCTTCGCTCCTCACCGCCGTTCACTCAATCGCAGCACGACCGCGGAGCTCTCCACCCTTGCCCGTTATCCCTCTGGTTCTTTGAGCGGTTCCAAGGGTGTTAGAGAGATGTTGGAGTCCCAGGGTGCAATGGCTGGATCATTGGCCCGCAAGGAACTCGAGGTTGAGTCCCTCAAATCGTCCCTCGAGGACGCCGTTGGCAGGGCGAAGAGGGCGGAGGATAGTGCGAGGAGGATGACGGAGCAGATGAACCTTATCAAGAGCACGAGCGAGGAGGTTGCCATGCTTGAGGCTGAGGAGATTGACAGACTTGAGGGGGAACTTAGGGAGGCGAGGGAGGGATTCGAGGAAGAAAGGAGGAGGAGGGGGGAGGAGGAAGAAAGGCTGGGTGTGAGGGCTGAAAAACTAACAAGAGATGCGGAGGATGCAAAGGGGGAGGTTCTCAGGTTGAAGAGAGAGAATAATAAGGGTAATGAGAGGTGAGATAGGATGAGGAGCGAAGCGACGAGATGACAACGCAGTCGATGCGACCAATACTGCACACGCTCGTGTTTTCGTACAAGAGACGCCTCCTCCATAACCAACGCTATAATTCTCACCCATCATCCCAACCCCTTTCGCGATTCACTTCACTCATCGCAGAATTCAGAGGCTATCTAACGAGCTGAACTCCATGAGGGGTTACTCCCAGGACGTCGCTAACAGGCTCCACAGCGTTCAGTTCAGCGGGCACGTAAGGGATGTGCTCGGTAGCAACGCCGGGGGCGCTGAGGTCGACCCTACCTCCGGCGGTCAAAGTAGCGTGAGCGGAAGCAACGCCTTCTTCAACGGTTACCTCACAGGACTGCCATCACAGACGTCCTTTAGGCCGATTGGCACCTTGGGGGCGGCAACGAAGGCCGAAAGCCTAGTGCCGATCCCGGCGAACGGTTGTCAGGGACTTGAGAGTAGGAGGACGGACTACACTTCCGAGCTTGAACTTCTTTACATACAGAGGGAGAAGGTGGGGCTGAACTAGGAGCGAAGGCTGGAGCGAAGGTTGGAGCGAAGGTTGGAGCGAAGCGACAGCAAAAGCATTATACCGCCTTCCTACATAACTAACAACCTTCTGTTCGTCGCTTCGCTCATCGCACTCCTTGTAGGAACTTCTTGATAAACTTGCGGACACCATGACGAAGGTGCGGGTTTACGAGGACGACGATAAGGCTCCCGAGCAGAAGAAGAGAGGTACGAGATGGCATAATTCCGAACAGCGGCAGAATGTACCAACCTCGCTACCTGGACCTGACTTGCAGCCGCCGCTTCCCCCGCCTTCGCCACCGATATCGCCAAGACGCAACCCGAAACCTGGACTTCACCAGCCTACTGCTTCGTCACTTGCTAAGAACGAAGTACAGATAATGAAGAAGAAGAAGTTCCAGCAGAAGGTCCTTAAAAAGGGCGTAGGCAGGGGTGGGGGCAAGGTCAACGCCGGTAGAGTTTCGTACCCCAAGACCGGTGCAGCGTTCCATGATGCCGTGGTGGACGTCGTTGAGGGCCGCTGTGCGGCGCAAGACAGCGTTATCAACGACACCACGAACTTCCCCCCCACACAACACAAGACATTCACCAACTACTACGACCCGACGTTAACACCGATACCCTTCGATAAGCAGTTAAGAAAGTCTTCCCCCATACCCCTACCTGTAACTTTCAACGGTCACCACCCCCTCGCTTCGTTACCAACCCCCAAGCTCACACCTCCAGGGAACCCATTCTCCAACCATACCCCATACTCTACAATGTCCGCACTAACGCAGTGTTTCCTTGAAGCCAGAACACCGTTGGACGACTTGAGAGACAGATTACGCTCGGATGCACTGTAAACAATATTTTTGGGGGGAAAATTTTCATATTCATCTTCTATTTTTAGTCTCTGTTCCGAGAACCCTAGACCCGAGTCATTCGAGTCATTTTTGCTACTGACTTATTCAAAATTGCTATTTTCCCTATTGTTAATAAAAATCGTAACACACACAAAATATTTCCTTACCAACAATATCTTACGAACTACTGTGGTAACTCTCAGCGCTTGACACCTTGGCCCCAACGGGGCATTCTGCTGCTAACCCTGCAGCGTCTGTATTCCTTGAGAAGCACGCGACAGCGACCTTTCCAGCCTTTGGTTTGAACGAGACACACATGTCAAACGGTACCAAGGAGCAGTCTGTGTGGGGGTGGTGCATCATCTGCTCGCAGCCTGGGATCTTGAACTCGCCGAAGGAATCAAAGACCCAGGATACCACCATTGCGAGCCTTGCCTTACGGGAGGCGCAGAATCCTGGAAGAGGCACGACAGAGCCTGTAACTTGGCCGCTGGAGTTGGCACCCCGTCTGAACTGGGGGGGGGCACTCTTCAGACAGTTCCTGATGTCTGCAGGGCTGTCAAACTCTCCGTTTCCAAATACTAAAGAGCCCTCGTAGTTGCCTGCGTCGGAGTCTTTGAAGAGGGGGAGCTTATTACGAAAGTTTATGGGCATAAATACCCAGTTGGAACTGTTTGCATTGCCGAAAGAAGATACAATGATGTCGTTCGTGCTAACGAATCCCCCGTTCGCCTTGCCTGCGGCGTCTTCCTTCTCCTTCTTGACTCTGTCCATATCTATCTGGAAGACTTCAATGTTGGGAGCACCTCCGCACAACATGCCGCAAATTACATTGCTTATGACCCCGCCCCCCGTCATCCAGGCGTACTCCGCGGGTCCCAGCGCCTTTTTGGCTTCGTCCTCGATCGTTTGCTTCCTGGTGGGGCTAAGCGTAATGATCTCCTGTTTGGCATCGCTGCGATGGGCGAAGCGAATGCGAGGAGCGAATGCGAGGAGCGAATGCGAGGAGCGAAGCGATGAGATCATGGGGCTAGCAATGAGCAGCCTCCTGCAATTCGCTTCCCTCGTCGCACATTAGACAGCTCGCTACGGTCGCTGCCTCCGCTCGTCGCTTGACCTCACCTCAGCATGCCCAAAATTTGAAAGTAGTTGAAGCCATCGACAATCACATGGGAGATTGAAAGAATGACGATGAAAGAATTATCATTCTGACTGTCAGGTGCGACCGTCAGGACAAGTGGGGAGCACCCAATTTTTAAGACTTTGCTCCCCGGCGGGACCTCGCTTGGGGTCTTTGCGACACCCTTGCACGAGCTTACGTAGTCCATAGAAGAACTGCGGCGTGTGGTTGTTAGCGAGGGTTAGTACTTGTTTGTTTTTCTCTATGTATGTAACCCTCTCGCCCTCTCGCTCTCACCTTATCTGTGCACCTCCAACAGTGAGAAAACATCTCTCAACAACGGGATCCCCCGCTTCGACAACGGGGGGGTAGTCGAGATACACGTCCTTTCCCCTCTTTGATAGCGTTCCGCAGAGCCATGGATTCGCTTGCAGTATCAAAAGGAGTCTCCCCTTGAGGAAGTCCTTGGCAGGTTCGAGAGAACCTTTGATGAAGGTCGTCGTTGTAACTGCAGGTCCCATCATCATCTGTGTGCTCTCCATCTTGGTCAATTTCTCGCTCTTCATTCCTTGAGCAACTTTGGCCACCATTTAAAACACCTGTAAAGGAAAATCGATAATTCAAATACAGAGAGGGGGTTAGTTTTTTTTCCTTCTCATGTCGCTTCCTGTACGCTTGGAGCTCCTTTATATGGCTCTTGGTTCAAAAATCGTCCCGATTTCTCGTCAAAAAGACGATCATCGCGTACCATAACTTACTAATTAACAAAAACCAGAAGTTCGCCGTTTTTTGGACCCTTTCCCAGGCCGTTTCTCTGGAGCGACCGCTTCTCCTCAGTCTCCGCACTTATCTACCTCTCCCCTCCCCTCTACCTCCCCCGTTTGTAACCTCCCTTTTTAAGCAACCTTCCGCTATACCCCGGGGCGTCGCTTGACTATTAATTCAGGTACCTGGGGCGTCTCTTGGGAAGAACTTGGTTGCTCTCACATCCCGAAACGATTATTCACTTTCCTCTGAATTCTATCACTCCTAGACCCTGAGAGCCAAGGATCATTACGTTTTTCTGACCTTTCTTACTACATTATGCCGCAGCCCCCCCTACCAATGTCTGAGCCAAATGAGGAACGACCAGCAGGCCGGGTTCCGGAACGGAGCCTGGCCGAATTATCAGATAGGGCCAGTACAAGGAAGGGTAAGGAGGCCCTTCAGGCCTTGAGAGACAAATATAAGCAGAAGGAGTTCAATTTCAATGTCGCGGGTGTGGAATATGGTGAGTGTGTCACAAATGTCTCGAACTCTACTTGCTCCAACTGCCTCGAGGGCCAGTGAAGTAACCAACTCTTCTTTGGTTGTTTGCTAGCCCTCGCTGCTTGTGAATTTTTCTTTGTAACTAACTCCATGCCGGGCATCTATGCCACCCTACCCCATTCCAGAATTCGCCGAGACCTCCCTGCAATGCTTGACCAGCAAGAATCCCTTGAGGATCATGATGGTTCGCATAATGCTTCACTGGACGTTCGACAACATCGTCCTAATTGCCATATTCGTCAATTCTATCCTCCTCGCGTGCACAGACTACTCCGTATTGCGCTTAGACGTGCCTGAAAGCGACGACCTTTATGGACTCCCCGACACGAGGTCTGACAAATCTTTCAGGAACTTTATTCAGGAATCCCTCGACCCAGTCTTCTCGGGAATCTTTCTCGTCGAGTGCGTCGTCAAGGTCATTGCAATGGGATTCGTCTCGCACGAGAACAGCTACTTACGGGACAGCTGGAATGTTCTTGACTTTGTCATTGTGCTGACCAGCGTTGTTGCCATGGCTAACATTGGTGACCTGAATGTTAGTGCTATTAGGTATGTTGCTCGTACTCGCCGCTCGTGACCTACCCAATTTGCTTCTCACCAACTCCCCCTCTCCCCCTGGCCCACCCTTTCCGTCTTCCCCTCAGGACCTTTCGAGTGCTGCGCCCTCTAAAGACGCTGTCTGCCTTACCAGGGTTGCAGCTAATTGTAAAGTCACTACTTGCGTCGATACCGGCCCTCTCGTCGGTGATCCTTCTGATCTCCTTCGTGTTCTGCATCTTTGGCATCCTGGGCAATCAAATTTTCGTCGGCATCACGCACCAGAGGTGCCGAGCGACACCGTACCCGGTGACCGTTGCCTACAAGTCCGACATGCACGGAACCAACTACAGCGCCTTTAAGTGCATTGAAAGCGCCGAAAACTACGACGCCATTGTTGCAGACATGGACAAGGAGGACTCCCCTTGGCACGAGAAGAGGGAATGCTACTGGCCGCTCGCTCCGGATTACCGGACATGCACCTACGACGGTGGTGCTGGCTGCCAGAAGTGCGTGCACGACGAGCCCAGCGTGGACGAAGCCTACTGGTCGTGGTGTGGCAGCAACTTTGATGCATGGGGTAACCTTCGGTTCAAGGGTCAAATCAACGTCACCATGCCCGAGGGAACTCCTTACCTTAAGGATGAAAGTGTTTCTGCAGGATCTTATGTCACCTACATGGACGAAGGACACTTTGGGCACATGCCCACCTACAACGAGGACAAGAACTTCGGATTCACAACCTTCGATGACTTCCCGCACGCTTTTGTGTCCATCTTCCAGTCGATAACGATGGAGGGATGGGTCGACATCATGTATATTTGCCAGGATGCTACAGGAACTCCTGCTGCCAATATCTTCTTCGGCATCCTGATAGTTTTCGGTTCCTTCTTCGTCCTCAACCTCCTCCTCGCAGTGTTGGAGGAGAACTACGCCTCGGGAAAGGAGGAGCAAGACGCCGAGGAGCAGGCAAAGCACGAGGGCGAAGATTCGGATGAGGAAGATGACGACGGAGAACATCCTGAAGACGACCACTCCTTCATAGCCCCCCTCAAGAAAGTGGCTGACAACAACATGTTCCAGGTTTTTGTGACTGCCATGATCGTGGTGAACACTGTTGTGCTCGCTTGCGAGACTTACCCTATGCCAGCCGCCAGGGACACAACGCTTGAGATGATTAACTTTGTTCTTACGCTGATTTTCGCGATAGAAATGGGTGTCAAGCTCGGTGGTTATAGCATAGCTGGTTACCTTAAGGACCAGATGAATGTCTTCGATGGCGTCATTGTTCTTATCTCTTTGGTGGAGCTCGCTGTGATGCCACCCGACTTCATCTCCACGTCCACCGAAGCTGGCGGAGTGGACATCGGGGGTGTCTCGGCTCTCCGCTCTTTCCGTCTCTTTCGCATCTTCAAGCTCGCCCGCGAGTGGGTCTCGATGCGCATTATTCTCCACAAGATCATGCTCACTGCGATTGAGATCTCCAATTTTTCAGTGCTCCTCGTTCTCTTCATGTACATTTACGCTCTCATGGGAATGCAGTTCTTCGCTAACAAGTTCAAGTTCGACGACGACGGGTATGCGATCCCTATAGGATCCCCACACCCTCAGAGTGGCGATGACTGGTACACCATCCAGCCGGCCAGGCACAACTTCGATGACTTCCACTTTGCTTTCATTACTATTTTCCAGATCCTCTCCGGAGAAAACTGGAACGCCGTGATGTACGATGGGTGGCGTGCCACTAGCGGGCTCGCGGCTGTCTACTTCATTACTCTCGTCGTCTTCGGAATGTTCATAGTCATGACCCTCTTTTTGGCCATCCTTTTGAATAATTTTGGCTCTGATAATGACGATGACGAAGATGAGGAAAAGGCGGCACATGAGAAGGAGGTCGAGGACGCTATCGTGAATTCAAGGCTCAAGCAGGAGACTGAGCAGATGAAGGAAGATATTAAGGCGAGACAGGATGCCACCAACGAGACAACACAACAAGGGGGGGAGGCAACAGGCGGGGAGGGAAGCACGGAGAACGGGGACGGCACGGTCAAGAAGAGAAATCGTAACTCCTTTATCAGGGGCTACACCTTCAACCTCGGTGCAGTGACTCCAGACAAGGATGGAGCGGGCGCAACGCAGTCTTCCTCTGCTCTTCCCAAGAAGAGGAGCAAGATCAAGAATGCCAACGTGGAGAAGAGTTACTATCCCATCGAAGGGAACGCGGTCTTCGTCTTGGGGCCCGAGAACGCTTTGCGAGTCAAGGTCACGGAGATTGTGGACCACAAGTCATTCGACCACGTTGTCCTCGTCCTCATCATTGTGTCGTCAGTACTCCTTGGTATTGACGACCCCCTCGGTGACCCGGAGGGAACGCAGGCGAATTTTCTGGCAGTCCTCGACTACATATTCACAGTCCTCTTCATAATAGAAATGACGCTTAAGATCATAAGCATGGGCTTCCTCTTCCAGAAGCGAAGTTACCTTAGGGACGAGTGGAACATCCTGGACTTTGTGGTCGTGTGCATTAGCATCCTCCTACTCTTCAGCACGGGGAACAGCAGCCTTGCGGGGCTAAGGAGTCTAAGGGCTTTCAGGGCTTTCCGTCCTCTGAGGATGATCAACCGTGCACCCGGTCTCAAACTTATAGTGAACGCCATGTTCGCCTCGATCCCCGATGTTCTGAACGTCGGTGCGGTTTGCACCCTCTTCTTCCTCATCTTCAGCATTGTTGGGGTGACCTTGCTCAAGGGGCAGATGAGGAGCTGCCAGGGGGGACACTTTAGGAGTGTCATAGAGGGCTCTACCTTCGTGTACCCTAATGAGTTCTCTGGCTACCTATACGAGCCTTATCTGTGGTCTTCCTCCGATGGGAACTTGACGAAGTACTTCGGTGCAGACAGCCCTTTGTTCCCTTCTACGGTTACGCCAGAATGTCCAAACTTTCCTGAGGAGCCTTGCTGCGTGCCGCCGCAGGCTGGCCAGATTTTCGGCAGCAGCGAGGACGTGCTAGACAGCTACCACATGGTTGCCCCTAGCAAGTGGTCAATCGTCAAGCCTACCTCCATGGACGTTTGCGAGTGCCTAGGCGGGGAGTGGAAGATTGTCGGCTGCGACGAGGACGGTTGTCTCAACCAACTGTTCGACCACGTAGGGTCGTCGATGCTCGCCTTCTTTGAAATTTCCTCTACAGAGGGCTGGGTTGACGTTATGTACTTCGCCCAGGACAGCAGGGGGATCGGGATGCAGCCTGCTAGGGACGCCAACAAATACATTTCCCTCTTCTTCGTCATTTTCATGCTGATTGGAGGTCTTCTTGTCATGAACTTATTCGTAGGGGTCATCATTGACCACTTCAACGAGATGCGAAAAGAGGCCGAGGGCGACCTGACGTATCTGACTGAGGAGCAGCAGGCTTGGGTCAAGACACAGCAGATTGCCATCAGGATGAAGCCTAAGAAGAAGATCTTCAAGCCTGGTGACCCTTTCGGTGACTTTTGCCATGGTATTGTCCTCAACAAGAACTTCGAGAGTGTTATTATGACTGCGATTGTCTTGAACACGATCCTGATGATGATGTCGAGCTTCAACGACAGTACGAGTTGGAAGACCTTCTTAGAGGGAGGTAACATGTTCTTTGCCGTTTTGTTCACGGTGGAGATGGCCATGAAACTCGCTGCGATGCACCAACTGTACTTTGACGACAATTGGAACCGTTTTGACTGTACGATAGTTATCGGTACGCTCATCGGCCTGATAGCCAAGGCGGCGTCTGGAAATGGTGGCTCTGGCGGGATCACCACTGTGATTAGGACTTTTAGAATAGGGAGAATATTCCGCTTGGTGAACGGCGCGGAGAGCCTAAACCAGCTGTTTAACACCCTGTTGCTGACGATACCTGGACTGGTAAACATTGGGATGCTCCTCGCGCTGCTTTACTTCATTTTCAGTGTCATGGCGGTGCAGCTTTTTGCCACAGTCGGTTTTAACGGCGACTACAACCACGATGCTAACTTCAGGACGTTCGGTACCTCTTTCATGACGCTGCTCAGGTTTAGCACGGGGGAGAACTGGAACGGTTTCATGCACGACCTCGCGAACGGGCCCGAGGAGTGTAACGAGGATATTGTTTACGATTCCCAGGTTTGCGGGTTCGCGTCGAGGGAACTGCCTATCTGCAACGCTGCTTTCGCAGGGGAGGATTGGAGCAAGGATGTTAACGGGTGTGGCAAGCCGGTCGCCAAGCTCTTCCTTGTCTTTTTCCAGCTGCTCGTGGGGTACGTCTTCCTGAACCTCTTCATCGGAATAATTTTGGAGGGTTTTGACACAGCTGACGAGACTAAGAGGAGCATCAAGCCTGACGACTTTGAAAAGTTCAGTGAGCACTGGGCTGAATTCGACCCCTCCGCTACATTCTACATAAGCCTGGAGTCGCTGAAGGAGTTCGTTCAGACGCTCTACGCCCCCTGGGGCTTCGGTGACTACGTAGCAACGGACCAGGAGGTGCGAGCAAAGATAAGCGAGCTTGACCTCAAGATGACGAAGGACGGTAGGGTCCATTTCAAGGACGTGCTCATGGGGCTGAGCAAGGAAGCGGTCAAGACGGAGTTCTTGATCCAGAAGATGGTGGAGCACAATATTGAGCTCGACGTCATACACAGGGCAAAGGCTCCCATGTTCCACAAGATCGAGAGGATCAAGGCGGAGCCAGGGGCGGATTTCAGGTGAGGCGGAGCAAAAGAGAGTGAAGGCAGGCAGCGAGCGTAGCGAATAATGGATTGAGCCAAGCGACAGAGACAGCGATAACATTATTCCAATTCTAACCTTTTTCGTGGTTCTGTTCGCTTGTCTTAGGATCGGCCACCATTATGCTTCGGAGGTGATTCAGAAGTTCTATTACAAGCACGTAAAGGGTAGGGGGGGTAGGGGGGATGG
>JGI24540J26637_10000338_pt1 | contig 19258 bp, 20 predicted proteins | sample NorSeaMetagenome_FD_26637 | JGI IMG/M metagenome (IMG submission 26637)
ACCATAGTATTGGCGTCTTGGCCGGCCATGGTTAAGGCACCGCGGGGGCGATGATATTTGAAGGAGCGACTCAATAACCATTGCTGATTAGCTAATAAAGCGCTNGCAATAGTGTCNCCTTCAAAGCCATTAACAGTTTTGTTTTCGAATTCAAATTGCACTCCAATATCACGGTTAATTAAGCTTCCATAAGGCGCAGGTAGACGGTTATTCATGATTAAACCTCCGTCTCTGGCGCGGTAAATTCAACTCGCTGTTGGTAGATTTCATCTGCCTTGAAGGTTCTAATCACGTCGTCGGTGATGGTGTTTCGCTCAGCTAAAAACCAAAAAGAACTTGCTGTATGACACCACCATTCGGTGACCACCCCGGCGGCATTGTCATGGAAAAATACGTGCTCTGCCCAATCGCGGGCTGAGCTTGTGCGATGATNGGGCATCGCGTGATNTTCACCACCATAGGTGAACTCAGATATATTGCGTTTGCCGTTAAGAGGACAGGTGAGAAGTTTCATTTGCTATCCTCTAATGGCTAGCGGCTGTGGCGCCGGCTTCATTAACTTGTTCAAACCGATAAAACCGTTCGAGCTCAAACGGCTTAATCAGATCAGGGACCTTTTTTGTGGCGATCAATTCAGCCATGGTGACACCGCAGATTGGTGTTGCCTTAAAGCCCCAAGTTCCCCAGCCGGCGTCGAGATAATAGTTCTCTACCGGGCTAAGCCCCATAATTGGACTGTAGTCCGGCGTCATATCTGTGGTTCCAGCCCATTGTCGCAAAAGCCTGGCTTGGGATAGAAATGGAAAGAGCTCCAGCGCCGCAGCTGACAAAGATTCACGCTGACCAAGTGTCGCTCGCGTGTTGTATAGCGGGTAGGGATCAGAGCCACCACCAATAACAAATTCACCCCTAGACGTCTGGTGGACATAGACATGAACCTGCGGTGAGCTTACATGCGGAGTAAGAATCGGTTTGTAGGGCTGAGTAACCATGGCTTGCAGCGGATAGCAATGTATCGGCAGTGGTATACCCGCTTTTTTAGCCACGATTGAGCTGGCGCCAGCCACTGCTTGCACCACAGAACCGCACTCGATACGGCCACGATTGGTTTTTACTGCAGTGACACGCCCATTGGTGATCTCGATATCTTCAACTTCAGTCAATTGATGTAACTCAACACCACGATCACAGGCTCCTTTTGCATATCCCCAGGCCACCGCATCATGCCTTGCTGTTGCTCCATCGGCATGCCAGAGGCCTGCCATGATTGGAAAGCGACTATCTTCTGACATATTCAGGTTGGGCACTAACTCCGCAATGGTTTGACGATCGACTAATTCTGAACGGACACCCAGGTGCTGATTGACTTCGGCACGCCAGCGAAAACTGCGGATGGCTGCATCACTGTGGGCTAGCGTCAGTTGGCCACGACTTTCCATCATCACGTTGTAATTAAATTCATTACTCAGGTTGTTATATAATTTGACTGACTCGCTGTAAAATTTGACGCCGGCTTCGGTGAGATAGTTGGATCGAATAACAGCAGTATTCCGCGCAGTATTGCCACCGCCAAGATAACTTTTCTCAAGAATCGCAACATTGGTAATGCCGTGATACTTGGCAAGGTTATAGGCAATCGCTGTACCATGTCCGCCGCCGCCAATGATTATAACGTCGTAGTGCTTTTTTAGCTCTTTTGCAGGAGTAAAGTGGTGCTTGGCAGGATAATTATTGCTAAGACCGTATTTTAGTAATCCAAAAGGCATTCGCTTACTCTCTTTGCTCTTAAAAGATGGGTTGGTGATTTAACTGCCTAAAAATACAACAGTTTTATTGCCATCAAGAAATACTCGTCGTTGAATATGGTACTTAACGGCCTTGGCTAGTGCTAAGCTCTCATTGTCACGACCTTCACGAACCAAGTCGTCAGGGCCGCAATTGTGGTCAACGCGGGTCAGCACTTGCTCAATGATCGGACCCTCATCCAGATCAGAGGTAACATAGTGAGCTGTTGCACCAATGACTTTGACGCCTCGCGCATATGCCTGATGATAGGGCTTAGCGCCTTTGAAGCCGGGCAGGAATGAATGATGAATATTGATACATCGACCCGACAATTTTTCAGTAAGATCATTGGATAATATTTGCATGTAGCGCGCCAAAATAACTAATTCAGACCCTGTTTCTTCAACGATTTCGAGTAGACGCTGTTCTTGCTGTGATTTGGTGGCAGCGGTTACGGGTAAATGAATAAAACGGATACCCTCTCGTTCGACCATCGGGCGTAAATTTTGATGATTTGAAATGACCGCAGTAATCTCCATGTTGATCTCACCTTTGCGCTGACGGTAAAGTAGGTCGTCCAAACAATGATCGTATTTGGACACCAAGATAAGTGTTTTTACCGGCACTGACGGGCTGTGAAACTCCCACTGCATGCCGAAGATTTCTGCAACACTCTCAAATGTTTTTGTAATAACAGAAATCTCAGGCGATTTTTCTTGCCGACGAAATACAGCCCGCATAAAAAACTTTTTAGTTGACTCGTCATCAAATTGTTCAAGGGCGCAGATATAACAGTCCCTGTCGGCTAAAAAGCTGGTGACAGCTGCAACAACACCAGTGCCTGCACGGCAGGTTCCTGTGAAAATAAAGTTGTCGTTGTCGATAATACTGTTTGTCATTTAGGGTGCCTTGTGGAAGTTCGAAAGTTAGTTAGTTTAACTCTTAACAACCGATTAAACTTCACATCCTGTGGGGAGAGAATAATGCAATGGAGAGCTCAAGTAGGTCAATTTTAATAGGGCAAGATAAGTAAGTCTAATAGGCTAATTCGCCTCGGCTTATGCGTATAAATACGAATGATTATTAGTTATGTTAAGTGATGAGTATGATATTATTCACTTCAATAGTGACACAGTTATCATTTTTGGTTGAGACCTTGGATTTCTGCGTAAATTGCGACTAAACTGCCGGCGTTAGAAATACCATTATTTCAGAATAACGTTCGAACAGAGGTTTTCTAAGTGGACATTAACAAGCAGTCTGGTGAACAAATTGTTGCATTGATGGCTCAGCGACGCTCTCATCCTCGCCTTGAAGATCCAGCTCCGAGCGATGAATTAATGCACTCTATTTTTACCGCGTCTCTGCGAGCACCAGACCATATGCATTTGCGTCCTTGGCGATTCTTAACCATCGCAGGGACAGATCGAGAGTTTCTCGGCGACTTGTTTGCGAAAGACTTTAAGTCTAACAATCCCAACGCAGATGCCATTAGTTTGACAAGTGCCGCTAAAAAAGCACTGAGAGCACCCCTCATAGTGGTGGGGATAGCAAGTTATAAGGATCATGATCGCGTACCGAAAATCGAACAGTCCATCGCGGCAGCTGGTGTGCTTCACAACATGGGTATGGCAGTTTATGCCAGTGGTTTTGGTTCTGTTTGGCGCACTGGTCCGTATGCATCATCAGCTATTGTTAAGCAAGGCCTTGGCTTGACCGAGGGTGAAGAAATTGTCGGTTATCTTTATGTCGGCACACCGAGCAAAGCCGATCGGCCACTTAAACCGATTTCGTCGGAGGATTTTTTTAGTGCTTGGCCAGGTATAAAATAAATCCAAAGTGACTACCTAATCAGTAACAAACAACTAAAAGATATTATAAGTATTAAGGACTTTTGAATGAGTATTGACCAAAGCCAACAGTTAGAAGACATTTCTTCCTTGCCGAGTAAAATTACTATCTTGTTTGGCTCTGAAACTGGTACTGCTGAAGAGTTTGCCTTTGACTTAGGAACCGCTGTGAAAAGCCAAGATTTTCTGTGTGAGGTGGGTGATTTAGATGATTATGATTCATCTAACTTGGCTAATGAGAGCTTGGTGATTGTGGTGACTAGCACCTATGGCAATGGGGAAGCGCCCTATAATGCGGAAGAGATGTATAACTGGCTGGAAACTCAAGAACCAGATCTCAGCTCAGTTTCCTTTGCTGTTTGCGCCCTTGGTGACACTGGTTACCCGGCCTTTGCTCAAGCTGGAAAAGACTTTGACCGTCTTTTAGAAGAGAACGGCGCGACGCGTATTTTACCAAGATTTGAATTAGATGCCTGTTTTGACGAATCCATAGAGCCGTTTGTCGAGCTGGTTCAAGGTTGGCTGGCTGAGCATGGCCAGAGCTATCAGCTTGCTGCTCAGGGAGCTGCAAGCTGAGGGCAGGGAATTAAAGTTTGATTAGACTGGTCTATTATTGTTTGGGAAACTCACGGAGGATACAAAACTTTTAATGACAATATACTCAGGACGAATATCCCTTTTGTTGATCGGTACCATCCTTTCTGGGTGCGCAACCTACCAGCCCGCTCAGACTGACAATGTATGCAATATTTTCTGGGGTGAGACCGACTGGTATGAGGACGCCCGAGAGGCTAAAAAGCGCTGGGATATGCCCATTTCGATTATGATGGCGATCATGAATCAAGAGTCATCATTTCGTTCAAGCGTGCGGCCTGAACGTCCCAAATTTCTATTCATTCCACTGCCGCGAAAATCCTCTGCCTTTGGTTATGCACAAGCTCAAGACGCAGCTTGGAATGACTATCGAAAAGCGACAGGTAACTGGCGTCATGACCGCGATAAGTTTGCTGATGCGATTAATTTTATAGGCTGGTATACCGATACTAGCCACCGACGACTGGGTATTTCTAAGACCGACCCCTACCGACAATATTTAGCTTATCATGAAGGTTGGGGAGGTTACTCAAGAGGTTCTTATACCAAGAAACCGCAGCTACTCAAAGTTGCTGCCAGCGTCAAGCGCCAGACTGGCACCTACAATAGCCAATTAAAAAAGTGTCGGCCTTTGTTGGATAAGGCGGTCAAAGGTTGGTTTTTTTGATCTGGTGATCTTCATTACGTATTAAATTTGTCGCCCGGGTGACTCTCGTTGCCACATAATTCCGGTAGTATTCCACACGTTAAATAAAATTTAAGGTTTTTTATGTCAGTTGAGCATATAGATGTCGTAATTATTGGCGCAGGGCTATCTGGCATTGGCGCTGCCTGCCATCTCACTCGCAATACGCCCACCAAAAGCTATGCGATCCTTGAGGGTAGAGGTGCAATGGGAGGTACTTGGGACTTGTTTCGCTATCCCGGAATACGCTCAGACTCAGATATGCATACTCTTGGGTATAGTTTCAAACCATGGAAACATGAGAAAGCCATTGCTGATGGGCCAGCGATCCTGAACTATATCTGTGAAACTGCTCAGCAGTATGACATTGAGCAATACATTCGCTATAACCAAAGAGTAGAGCTTATCTGCTGGGACAGTGTCTCTGCTACTTGGAACTTGAGGCTGAAAGTGAGTGGTCAAAAAGACACTATCATCACCTGCAATTTTATTTATAGCTGCACGGGCTACTACCGATATGATCAGGGCTATATGCCTGAATTTCCCGGAAGTGATTCGTTCAATGGTCAAATTGTTCATCCGCAACAATGGCCAGAGGCATTAGATTATGCAGGTAAGAAAGTTGTTGTTATTGGCAGTGGTGCTACAGCGATCACCCTGGTTCCGGCTATGGCCAAGACTGCAGGCCATGTGACGATGTTGCAGCGCTCCCCAACATATGTGGTATCTAGGCCATCAATAGACAGTTTTGCCACTAATTTGGAACGCTATTTGCCGGATCAAGCAGCCTACACATTGACGCGCTGGAAGAATATTCTGTCACAAATGATCCTATACCGTATGAGCAAGCGTAAGCCGGATTACCTTAGAGAGAAATTGATTGAGTGGACGCAGCATTGGTTGGGCGAAGACTTTGATGTAGACACTCACTTTTCACCGAACTATAAACCCTGGGATCAGCGCCTTTGTCTGGTACCTAATGGAGATCTTTTCCGGTCACTGCGTAAAGGAACCTCATCGGTTGTTACTGACCATATTCATAACTTCACTGAAACAGGTATCCAACTTAAATCAGGTGAGACACTGGAAGCAGATGTTATTGTCACTGCTACCGGTCTTGAGTTACTGGCAATGGGGGGGATGGAAATAGAGGTGGATGGTAAGTCCGTAGATATTTCAGACACCGTTCAGTACAAAGGTATGATGCTTAGCGATGTGCCGAATTTCTTTTTTGCCACTGGTTATACTAATGCCTCATGGACGTTAAAGTGCGATCTTACAAGTGAATATGTCTGTCGGTTGATAAACCATATGGATAAGACGAAACAGCAACAGTGTGCGCCGCGCACTGGAAAGATGAGTTTTAACCGCGTGATGTCGATTGGGTTAGAGTCTGGCTATGTCAAACGCTCAATTGATAAGTTTCCAAAAGAGGGCGCAATAGCACCATGGAAACTGCATCAGAGCTATTTCTTAGATCTCTTGCAGTTGAGGTACGGGTCGGTCAAAGACAGATATATGGCGTTTTCCGGCACCGCTAAGGAGAATAAATCGTCCAAAGTAGTTTAGTTAAGTGTTGTTTAATCAGTTAGGCCTTACTTAATAACTTTTGAGATATTAGCTTCGCTTTATAGCTGTTAATGATGAATGCGCAAATAAAGGTGGCACTCATTAGCATGATGATAGTGGGTGCCGGAGCGCTGTCGATGAAGAAGCTCAAATAGACACCGAAAAAAGAACAGCACACCGATATACCGACTGCGGCGAATATCATGGTTTGAAATTTAGTCGTCATTAGGTGGGCAATAGCGCCAGGCGCGATCAACATTGCGATCACTAAAATCATACCCACGGCCTTGAGGGCGCCAACAATGGTTAATGATAAAAGTGCCAGCAGTCCATAATGAAGTGCTTTGACCGGCAGTCCAATAACTTTTGCATGCTGTCGATCGAAGACAAAAACTAACAAATCCTTGCCTTTAATTAAAATAAAGGTCATGACTAGTAGGGTGATAATCCCAGACTCGATTACATCGCGCCAACTAATGCCTAACACATCACCAAATAAAATATGGTCTAGGTGCACATTTGAGTCGATCTTAGTCATCATTACCAAGCCAACTGCGAACATGCTGGAAAAAACGACACCCATCACGGTATCTTCCTTTAGTCTACTATTCTCAGAGATAAAGCCTGTCGCTATAGCGCAGACCATGCCGGCGCTAAAAGCGCCTATGGCGAGGGGTATGCCAAGAATATAGGCCAGAACTACACCGGGTAAAACTGAGTGTGATATGGCATCCCCCATTAGTGACCAACCTTTAAGCACTAAAAAACATGATAATAATGCGGTGGGTACTGCGACTAAGAGTACAATCGTAAATGCTTGTAACATAAAGGTGAATGAAAAAGGCTCTATTAGCACAGCAACATTATCCATTAGCTTGTGCCCCAATCACTAAACCTTGCTTGGCCTTTAGGCGAGATGCTAGATAGCCATGTTTAGGCGCAAACAAAAAAGCCGTGACGAAAATACTCGATTGGAGAACCACAATAATTCCTCCAGTGGCACCATCGACAAAAAAGCTTAGGTATGCACCCAATAGAGATGTCCCTGCACCGATGGCTACACTTAGTGAGATGATAATGCCAAATCTATCACTCAACAAATATGCTGTAGCACCTGGGGTTACGACCATAGCAATCACTAAAAAAGCACCCACAGTCTGCAACGCAGCAACTGTGCAGGCACTGAGCAGTGAGAAGAATAATATTTTTAGCCTTGTGGGGTTCAGGCCAATTGTTCGCGCGTGATTTTCATCAAAAAATACTACTAGCAGATCTTTCCACTTAGCCAATAAAGTTACTAATGATATACCGCCAATCAAAACCATCTGAAGTGTGTCGGCGGGAGTGATGGCTAAAATATTTCCAAGCACAATAGTTTGAATATTAACTGACGCTGGCGAAAGCGAAATCATAAACAGGCCGAGGCCAAAAAACGAACTAAAAATGAGACCAATAATCGCGTCTTCTTTTAGTTTTGAACGCTGGCTTAGGAATAGCATTGTACTGGCGGCCAATCCACCGGAGAAGAATGCACCTAAAGCAAAAGGCAATCCCAGCATATAAGCTCCAGCTACACCAGGAACAATGGAGTGGGATAGGGCATCACCAATGAGTGACCAACCTTTGAGCATCAAATAAGCCGACAAAAAACCGCAGACGCCTCCAACTAGGGCGCTTACGCATATGGCATTAACCATGTATCCATATTCAAAGGGGACCAGCAGAGGGTTCATTATTCTGGGCTCTCTGCACTATCGGGCTGATCCGTGCCATAAAGTACAACAGGTCGCTCGTCATCAGATAGTACTGTGACTTGGCGAGAGTCATCATCATCATGAAGCTGCTTGCCAGTAAGAACAAAACGGCGCAAAACACCACCAAATGCGAGCTGCAAATTTTCTTGTGTAAAAACGCTTTCAGTTGTTCCAGAGGCCAACACAGTGCGGTTAATTAATACTGCGCGATCACAAAATTCAGGAACACTACCGAGGTTGTGAGTAGATACTAAAATAACTTTTCCCTCTGATCTCATTTCTCGCAGCAAGGCCATAATTTGTTCTTCTGTTTTTACATCGATACCCGTAAAAGGCTCATCAAGCAGAATAACTTGACTCTCTTGAGCGAGTGCTCGAGCTAAAAAGACGCGCTTTTTTTGGCCACCTGATAATTCGCCAATTTGGCGCCCACGGAAGGATTCCATACCCACACGTGACAGCGCCATCTCAACCATCTGGTGATCTTTACTCTTGGCACGTCTGAACATATTCATATGCCCGTAACGACCCATCATCACCACGTCTTCAACCAACACGGGGAAATTCCAGTCGATCTCCTCGCTTTGCGGCACATAGGCGACTTGGTTAGTTTTTAGTGCTTTTCGAACGGTTAATCCGAGTATCTCAACCGACCCAGCCGCCAGAGAGACAAAGCCCATAATTGACTTAAATAGTGTTGATTTACCGCTACCGTTGACTCCCACCAACGCAGTAATAGTCCCTCTAGGAAGGCTAAAGGAGGTGTCATGAATCGCCGTATGACCATTTTTGTAGGTCACCGTGATATTGTTGACGTCTAATCCAACCATTACTGGCTCAAGCCCTCTGCTATAGTGCTCAGCGTAACGCTGAGTAAATCGATATAAGTAGGCACCTTACCATCTTCTGAACTCAATGAATCAACATACAGTACGCCTGCATAGTTTGCTTTTGTCTCGCGAGCGACCTGCTGTGCGGGTTTGGCCGACACCGTGCTCTCGCTAAATATAGCTTTGATGTGGTGTTTGTTAATTTGGTCAATAACGCGACGAACCTGTTGTGGAGTCCCTTGGCCATCGGCATTTATGGGCCACAAATAAGCCTCCTTTAATCCATAATCCCGCGCCAAATAGCTAAAGGCTCCCTCGCTAGTAACGAGCCAGCGGTTGCTTTCCGGTAATCTATCTAGCGTAGATTTAAAGGGAGCAACGGCAGCTAGCACCTGAGCGCCATAGCGTTTGGCATTAGCGTTATAAACATCCGCATTGCTGCTGTCATAACGCACTAGGGCTCGACGAATATTATCGATATAGATGAGTGCATTGGACGCTGACATCCACGCGTGAGGATTCGGCTTTCCTGAATAGGGACCCTGAGAGATACCCAGAGGCTCAATGCCTTCAGTTACCACCACGGAAGGCACACCCCGTAAATTGTGGAAGAACTTTCTAAACCAGAGTTCCAGATTGAGCCCATTATAGACAATTAGATCGGCGCCTTGAGCGCGTCTTATATCCCCTGGGGTTGCCTGGTAGTTATGGATTTCTGCATCTGGCTTGGTAATCGACTCCACAATAGCTGCGTCACCGGCAACATTTTGGGCAATATCTGCAATGACCGTGAAAGTGGTAATAATCTTGAATTTATCTTCATCATTAGCGAGTGCTAAAGTCGACGAAAATGCCCCAGCTAATGAGGTAAGACAAAATAAATATCTAACGATGGTCTTATGCATGTGTACGATATTCTCAAAAGATAAGTAGTGTAAGCTACGGATTAAAATGTAGCAATGGCTACGGATTATGTCAAGACTTTACGCCTTAATCCGATTGTTTTTTATGGTTATAAGAGAGGGGAAAAATTATTCCCTACAGACACCTATATGTTTGCGCAGACTAGAGAGTCTCAATAGTTGAGGCATAAACCGTCTTATGCCTCAACGACAGAGCCTGTATTTCTAGACAGACATCAAACGTTCTTTGGCAGAAGCATATTGACTTTCAATCTTATCAACCAAGTCTTGAGTGGTAAGAACAGCTTTTATCGCGCCAATGCCTTGGCCGCAGCCCCAGATATCTTTCCAGGCTTTTGCTGATGAATTACCGCCAGAACCGAAGCTCATTTTGGAGGGGTCGCTCTCTGGGAGATTATCTGGATCAAGACCAGCAGCTACAATTGATGGCTTCAGATAATTGCCATGAACACCGGTAAAGAGGTTACTTAAAACAATATCGGAGGCGTCACTATCAACCAACGACTGTTTGTAAGGCTGTTCGGCATTGGCTTCTTGAGTGGCAATAAACGAAGACCCTATATAGGCAAGATCGGCACCCATCGCCAGAGAAGCGAGGACTGCCTCGCCATTCGAGATGGAACCAGACAATAGTAGAGGGCCTTCAAACCACTCACGAATCTCTTGGATTAAGGCGAACGGGGATAGAGTTCCGGCGTGCCCTCCAGCACCTGCTGCAACCGCAATAAGGCCATCTGCACCCTTTGCAATAGCCTTCTTGGCGAAGCGATTGTTAATGATGTCATGTAGAACAATTCCGCCATAGGAATGAATCGCTTCGTTAACAAATTCTTTGGCGCCAAGCGATGTAATCACGATAGGCACTTTCCACTTCACACACATTTCCACGTCATGCTGCAAACGGTCATTTGAACCATGTACGATTTGATTCACAGCGAAGGGCGCCGACGGCGAGTCTGGGTTTGCTGCGTCATATTCGGCTAACTCAGTGGTAATTCGCTCCAGCCAGCGATCTAACTCTGCTGCAGGCCTTGCATTCAGGGCCGGAAACGACCCAACTATGCCTGCCTTACACTGAGCAATCACCAAATCTGGCGTCGAAATAATAAACAGAGGGGCGGCGACAACGGGTAATCTTAGTCGCTCTGAAAGTATTGGAGGTAAAGCCATTGTTTAATCCTATTATGCTGTGAGTTATCAGGCGTGGCTCTAATCGAGTGCCACTTTTACGTTTAAGTGCGAACGTTTAAAAGTGCAAACTTGATCGTTTCTTGAAACCTACACNTCGAANGCAATATATTAACCTCGTTACATAAAGTCGTATAGTGGAAATGGATTGTAGATAGTGACCCTTGAGTCGCGCTATTACTGATGAGAGAGTAAAGGAGTAATGGGAGTAGGTTGATAAACAATGACAGTTTTTTATAAGTTTGCTTTAGAGTATTGCTAAATGAGACCGCCCTAGATAGGATCAATACTTGATTTGAATCAGTGTATTTGATTGCATCAGTAATGAGTTACAACCATTGATGTGTTGTCGTACAATGATCTAAATTCAAGAGGTTACCATTATCAATGACTGCCATAATTAAAATCTCGAATGTAACCCAAGTGTTTATTCTGGCGATTGTCCTATGGTCTTTTTACGCAGTTATGCTGCTGGATGATCCCAGTGTGTATGCTGAAAATAATCTATTGGAAAGTACCCAAGCATTGACTCTTGCATTGGCATTGGTGTTTTTTTTAGTCCCTGTCTTTGACTCCGTTCGGAACGATCGATTGATTGCTGTCTTTCTGTCGCTGCTATCGTTAGGTTTCATTTTACGAGAGCTGGATGTTGAGCAGTTTGATCTGCCAAATCTTTTAATTTTGCTGGGTTCAGGTAAAGGGCGCAATCTCTTGCTGGGTACTGGACTTTTACTGACTTTGGTAACTGCATTATTTAAGTTTCGTTACTATTTGAGTCTGTCACGCTGTTTTTTCCGTCATGGTGCTGGAATAGCGACCTTGTTTGCGGGTTTGTTCCTTGTGGTTGGAGATATCTTTGAGAAAATCGACATCCCTTACCACGTTTTATACGAAGAGAGTTTAGAGCTTGTAGGCTATGCCATTTTGTTGCTGGCGGCTTCAAAGCTGGCTCGTCGTGAAGTAAAATCTGACACTTTTATTCGCTAAAAGGCAGACCCTCAAAGAATAATCATTCAAGAGGTTAACAACAGTCCGGCAAGAATCAGTTGACGCTCTTATATGAGTCGATTTTCACTTTATCTGATCCCATTAAATGCAAAAAACCCCACCCTTTTGAGGTGAGGTTTACTTGTTTGGTGCACTCGGGTGGATTCGAACCACCGACCGCTCGGTTCGTAGCCGAGTACTCTATCCAGCTGAGCTACGAGTGCATTTTTTCTCTCAAATCTGAGGCCGCTCACTATAGGTGAGGGGCGTGGTTGAGTCAACAGATGGTGGCTGTTGGTTAGTAAGTTTTCTAACATCAGCGCCTCGCTTTTACGGATTTTAGGATTTTGCCAGGATTTAAAGCGTGAATTGGGACGCTTTTCTTTTGGAACTGTGAACTGGTCCACCTTATTGGTGTTTATTGATCCACTTTAAGAGCGTATATTTTGAATTGGATTGTTAGGGGGACAAGGATGCTTACTCTATTAGTAAAAGTTATAAAGGCGCTCAATTCAGATTACAGTCCTGCACAAATTGCTTTGGCGGTATGCCTCGGTATGATTGTAGGATTTACCCCTTTGGGATCTAGCCACAACGCTATTATATTGCTGTTTGTGCTTATGCTGAGGGTTAATTTAGGTGTTTTCGTAGTAAGTTTGGNTCTGTTTTCTGGGTTGGCATATCTTGTTGACCCCCTCAGTGAATCATTCGGTTTTTGGTTGTTACATTTAACAGCCCTCGAAGGCTTGTGGACCTCTTTATATCAGGTGAGTGTCTGGCGATTACTTGAGTACAACAACAGTTTGGTAATAGGCAGTTTTGTCGTCGCGATGTTACTGACTCCGTTGGTTTTTTTAGGCACCAAGGTATTGGTGGTGCAGTATCGCGAACAAGTGATGACCTGGGTACAAAAAAGTCGTTTTAGCGTCTGGGTCAGAAGTGGCAAGGTTTTCAGTGCCTACCAAAGAATTCAGGGATAGGAGAAATTATGACTACTTGGATAAGGTCATGGGGTATCGTATTGTTTGCTATGGCCACGCTTATTTGGTTGCTTTCCGTGGATTGGCTGGTCAAACGTGCCATTGTTACTTATGGCACTGAGCTTAATGGCGCGCAGGTGGAGCTGGAGTCTGCAGATTTAAGTCTGTGGCCAGCAGGACTTGAGTTAACTAACCTCAAGGTTACCGATGCTTATCATCCGATGTTCAACAGCTTCGAGGCGTCTAAGATTAGTGCGACATTAGATTCTGCATTGTTGTTGCGTCGGCAAGTGATCGTTGAGCAGTTAGATGTTTTCGGCGTGCGAATGAATAGCCCACGAGTTCGCTCGGGGGCCACCAATGATCAACCGATTGCAGCTAACGCTGGTTTTGATTTTGGCGGCCTTATCCCTGATTTGTCACTCCCAGATATGGACAGATTGGTGGCTGAGGCACAGCAACAGGTTAGTGCTGAAATCGCTGAAATTGAGCAAGAGATAGATGATATTGAGGAACGCTGGCGCAGCAATATTAAGCAGGTGCCCAGCAAAGATAAGGTTGCTGAATACCGTGCTCGATGGGACCAACTCAGCAATGCCAGTTTTATGGAAAAGATGCTTGGTGCAAGAGAACTTAAGAGTGACGTAAGTGGCGATTTGAAGTTGATTAGGTCCTTTAATCAGCAGTTAAAGAGTGATCGCAGTCTCATTTCTACGCAAATTACTCGGGCGAAACGTTTACCTAATGCCCAGTTAGATCGGACGATGCAGGCTGTCGGTCTGTCGACTGAAAATATCGCCTTTGTGCGGGCTATTACCGGTGACCAAGTTGATCAATGGGTGACTAGGGCAAAGACCTTTAGTGAGTCATTATCGAGCAATACTGTGGTTCAGGCACCCAGTCGAGGTCATGGGCGCTGGGTGACTTTTGCGGAGGATAATCCACTGCCGCAAGTATTAATTCGTCGAGGCCAGTTTAATGGTGCACTGCAGTTGGCGGCCAGTAATATGGCAGTGGATGGTAAATTTTCAAACATTGCCTATCCACTTGAAGGTTATAGTCAGCCGGCTGCAGTGATTATAAACGCTAGGGATGACGGAAATGCCAGTCTTTTGTTTGAGGCCAATATTGACCACAGGCAAGCAGACTTTTCTGATGGTTTTAATCTTGAGCTAATGAATCTTCCGATCCAAGATGTGTCCCTTTCTGCAGGTGTCGAGAACTCCCTCTTGCTGGAAGCCGCGAGCTTAAACTTTATTGCTAGTGGCCACGCTTCCCCAGATACTGTTTTGGCCAATGTGGTTGCTAAGCTTTCCGATCCAAGGCTAACTGCAGATGCAGATCTAGCTACCAAGAGTGAGTATTTCCTGGCCGAGACTTTAAATACGCTCGATAGCGTTGATTTACAGGTTAACGTCAGCGGTGCACTCGAAAACCCAGTTGTGAACATAGCATCTAATTTAGATAAAATTTTGGCCGCCGGACTAAAGTCTCAAATATCGGCACAGACCACTAAGTTTAAACAGCAGTTTACCGATCAGTTGGGTGAGCAAACCTCGGTTCAGTTGGGTACGCTCAGTGCCAAGGGGGATTTTCTTAAGGATATTCAGGCGCTATTAAATGATCGAAAAGCGGCCATGCCAAGTTTTTAGCGGCGGTGCTAGTAGCTGATAGGCACTTCCATGGTTTCTTTGAGCTCTTCCATGACTACGTAGCTGGTGGACTCCTGTACCGCCGGCAGTTTTAAAATTCGATGACCCAGTAGTTCACGATAGGCGGCCATGTCCGCGACTCTTGCCTTGAGTAAATAGTCATAGTTGCCAGAGACCAAAAAGCAACTTTGCACATTTTCTAGATCAATCACCGAACGGCGAAATTCTTCGAAGTTCTTTTGCGATGTGTGGTTGAGGCGGATCTGCACAAACACTACTAGAGCAGCGTCGAGTTTTTGTGAGCACACTTGTGCGCTGTAACCGAGAATGTAACCATTGCGCTCCATGCGTTTAACGCGATCAATACAGGGAGTAACGGATAGGCCGACTTGTCGGGCAAGTTCGGTGTAACTGATGCGTCCGTCCTTTTGCAAGATGCGTAAAATATTGCGATCAATCTTACCGAGACTGTCTCTTCCATCCGTTGTGGTTTTCACATTACTCTCCTGACGTTATATCAGTAAATTTTATTGTTAAAATTGGATTACGCATAAATTTACTGGCTAATCTGTCTAATTAAGTAATAAATAATATGCCTAATGGCTAAAATAGCAAGATAAATTATGAATCTTCTTTGATTTTTTAAAGGAAATAAACATGTTAATAGGTGTACCCAAAGAAATTAAAAATCATGAGTACCGAGTAGGGTTAACACCTTCCTCTGTGATGGAGCTAGTCAAGCATGGTCATCAGGTCATAATTGAACGCAATGCTGGCGCTGGCGTTGATTTTAGTGATGATCAATACATAGTTGTAGGTGCTGAGATTGTAACCAACGCCGAAGAGATATTTGCCCGCAGTGACATGATTATTAAAGTGAAGGAACCACAACCCCAAGAATGCAAAATGCTTCGCGAAGGACAAATTTTATACACCTATTTGCACCTTGCGCCAGACCCAGATCAAACTAAATTGTTGGTTGAATCTGGCGCTACATGTGTTGCCTATGAGACGGTCACTGATGCAGACGGTGGTCTGCCACTCTTAGCGCCTATGTCAGAAGTTGCTGGACGTATGTCTGTCCAGGCTGGCGCCCATCATTTAGAAAAAGCGCAGGGTGGCCGCGGTATTTTGTTGGCGGGAGTGCCCGGTGTTGCTCCAGCCAAAGTACTGGTCATTGGCGGTGGCGTGGTGGGTGATAATGCGGCATTGATGGCCGTTGGTATGGGTGCTGATGTGACTATTTTGGATCGTTCTATCCCTCGTCTTAGGCAGTTGGATGGCGAGTATGAGGGTCGAGCACGCTGCGTGTTCTCTACCAATGCAGCTATTGAAGAATACGCCTTAGAGGCTGATTTAGTGATTGGTGCCGTATTAGTCCATGGTGCGGCGGCGCCTAAGTTACTGAGTAGGGATTTAATAAAGCGAATGAAAAAAGGAGCCGTGGTGGTTGATGTGGCTATCGATCAAGGTGGTTGCTTTGAAACATCAAAGGCAACAACCCATGATCAGCCTACTTATATTATTGATGAGGTTGTGCATTACTGCGTGGCCAACATGCCCGGTGGTGTTGCTCGCACCGCGACTATGGCCTTAAATAACGCAACCTTACCTTATGCCATTGCCTTGGCTAATGATCCGGTCAATGCCTTGTTTACAAACGCCAACTTACAGAACGGCTTGAATGTGCATAAGGGGTCAGTCACTTATAAAGCGGTGGCTGATGCTTTGGGTTATCCCTATGTACCCGCGGATGAGGCCTTAAAAGCCTAACGGCAGAAGCAGTTATTTAGAAGGGTACTTCGGCAACCACGACTGCACGAATGGGTGCTGGGTGTCCTTCAGATGTTTTAGTCATGTCAGTAGGGTCTAAAAAGTCGGCTAAAGAATCGTAGGTCATCCAGTCAGTGCTACGTTGCTCTTCGATACTAGTGGCGCTGATGTCGACGACTCGAGGATTAACAAAACCTTGCTTCCGCATCCAGCTCACTAATGTGTCTGGAGATGGCAGAAACCAGACATTGGGCATTTTTCCATACCGACCCTCAGGGACTAAAACCTGCCCCTCTGGCCCTTCGATGACCAATGTCTCAAGTACCAGTTGACCGCCAGGTCGCAACAGTTCACGCAATTCGCGCAAGTGGTCCATAGGAGATCGNCGATGATAGAGAATGCCCATAGAAAAGACNGTATCAAAGGCGGCCATTTTTGCCGGCATATGCTCTATACCTAATGGCAGTATATCTATGGGTTGCTCAGCCCCAACATATTTCTTAATCGCGTTAAATTGAAAGACAAATTTTACTGATGGATCGATGCCAATGACCCGCTTAGCGCCAGCGCCGAGCATGCGCCAGCAATGGTAGCCATTGCCGCAGCCGACATCTAAAATTAAGCGGTTTTTTAAGGGCTGCAAGTGCGGCAAAACACGCTCCCACTTCCAATCAGAGCGCCACTCTGTATCGATAGGCAGCCCGAATAGCTCAAAAGGACCTTTGCGCCAAGGATGCAGTCCCATCAGACTTTGCTGTAGCTGGTCGCGCACCTCGCTAGTTATATCTGTAGCATCGCCAACAGTTACTCCAACGCTAAAATCATAATGTTGCATGCTAATATCCGGCAGGCTCTCCAATGCCATGAGCCAGCCAGGCATGTCTCCCCAGCGGCGCTCATCCAGACGTTCATCAATCAATGCCGGTAAGGTCTCATGCCAAGACTCTAAATCAGAGTTTTGTAGCCATTCTAGAAAGGGACTGTAGTTAATAATGGACGGGAGCATCGGCGCACCTAAACATTCAATGCGACAGTGTAAATCATTTCACGAGTTGGCTCGCTAGGTTTTCAGTCTTGTTAAGCGCTCAGTATGGCTATATTTTGTAACCTTAAACGATCGGTGATATAACCCATGATTTAAGTACTTGTTTAAGGCGAGTACATCATCACCGACTATGATTGGGATATTTCTGCCGTATAGAGTACCAATAGGTGCATAATTGCGCGGGCAAACGTATTATCATAGTGAAAGCATTGAGGGTAGTAAAAATGAGCGAAGAGCGCTTTCAGTCACTGGAAGAGAAGTTGGCTTTTGTTGAAATGGCCAATGCAGAGATGGGTGAAGAAATTTTTCGGCAGCAGCAAGAAATAGAGTTGCTTACTAAAGCTCATCAAATGTTGTTGCAGCGTGTTGAGGTACTTCAAGATACGGCCGGACAAGACAATGAAGATGATAATGAGCGGCCACCACACTACTGAGTCTGATCAACGTTGTGAGCTGAACATACCGATAAAAGGGGTTATAGATGTCAGAGTTAAATGAGCAGGTAAAAACCGATATTGATAGTGTTTTTGCGCGTCAGCAGCGCTATGCGCTGGAGTTACGGAAGTCAGATTATAAGAAGCGTCTCGCGGTACTTGATCGTTTTGAAAAAGTGTTTCGTGATTCTCAGGAAAAAATCTATCAGTCAGCTGCAGATGATTTCTCTAAGCCACAGGCCGAAGTTGACATGTCAGAGATCATGGCCGTGCTGGCTGAACTAAAGCATGTGCGTAAAAATCTGAAAAAGTGGATGAAACCTGTTTCAGTAATGCCCACTGCGAGCATGATTGGCACTTCGTCTAAAATTGTCAAAGAACCCAAGGGCGTTACTCTGGTGGTCTCACCATGGAACTACCCCTTTAACCTAACGTTTGGGCCTATGATATGGTCAATTGCTGCTGGTAATACGGTAATCATTAAACCCTCTGAGATGACACCACACATGTCTGGGGTCATCGCTGAAATTGTTGAAAAAGCCTTTAGTCCGGAAGAGGTGAGTCTGTTTCAAGGTGAAGCGGATGTAGCAAGCTACCTTACAGCGCTACCATTTGACCACATCTTTTTTACTGGCAGTCCTGCGGTAGGTAAACATGTGATGGCAGCAGCCGCTAGGAATTTGACTTCGGTCACCTTAGAACTTGGTGGCAAAAGCCCAGTGATTGTGGATAAATCAGTGAATATTAAAAAGGCCGTACAGTCGATTGCTTGGGGCAAGTTCAGCAATAATGGTCAAACCTGTATTGCGCCAGACTATCTCTATGTTCATGAATCGATCAAAGAAGAATTTGTCAGTGAAATGACCGACTGCATTGAAAAACAGTATGGATTAGGTAATGTCGCTAAGGATAACGGGGATTACTGCAGAGTGGTTAATAGCGGCCACTACCAGCGTATTAGTCGATTATTAAGCGATGCACAGGACCAGGGTGGAACACTCATCACGGGCGGGCAAACTGATGATGCGAGTCGGTTTATCGCGCCAACACTGATTGAGGGTATGGCGGCTGATTCTGCGATTATGCACGAAGAAATTTTTGGGCCATTACTACCAGTGATCACCTTCTCAGATATTGATGAAGTGGTGACTTATGTTAACAGCAAGCCCAAGCCATTGGCGTTGTACATTTACAGTACTGACAAGAGTA
>JGI24540J26637_10000340_pt1 | contig 19225 bp, 16 predicted proteins | sample NorSeaMetagenome_FD_26637 | JGI IMG/M metagenome (IMG submission 26637)
AAGTCTTGCCACTCATCATTATTAATGTTGACAGGTATAACAAATTGAAAGCCCGTATCTGGTGATGAGTAACCTGAATTGCAAACAGCAGGATAGAGACCAAGATCGGTAAGAATAATAGGGTCTTCTTTAAATTGCGGTAACTTTACATCATCATCAACATTATCCCCGATTCCATCGTCATCAACATCAACCCACTCGGTATTGTCGAACGGGAAGGCATCACTAGAGTCTAAATAGCCATCGTTATCTGAGTCCTTAATACTATTAATATAATCAATAATGGCGTTAGCTTGACTTCTGGTGGATTGATCACCTATAACATCAGAAATTAAAGTCCCGCCTTCCAGCCCAAATAGATTTCTAAGTATTAGCAAACCGTCAGTTAGAGCAGATATATCTCCGTTTCCATCTATATCGAGACTAGATCGGTTTTCATTCAAATAAGACTCTATCTCCAAAGATGTAGCTCTTGATGAATCCTGCCCAATAACTCCAGTAATTAGAGGAGCATCAGATAAACCAAACATATATCTTAAAGCTAATAACCCATCGGTTAGTGCATCCGTTTTCCCGTTGTCATCTATATCAAGATCGAAAGATGAAGACAGTACATTACTGCTAAAAAAAAGATAAAAACTGCACAAAAGCACTAAACCTTTTAAACTCAACTTCATCTCCTATAGATTGCAAAGCATGCCCTGCATTAGCCTACTCGCAAAGTTATAGCAGAATCAACTTAATCTAGCCCTGGTTTGAATGATCATTTTCTGACTTGCTAATTTTTTCATCTAAGCCTCTTTTTTTTCAGATTTTTTTCGTTGTCAATTGAAAAGCTTTCTTCTAATACAATCTATTCACAAACGTATGCTCCATTCTGATACTCTTCTGTATAGCTAAAGTTTGGGAAATATTCCTTAGTTAATGGTTAAGAAAGTGGGTGTCAGATGTCAAATCATTCTAAAGTCTCTTCGGAAGAGCTGGATGCGTTGCTCCCTCAAACTGAGGTAAATCCACGCCAAATGTCTCAAGTCGAAAGAAAAATTCGTACTCGTTGTATTCTCATTGCATCGTTCTGGCTGCTTAGAATTTTCTTGGTAACATATTTCCCTGAATTTATTTTGGCGACTAGGGCTGAGACGCAACTATTAACTCCCGATGAGGTGAATGGGTTGTTACTAATTCGTATCTCGATGGTAGTATTAGGAGCAACGATTTATTTGTTATCATTCTTCACTAATCAGTATTTTAGAACTATAAATGTCCTAGCTTTGGTGATCGTATCGTGTCTCATTTGGAGTGACATGGAGGTTTATATCTTGAGCTCAATAGGCGAACTAACTCTGCCATCCTTGGGTATGATTATGTTTAGATTTATCCCCTTAACACTATTATTTTTGAACTATATAGATATCCGAAAATAGAAAACTGAAACGATAACCCCAAACGTGTCCAAGTATTTATCTTTAAAGGCGGTCGTTACTCACTCATCCCCCTTTTCATAAACCGCAATAACTTCTCTGTTTATAGGCGGTAAATACTCTGATCTACCCCCACGTACTGGCGTCTAATAACTACGCGCGTTGGAGTGTTCTGAAAGTCCGCGCACAACAGTGTGTAAAAACTGTTTCATAACCCTCAAGAACTTCTTACCTCGATCTAGCCCTGATTTGACTGGATGGGCTTAAAGCGCAGGCATCAAGATCTCTAAATGCGGCCATCCGAGGATATGAGTTAGCTAAAAAAAATTGGCTATAGAAAAAAGTAAACGTAATAGCAAAGATATCCCAGAATATATCGAGTTAAACATTTTGCGGGTAGAAAAAGCGGAGACTGAAAGGAAAAAGCGTGGCGATTCACTTCCACAAAGGTATACAGTCAGTGGAGGCGGAGCCAGTCTCAAATAAGATAAAAGCTAACTCATGGAACCATCCATATCGACCGCCCCATGCCTGAGGTTGCTACTCCCCCGATCGCAGAAAATCAATGAGTACTTCACATAAAAAAACCCTAGTCTTATAAAAGACTAGGGTACCTCCCTACTAGGGGTCTAACATTTTCTAACTATCTCGGGGGAGAATGTTTGCAGTCATCACTTGCAAAACAAAGATCCCACAGAATAAAAGGAAATACAAATAACAAAAAGCACTCAACAAATAACAAAAGACACTCAAACGTGTTAAATAATCACAACCTAACACCTGTATTTATATTCTACATATCTCCTAACCACTAAACCAAACTTGGAAATCCTTTCCTATGGTAGAAACGTCTATTTAATCTATTTCAATATCTTCGTACATCATGTGACTGACCACATAAAAATTATCGACATAATACATAAAGAACTTTAATTTCATATGGTCAAATGGTTCATCCAAACTGAATTGAGAAATCACATTCAAGTGACTTTGTGAGGCCGTCAAACTATCAAATTAGTAGCGATAAATAACAACAAAAACCTAGGGTTTATCTGTCTTTTTGAAGTCTCAAATCATTTGACCCCATGGGGGTGTTTTTTGGGTCATGAAACACCCTCGTATACCAGCATTTGAGATTGCTGTTCTCCTAATGCTACTTAATTCGTGGACACGATTTGCTCAAGAAGGTCTGCAAGCTCCATCGGATGAGATCTCTGCGCATTATGGTCACTTTGAAGGATCTGGATTGGCCAACCTCTATCTTTGGCGTTCTTCCATGACGGATCAGTTTTCTCCCTAATTTCTCGTATTGTTCGATTGCTCACAAATGCTACATAGGTTGCAGGTAATTTTATTGCTTGATCATTATCAAAAGATACGGGTTCTGTCAGTGTGGCAAGTGACTGAGGGACATCATGAGGTGGATTAGAGTTTTTTATCAGCCAAGGAAAGTAGACAATCCCATCCTTTATCTTGAGATCTCTGTCATCAGGCCACAGGTCTTTAAATGACATCCCATGATTCGGAACGGCCGCATCTAAAAACACTGCATGTTTAACTTTTTTGGGTATGCTGTTCATGACACCGGTAACGACTATGCCGCCATAGCTATGCCCCACCAAAATAATCTCATCGAGTTCATCATAGATAACGGTATTTACTACATCCATAATATGTGTGGTTAGATTAATTTTTGGGCTAGAAAGGTGGGCTCTCTCCCCCAAGCCGGTGAGCGTTATCCGGTGAACCTTATGGCCTCTTTCTACAAGAATACTCTCCATAGTTCTCCAATCCCAGCCGCCTCCAGTCGCACCGTGGACCAGGACAAAAGTTGCTTGAGATCGGTCGTTATGACCCTCACTTACTGGTATCGCAGGTAATGCTAGGAGACAAATTAAAATAACAGACTTCAGAATGGTTAGTGTAGATGACAAAATAGAGAACCTCACACAAATTAAAACTTAGAGCTAATATCTTGCCATATATTTTAAGATAAGAAAGCATTTAAACTGACGTTGAGTGCGCTAACTAATTTACTGCCCTAGAGTCGACAACAATCTGCATATCTCTCACCTCGATCAAGCCCTGATTTGACTGGTTGGGGTATTCAGCTATGATTAGATTAACAAACGGAGTTAATTATGAAAAAGCTTTTTTTGATTCCAATGAGCGTTTGCTGGTTGTACTTCGTAAGTATCACAGTTGGTCTTATTTTAATTCTTCTATCAATACTTGGATCAGTCTTTGTCCCTAACAATGTCTTGATTAATTTACTGGGTTTTTTGACAACTCTTAGTGATGCTGGTTTTGTGGGTTTGATTGTCCTTATCACTTTTGTAGGCCAGTATTATTTGGCTTATCACTTGTATTTATTTTTTAAAACTAAAGCCTCATAGCCTGATTTGACTGGATGGGGTATTTAGTTATGATTGGGGAATTAATAAAGGGAGTGACATTTTTCTGGAAATCAAGTGTGATTAAATGATTTTTTAGCAACCGATCTATTCTTATAGAAGGAGAATATTTATGCTCAATAGCAATAATTTCGACGAGTCAACTATCGACTGGAAAGCTTTACCTGATCCTGATGGAGATCCAGTAGAGCACGTTTCATTATCGATTCTTAATGTCGATGATCGGGCCAAAATAGTGGATGTATTATTCAAATTTTCAGCCAATGAAAAGATCCTAATGCACAGGCATACATCCACTTATACGACATTTACCGTGCAGGGTGAGCTACGAACTTATTCCACAGATGGCGAGCTCAAGGACATTCGACCAGCAGGAGTATTCAAATTAGGAACTCCTGGAGAAGCTCATACCGAAGGTGGTGGAGATGAAGATGTAATTGTGTACTTCAGCCTCCGTCCATACTCATCGACTGATTCAATCTATGAGATATTAGATGAAAATCTTGAAATTGTTCAAGAAATGACTTTCGATGACTTGAAGGAGCTCAATGAGGAACTCTCAAAATAATCGTTTGATTTAGGAATCAATTAATAAACCCTTTTAAGGGCTGCGAAAATTCTGAGAACAGACAAAACGACCTCTATCTATCCGTGCGTATGGTGGCCCGAACAGGAATAATTCTTCGAATATAAAAAACCTGTGTAGAAAAACAGAGGCTTACTTAATGTATATGGCGGTGAGAGAGGGATTCGAACCCTCGAAACGCTATTAACGCTTACACACTTTCCAGGCGTGCTCCTTCAGCCACTCGGACACCTCACCGTAAAATGTTGCAACCTATTTATAGGTCGCTGCCGAGCAACTGAAGTGCAGGGCAAAAATATTACTCAAAGCCCCTTCTAAGCGCACTTATGGGGTAGGTTTGAGCGCGGGCAACTGTACACAAATCGTCTTGTGAAAGCAATGAACCAATCACACCAATGTAATCTATTAGGCGACACAATACAGCAGATGTTAGACTAAACGAATGGACATAGATAATACTTAAGGACAGCGATTAAAAACCGAGGCACTTCTGAGATGCTTGGCGGGTATCGCTGCCGCCGTTGTCGTACTCAATTCATCAGTGCGGGTTGGGTTTCATCCTTTTATTATCATTACTGTTTGTTTGTTATTTTTTTACCTGGGCGTCAGTTATTACTTTTTAGGTAAAGACAATTTAACGCGCCAAGGCCATCAGTTAATTACCACCGCGGACGCCATTATTTTGGCGGGCACTGTTACTTTTGTGAATTTCACACCACTCCCCTCTGCTATGCTTTGTTTGGCATATGTCGTTACACTTTTAGGCTATGCTGCGCCTCATCGATACCGAAATATTGTGATCTTTTTAGTAGCCTGCGGCCTTTGGCATTTATTCCTGCCTTTACTATTGTTCTCTCAGAAGCGAGCATCTTAGTTATTTCTCTAATGGCAGGATTCTACGTTCTTGTTATTAGTCATCTTTTACAGAATCAAAACGCTCAATTATCAGAGCAATTGGACGTCGCCAACTATGACAACAAGCCCTTGAGCATCGTTCGCTACACCTTTCTAAATATCTCTCACCAACCATTAGACGGGCTATAGCCAATGGTCAGCTCTCTAATGAGGAGTCAAAAGAAAAAAATGTAACTATCTTCTTTTCAGATCTAAGTAGTTTTACTGAACTCGCCGAACAGCCGGAGACCGAAGATTTAGCGTTGTTTTTACACGTTTATCTTACCGAAATGACTGAAATAGTACTGCGCTTTGGTGGTCCCCTAGACAAGATTATCGGTGATTCAATTATGGTGTTTTTCGGTGATCCGGAAAGCCGTGGTATCGAAAATGATACCTTAAGTTGCGTGTCAATGGCACTCACTATGAGAACCGCAATGGCCAAACTTAAGACGCGCTGGCGGGTAACGGGGATTGAGAACCCGCCCTCTCTGCGCATGGGTATTAATACTGGACTATGCAAGGTAGGGCACTTTGGTACCGAGCGTCTGCTGACTTATACCTTGCTGGGCCGCTCAGTGAATCTTGCCAGCCGGCTTTAGTCTGCCGCTGAGAACGAAGGAATCTTAATTTCTCTTAGCACTTATGGCCTCGTTAAAGACTCAGTGAACTGCCTGCCCAAAGGTCAACTCTCGATAAAGGGGTTTAATCAACCGGTTATAGCCTACAGTACCATTGAGTTATTAACGCCCTCTAATCATCAACCATCTGCAAACTAGTTACTCATAGTCAGCAATTGCTGGGCAAGAGCACATTAGATTACGATCGCCGTAAACATGGTCAAGACGTGCAACCGGCGGCCAATATTTGTTGTCTTTTAATGAGGCCACCGGATAGGCTGCTTGATGTCGAGTATAGGCATACTCCCACTCATCGGCACTCACCATTGTGGCAGTGTGTGGAGCAGCCACCAAGGGATTATCTTCTAAGGTCCAACGGCCGTCTTTAACTTGGTCAACCTCTGACTTAATTGCAATCATTGCATCACAGAATCGGTCTATTTCAGCTTTTGACTCACTTTCAGTGGGTTCAATCATGAGCGTTCCGGCCACCGGAAACGACATGGTCGGCGCATGAAAACCATAATCAATCAGTCGTTTTGCAATATCATCAACGCTAATACCTACTTCATCTTTAATCACTCGGACATCCAAAATACATTCATGAGCAATACGACCCTGACTTCCGGTATAGAGAATTTGATAATACGCCTCTAGGCGATGGGCAATATAGTTTGCATTCAATATGGCCACCTCGGTGGCCTGCTTAAGTCCATGCCGACCCATCATACGAATATACATCCAGGTAATTGGCAAAATACTAGCGCTGCCATAGGGTGCTGCGGATACCTGAGCCCCGCGACGGTGGCCCTGCTCTGATTCCTTGGGTAAAAAAGGTTCTAAATGCTTTCCAACGCCGATGGGGCCGACACCTGGTCCACCACCACCATGAGGGATACAAAATGTTTTGTGTAAATTTAGATGCGAGACATCACCGCCAAAGCCACCAGGCTGACAAATGCCCACCATCGCATTGAGGTTGGCACCATCAATATAAACCTGACCACCATGCTGATGAACAATGTCGCAAATTTCAGTAATTCTTTCTTCAAAAACGCCATGTGTTGATGGATACGTCACCATGATCGCCGCTAAATTTTCACTATGGAGAACGGCTTTTGACTGCAGATCATCTACATCAACATTGCCCTGATCATCACACTTCACCACCACAACGCTCATACCACACATCTGCGCTGATGCAGGATTTGTACCGTGGGCAGAGCTTGGAATTAGACAGACTTGTCGATGACTATCACCCCGGCTCTCATGGTAACCGCGGATAGCTAACAAACCGGCATACTCGCCCTGAGAGCCCGCATTAGGTTGCAATGATATGGCGTCATAGCCAGTCGATGCACAGAGCATGGCCTCTAATTGCTCCATCATAATGGAGTAACCCTTCACCTGATCAACCGGCGCAAAAGGATGCATATTAGAAAATTCAGGCCATGTGATGGGTAACATTTCAGCGGTGGCATTCAATTTCATAGTGCATGACCCCAATGGAATCATAGCGCGATCCAATGCGATGTCTTTGTCTGACAGCTTGCGTAGATATCTCAACATCTCAGTTTCAGAATGGTAGCGACTAAACGTGGGATGACCTAAAAAATCGGTAGTTCTGACTAAATCACCAGGCATGTTCTCATTGACCTGCTCAGACAGTACTCGCGCATCTAAGTCTGTTTCTCCAACCAAAATATTCCAAAGATTGACGACATCCTTTGCTGTGCTAGTCTCATCCAGCGATACACCCAGCGTATTTTTATCAACCAGACGTAAATTGATTTCCCGCGCCTCAGCCGCTTGGCGAATAGACTCGGTACGTTCCCCGGTATTCAAGGTCAAAGTGTCAAACCAATGGGTATTTTTGGGTGTAAGCCCATTTTGACTCAACCCCTCCGCCAACACCGAGGTGAGCATATGAATGCGCTGAGCAATCCGTTGCAGGCCCTTTGGGCCGTGGTAGACCGCGTACATACCGGCAATCACTGCCAGCAGCACTTGTGCTGTACATATGTTAGAGGTCGCTTTCTCACGACGAATATGTTGCTCGCGGGTTTGCAGTGCCAAGCGATAGGCTGGCGCACCAGTGGCATCCTGGGAAACCCCAACTAGGCGACCGGGAAGGTTGCGTTTAAAGGATTCTCTGGTTGCCATATAACCAGCATGAGGGCCACCGTAGCCTAGCGGAACACCAAATCGTTGGCTCGACCCTATAGCTACGTCTGCACCCAATGAACCGGGTGACTCAAGCATAACTAAACTGAGAATATCCGCTGCCATGACCGCTAAACCGCGTTGTGCTTGAACTGTCTCAATCGCCAAACGATGATTGCGTACTTCACCACTGGCACCGGGGTATTGCAGCAGTATCCCGAAAGCTTCACCGGCGAAATCATCAGGATTACCTACTTCAACTTCAATACCGAGAGGTTCGGCACGGGTTTTAATGACTTCAATAGTCTGTGGTAGACAATCGCTATCAACAAAAAATCGTAGCGACTTGGACTTAGACATGCGCTGACAAAGCGACATAGCTTCTGCCGCCGCCGTACCTTCGTCGAGCATAGAAGCATTAGCGATTTCCATACCGGTGAGATCGGTAATCATGGTTTGAAAATTGATTAAAGCCTCTAAACGACCCTGAGAAATCTCAGGCTGATAAGGCGTATAAGCTGTGTACCAAGCTGGGTTCTCAAGAATATTGCGCTGAATGACATTGGGTGTAACAGTACCGTAATAACCCTGGCCGATAAAGCTACGGAACACCTTATTGTGACTGGCAATCTGCTTTAGCTCATACAATGCCTCAGCTTCAGTGCAGCCATCATCAATAGCCAAGCGCTCATTCATTGCGATGGCCTCGGGAACTACCTGCTGGGTTAACTGTTGTAGTGTTTTGCAGCCTAAAGCATCAAGCATAGCAACTTGGTCAGCTTTACCTGGCCCCACATGGCGGGCAGTAAATTCAGCCGAGTTTTCTAAATCAGCAAGCGTTCGACGCTTTTTTAACATTCCATTATCTCCAGTCATCAGACTTTGTTATTCGCTATCTTGAGTATAGTGTTGGTACTGCTCGGCATCCATGAAGTCGGCTATTTCTGGTGCCTCAATGGAGGTCAGTTGCAATATCCAACCCTCAGTTTCTGGTGCGCTATTCAGCAGATCGGGCTCATCAATCAAGGCTTCATTAACCATGGCAACCACTCCATCAATTGGCGCCACTATCTCACCGGCGGCTTTCACCGATTCGATGACCGCAGCTTCGTCGCCGGCTATTAGCTCACTACCTACCTCTGGCAGTTCAATAAAGACCACGTCACCAAGCTGCTCTTGAGCAAATTCGGTGACCCCGATGGTGACTAAATTGTCTTCAACTCTTAACCACTCGTGATCTTTGGTGTAAATAACATGGCCCATTTTGGACTCCTTATAGTGACGGTTAACCGCGGTAATATCGTTGTGGAACTAAAGGCATTTTTGACACGGTAATAGATCGAGGTTTCCCTCGAACTATTGCGAACAACTGGGTCCCCACCGCCGATAGCTCGGTGGGGACATAGCCCATGGCCACAGGCACTTGCAAGGTTGGCCCAAATCCGCCACTGGTAATAACACCCACAAGATTTCCCTGCTGGTCGGCAATCTCGGTACCCTCTCGTACTGGTGCTCGACCTTCCACTAAAAAGCCCACTCGCTTTTTCGTTGCGCCATTAGCTAGGTGTCCCAAGATGGTGTCAGCGCCAAGAAACCCACCCGATTTTTCGCCGCCACTACGACGGGATTTACTGATGCTCCAGCTAATAGCGGATTCGACAGGCGATGTATGCTCGTCCATGTCGTGGCCATAGAGGCACAGGCCAGCTTCTAGTCGAAGTGAGTCGCGGGCTCCCAAACCAATCCATTGGCAGTAGTCATAGGCCAGTAATACATCTGCTAGTGCCAATGCATGGTCATCTGATACTGAAATTTCAAAGCCGTCCTCACCCGTATAGCCCGACCGTGTCACATAGCATTTAATATCGTCAATCTGCATATGGCAGCCCTGCATAAAGACTAAGCTAGCTGTCTGAGGTGCTAGCTCGGCCATAATCTCCGCGGCTCTTAAACCTTGCAGTGCAATTAAACTCATGTGTTCTAGGTAGTTGACCTCGCAGTGAGGTAAATGCGCTCTTAAATGCGCAATATCCTGTTCTTTACAGCCAGCGTTAACGACTAGAAAAAAGGTATCCTCGGCCCATCGAGTAATAATCAGATCGTCCAGAATACCGCCATCAGCTGAGGTAAAAGTGGCATAGCTCTGTTGGTTAATCGCCAAGGCTGCAAGATCTAAGGGCATTAATGTCTCTAGTGCGATGGCGGCATCTGGCCCTCTTACTACGACCTGTCCCATGTGTGATACATCAAAAAGTCCGGCATGGTCTCGGGTATGAAGATGCTCTTGCATAATGCCCAAGGGATACTGCACAGGCATAAGATAGCCCGCAAAAGGAACCATCTTTCCACCCGCCGCAAGATGGTAGTCATAGAACTGAGTTTTTTTGTTACCTAAACTCTCGGACATAGGTTTTATCTACCCTGAAAAGCCTACCTGTGTGTTTTAGACGGTAATGATAAGGTACCTAACTCAATATGTTAAATTAATAGCTATAATGTTATTATTTATAATATTAATGACAAATAAAGGATAAATTGATGAAAAACTTATCCATGGATCTACTGCGAGCATTTGTCTCTGTCGCCCAGCTTGGTAGTTTTACCAAAGCCGGTGAGTTAATCGGACGATCTCAGCCTGCGGTGACCTTGAAAATAAAAAGGCTGGAAGAATTAGTCGGTGAGACTTTGTTTACGCGCGCCGCTAAAACCCTTGAGCTGTCAGAGGCAGGTGAGTCACTGTATGAGTATGCCAATCAAATCTTGGCATTAAATGATCTAGCCATAAGCCAGTTTTCTAAAAGTGCTGTGGTAGGAAAAATTCGTCTGGGCATCCCCAGTGAGTTTGCTACCACTCTACTGCCAAAAATTGTCAGTCGATTTGCGAAAGCCTACCCCAACGTCACTCTAGAAGTTAACTGTGAGTTGAGTAAGCACCTATTGACCAAAGCGGGTAAAGCAAGGCATGACCTTATTTTGGCCTTAGGCGAGCAGTCGGCGGACAAAAATTCTGATCTCATTAAAAACGATGATCTGGTCTGGGTGGCCAACAGCACTCAAAACCCGCTTAAAGTAGAAGTCATGCCTTTGATTGTGGCCGCTGAAGGTTGTATTTATCGACAGCGCGCTGTCCAATGTCTCGACCGATCTAAGTTGCCGTGGCAAATTGTATACACCAACCCAGACCTCACTGGTATTCAATATGCCATTCAAGAAGGATTAGGCGTAACTGTTTTAGCTAAGAGTACTGTTCCGAGCAACCTAACAATACTCGCACGGTCGCCAAGATTCCCTGATTTGGGTAAGGTAGGTATCAACTTGGTTTGCGATGCGGGTAAAAGAGGCGACCAGGCCATCAAACTACTCATTGGGTTTCTCAAAACCAGTCTGGCTTAAACAAACCTTAGCTAGCTCGATATTATTGGCGAACCTGACGAAGCGCCGGTGGTATTGTTCTTGAGGTACTTCTGAAAGGATTTATATCCAGCCCACCTCTGCGCATATAACGCGCATAAACACTCAGTTCTGAAGGACTACAGCGCAACATAATATCGCTAAAAATCTGCTCGACACACTGTTCATGAAAATCTTGATGCTGGCGATAAGATACGATGTATTTCAGCAACCCATCGGCGTCAATTTGAGGGCCCGAATAAGTGATATAAAGCGATGCCCAATCGGGCTGATCGGTTACTGGGCAATTGGTTTTGAGTAAATGAGAGTAGAGTGTTTCAGTCACCTCATTTTCTGGGCTGGTTGATAGGAGAGTATTGTCGGGGTGATAGCAGTCAATACTTACCGAGCGCTGATCAAGGCAGCTGCCCTGCGGCTCTGAAATAACATAAAACCCTGCATACTCGGCAAGCTCATAGAGAATAACATCCACCGGCGCACCACAAGCAGTAGACAGATCATGGGTCAGTAACTCGACAACCGAGTGCTTAGAATCATAAGAAGTTTGAATAATTGAGTTGAGGTACAACTTAAAAGACTTGGACTCAATAATGGAATCACTGGTGCAGGGAAAGCTAAACTCTCCGATGGCCACCTGCGGCAACCCCTCTGCATTTAGCCAGGACACCTCAAAAGCGGTCCAAACATCACAGCCCACAAACGTTAAGCTGACGCCTTGAGCGTGCTGACGCGCTTTTGAGCGCGCTATAGGTTGCAACAGCGAAGCATCGTACTGATCGCTATAAGCAGTCTCTTGGCCTAATCCTGTCTCAGAATAATCAACCATTAGTTACGTAACCTTGAACCATTCTCTAGCAAACGTAGCGCACTAAAGAACAACACGAGTGAAAATAGTCCCACCATACCAAATGACCAAAAAATATTAATATCGGTGATGCCAGCTATCCCGTAACGAAAAGCATTAACCATATACAACACGGGATTTATCATTGACAGATTACGCCAGAATTCACTGAGTAAATCTATCGAATAAAACACCCCACCAAGATAGGTCAACGGTGTTAATACGAAGGTTGGAATTATAGATATATCGTCAAAGTTAGCCGCAAAAATCGCATTGATAAGCCCAGCTAACGAGAACATCAGTGAGGTCATTAAAACGATGGCAACAGTGATGGGCAAACTATGAATACTAAAGTCAGCAAAATACAGTGATAATAAGGTAACAATTGCTCCAACGCCCAGACCACGGCACATACCTCCAGACACATACCCCAATAAAATAATCCAGTTGGGGGTTGGCGAGACCAGTAGCTCTTCGATATTGCGTTGAAATTTGGACCCAAAGAATGAGGAAACCACATTGGAGTATGAGTTGGTGATCACCGACATCATAATTAAGCCTGGCGCCACAAACTGAATGTAGGGCAGGCCCGACATGGTGCCAATACGTTCGCCTATCAGTTGACCAAAAATGACAAAGTACAGCACAATAGTAATCACAGGCGGCAGCAATGTCTGCGGCCAAATACGCATGAAACGTCGGAGTTCACGACGCAAAATAGTATCAAAGGCCACCCATTTTTGATAATTATTCATCGCCCTGCACCTCATTTTTAGCACTTAAATTCTTCTCAACCATATCAAAAAACAACTCTTCTAAACGGTTACTCTTGTTGCGCATGCTGATGACATCAATCTTTTGTTCACTCAAGGCAACAAACACCTGATTGATAGACTGAGTTTTCAGTACCTCGACTTCAATACAATGACCATCAACCAGTATTGTTGGATAATCCTCGATCACCGGACAATCGGTTAGCACCTGGCGAGTATCGAATATAAAGGTCTCTCGGTTTAACTGCTTGAGCAACGCCTTGATGCTGGTGTTTTTAACGATAGTACCGTGGTCGATGATCGCAATGTTACGACACAGACTCTCAGCTTCTTCCAAGTAATGCGTCGTCAGGATAATCGTCGTGCCCTGCTTATTTATCTCTTGCAGAAACTCCCACATTGAACGCCGTAATTCAATATCAACGCCCGCAGTGGGTTCATCTAACACCAGTAATTTAGGCTCATGAATAAGTGCTCGCGCAATCATCAGTCTTCGCTTCATGCCACCGGACAGGTTTCTTGAAAGGTCATTGCGACGCTCCCACAAGCCCAGCTGTTTTAAATACTTTTCTGCGCGTTGCAAAGCCACGCTGGCCACTATGCCAAAATAGCCTGCCTGGGCCACCAATATATCAATCGGTTTTTCAAACTGATTAAAATTAAACTCCTGAGGTACTACGCCAACATACTGTTTTGCAGTGGAGAAATCTTCATCAATATCATGGCCAAAAATAGTCACTGAACCTGATGTTTTACGCACCAGGGAGCAAATAATACCGATGGTAGTCGATTTGCCGGCGCCATTGGGTCCCAACAAGGCAAAAAAATCACCTTGGACCACATCCAAATCAATGCCTTTAAGCGCCTGAAATGAGTCTTCGTACACTTTTGTTAAGTTTTTTATTGAAAGTGCCGGCTGTTTCTTGTCGTTCAATTGCTTCATCCAAATTAGTGAGTGAGCGAGCTTAAAAGTCGACCGCCATTGTATAACGCAATCTGAAATAAGTACGTTTTTAGGTACTTATTAGACTAGTTACTAACGTCGCTTGAAGGCATAATAATGGTTTACAGAAAACCAAAAACGAGCGTTCTATGCCGCGCAAAACAATTCGCCGTTTTTTACCTGACATCAAGGGAATGCTCGAACGACCAGCATTGCGCTGGCTGCGCTCATTACCCCAAGATCCCAATCTACTGCATTTAAATCGTCACTCAGTGTCACTGGCCATGTTTGTGGGTATTTTCTGCGCTTTTATTCCCTTACCTATTCAAAGCCTGTTAGTCATAGCCATGTGCTTTTGGTTGGGTGCTAACCTGCCCTTGGCTATACTCATCATTTGGATGAGTAATCCACTGACCATCCCCCCCATGTTCTTTCTCACCTATAAGTTGGGGAGCCTTGTACTGGGTACTGAATTAGGCGACTTTTCGGTTACTCTCACCTGGGAATGGTTTTCTCAGTTGGGCTCAGAGATCTTATTGCCACTATTTGTCGGCAGCCTGCTATGTGGCACAGTGCTCGCTTCAGCCGGTTACTTCTTCGTGTTATTTTTGTGGCGCTGGCGAGTGGTTAGAAATTGGGAACAGAGAAAGGATGCTCGGCAGGCTAATAAAAGGGCCTCTCAGAAAAGCTAGTGTCCTCATCACAGAGACTGAACTCAGTTAAAGTTAATTATTCGTAGCGCAATTCGTCCGCTGGAACGGTGCGACTGGCACGCAGGGCTGGATAAATTGTGGCTATCACGTTTAAGGCTAGGGCAATGCCGGCGATCATAGCCACATCGGCCCAACGCAGGTCAACCGGGACATAATCAATTGGATATACCTCGGTGTCGAGAAAGGGCGTACCCATTAGGACTTCAAACCAGCTTACAAGATCAGCCACCCAGTAACAGCCAAGTATCCCTAGCAGCACACCCAGCGTGATGCCGACGACACCTATCATGCTGCCCTGCACCAAAAATAAAGTAACAATGTCACCACGTGATAAGCCCAAGGTCTGCAATACAGCAATATCTTTGCGCTTGTTCATCACGGACATCATCAACATTGAAATAACGTTGAACGCAGCGATGGCAACAATTAAGAAGATCAGCAGTACTACCATGTTGCGAGACAGCTGAATGGCCTGATAGAGGTTACCATGGGTCTGAAACCAATCTCTGAACCCATAGCCAAATGGGAGTTGGTTAATGATCTCAAAGCCTATGTTGCGCGCGTTAAACTGATCACTGACCTGCAAGCGAAAGCCCTGTGCACGGTTGGGGATTCCGGCAATCTCGGCCACCTGCTGCAGTGAGGCGATGACTAGCGACTGATCAAGCTCGGTATGGGTGGCAAAGATACCCGCCACCACGAAGGAATGAACGGCGGTAGAGCGGCTATTTTCAGCTGGAAAAATAATGGAAACACGCTGATTGATCACCGCATTTAACGCATCGGCAATAACCTCAGAGAGTAATATACGGCCTTGCGATGGAATAGCTAAGTCGTGGTTTGTAAGTACCCCGGCCAGACCCGCCGGCATGGCCTCGGCAGACAAACCCAACATCTGCACCGGACGAGCATTTTGCTGGCGGCTAATAAGCCCTTCCGCATTAGCATAGGGAGCCGCTTCGGTGACTTTATCAATTTGGATAATCTTGGTACGCTCGGACAGCCAATCAGAGACGCCCGACTGATGTATTAACTGCACATGCGGAACCACTGACAAAATATTGTTACGTAATTCACGATCAAAACCATTCATGACTGAAAGCACAATAATTAACAGTGCAACACCCAAGACTAACCCGGCTATGGCTAACATTGAAATAAATGATACCAATAGCGCGGAGCGCTGGCCGGCAAAAAAATAGCGCAACCCAATAAAGACTGGGGCTGGCTTAAACAACGGCGGGGTTCTCACTGACCAACAGCCCGTCAGTTAAGGTCAGCGTTCTATCCATTTGCGCTGCAATGACCGGATCATGGGTCACCAGTATAAATGAGATATTTAACGACTCATTTAGTTCGATCAGCAAGTTGAGTATGGCGCCGGCGGTATGGGGGTCTAAATTACCTGTCGGCTCATCCATTAGTACCACAGAGGGTTCGGTGACCAACGCGCGGGCGACGGCAACACGCTGGCGCTCACCGCCTGAGAGTTCGGCCGGCTGATGGTGTAGCCGATCGCCCAGTCCGACTCGCTCAAGTAATTGCGTCGCTCTGCAACGGGCTTCGGTCGGACTGCAACTGCCAATGAGTAGCGGCATAGCGACGTTTTCAAGCGCTGAAAACTCACCCAGAAGATGATGAAACTGATAGACGAATCCAACGTGTTGATTGCGCCAGGCAGCGCGTTCGGATGGGCCGAGATCATGCCACGATTTTTCAGCAAGGAAGACCTCACCCCTATCAGCATCATCCAGCCCACCGAGTAGATTCAAAAGTGTGGTTTTACCTGACCCTGAAACACCAACGATGGCAACTTTCTCACCTGCCTCAATGCTCAGGTTAACCCCTGACAGCACTGACAGCGTCACATCACCTTGGCGGTAGTGTCGGCTCAGGTCAGTGGCATGCATGATGGGCTTATTGGTCATAACGTAGCGCCTCCGCGGGCAGTATTTGGCCAGCTCGCCATGCTGGGTAAAGAGTCGCTAGAAAACTAACTAATACGGCACTAACAATGACTGTCGCCACATCAGCAAATACTATTTTAGACGGTAGTGCGCTAATTAAATAGATGCTGGGGTCGAAGAAATAAATGCCCAATACACTCTCAATCATTGCCACAATATCACCAATAAAATACGCCACAGTGCAACCGATCAGTGTGCCACTGAAAATTCCCATCAGCCCCACCGAGAGCCCTTGAATAATAAATATTTTAGTCACCAGACTTGAGGTGGCCCCCATTGTACGAATGACCGCGATATCTCTGCGCTTGTCTGCTACCATCAGCACCAGACTGGCAATAATATTAAATGCCGCCACGGCAATAATAACGGACAGTAGCAAACTAACGACCACTTTTTCCATGCGCATTGCTTGAAACAGCGCGCCCATCGTTGACGTCCAAGACTGCCACTTCAGCTCTGGAAACAGCTGGCGGCCTTGAACCCCAATCCACTCATCTGCGACGAAGGCGTCATACAGCTGAACCTGAAAACCCTGATAGTTATCACCCAGTCGCAACAGTTTACGTGCATCATGCTGATGAATAAAAATAACTGAGCCATCGACCTGAGCTCCTACCTCGAAAACTCCTGACACGGTGACCCGTTTAATTCTGGGGAAAATCCCTGCGGGCGTGACACTGGCCTTTGGTAGGGTAATCTGCAACTTGTCACCCACAAAAAGATCCATCTTGCGGGCAATTTGACTGCCAATAATAACCCTAAATTCTCCCTCTAGGAGCTGATCTACCTCGCCATTGAGCATACTGTCGGCTAATAAGTCGGCGGTAGGCCAACCGGGGTCTATTCCCTGCAAGTTAACCCCAACCTGCTGGCCATGTTTAGAGAGCATTACAAAGCCTTGCACCATTGGAATAAAATCGCGCACGGCTGGGTCGTCAGCTATTTGCTCTGCAATGACAGTCAACCGATCGGGACTGAAACCCTTGTGATGAGTCACTGTCACATGGGGAACGACTTTAAGAAGCCGACTTTTAATTTCGCGATCAAAGCCATTCATCACTGAGAGAACTATGATTAATGCAGCGACACCAAGCGCCATAGCACCCAGAGAAAAGGCCGAGATAAAAGAGACGAACCCTTCCCTGCGCTTACTGCGGGTATAGCGATAACCAATAAACAATGGAAGGTTTTTAAACATGCAGAGATTAAACCTGAAAGCCTCATTACAAACAACAGGTAGCCAGTTTAAGCATCTGCTATTCTAGAAACAGCCACTTAAAACGAGCTATTGGGATAGCTAGCGTTGCTTATCCTCGAAACGGCGATGCTCTCGGCTAATTCGGTTCATACCATTCATGGATGCAATTCTGTAGGCTTCCGCCATGGTTGGATAGTTGAAGGTGGTGCTTAAGAAGTACTTAATGGTATTGGCCTCATCCTTCTGGTTCATGATGGCTTGGCCAATATGAATAATCTCTGCTGCCTCAGCACCAAAGCAGTGAATACCAAGAATTTCTAGGGTATCTTGATGGAAGAGGATCTTCAGCATACCCACCTCTTCACCGGATATTTGAGCCCGAGCGGTGTCTTTAAAATAGGCCCGCCCTATCTCATAGGGAATTTTTTGTTCGGTCAGTTCACTTTCATTTTTACCGACAAAGCTAATTTCTGGGATGGTCCAAATACCCGTAGCCACGTCCTTAACTCGGTATTGGTCTTCCATATCACACATGTGAGAAGCTGCCGCTCTGCCCTGGTCATAGGCTGCGCCAGCGAGTGATGGCCACCCTATAACATCACCAACCGCATAAATATTGGCTACGGCGGTTTGATAATCTTCATTGACTGCTAGCTGACCGCGCTCATCGGCTTCAATACCAATATTACTCAAACCCAGAGACCTAGTGTTACCGCTCCGACCGTTGCACCATAACAAGGCCTCAGCGTGAATGCGCTTGCCGGACTTAAGCTCTAAAGTGACACCAGTTTCATGGGTGGTTAAACGCTCGTACTCTTCGTTGTGTCGCACCATCACGTTTAAATCGCGTAAGTGGTAACTGAGGGCATCCGAAATTTCATCATCAAGGAAATTCATCAACCATTCGCGGGTGTTAATGAGGTCGACGCGAGAATCTAGACCCGAAAATATTGACGCGTATTCACACCCAATAACGCCGGCACCGTAGATAATGATATTTCGCGGAGAGCTGTCAAGCTTCAAAATGCTGTCACTATCAAAAACACAGGGGTGACTAAAATCGATATCTTCAGGGCGATAGGGACTAGAGCCCGTGGCAATTAAGAAGAACTTACTGGCAATGGAAATAATTTTTCCATCTTGCGCAGTGACTGAAATTTGGTTTTCATTAGTGAAGCTGGCATGACCATTATGGATTTGAACACGATTGCGGGCATAACCTTTGGTGCGCCCTTCAACTTGCTTGGTAATAACATCATCTGCCGCTTTCATCATTTC
>JGI24540J26637_10000341_pt1 | contig 19222 bp, 13 predicted proteins | sample NorSeaMetagenome_FD_26637 | JGI IMG/M metagenome (IMG submission 26637)
GATCTGTTACCGTTCGACTTGCATGTGTTAGGCCTGCCGCTAGCGTTCATCCTGAGCCAGGATCAAACTCTTCGTTGTAAAAAAAGTTTATAAATTGACTTCTAATTGGATGTTTTCTAATTCTATCTTCAATATTTTTAAGAACTTCTTTATAAATAGTTTTCAAGGCTATTTAATATTTTTCCTTCTAAAATCTAATCAAACATTATTTCCAAAAGGGCTGCAAATATACATTGTTTTTAAAACTAAACAATCCTTTTAAGAAAAATTAATATGAGTGGTTATTATTTAAAAGATCTATTGCTCGAAAGCGGCTGCAAATATAAATTGTTTTTATATATCAACTACAAGAATTCAACTATTTTTTTTAAAGAAAAGTCAAAAAAAAATAAACACCTAATAATCAAGCTGTTAAATTACAATATTTAGCTTAATTTAACAATGAAAAACTCTTAAAAATGATTAACCACCTATAAGTAGTGTAGGGATCCTTTATTATAATATTCAAAAATAATATATTTGCATTTTAAATACAATTACAATAAACTACAATATATGAAAGCTAAAGTTAGTATAATTATGGGAAGCACATCAGATATGCCTGTTATGCAGAAAGCAGCACAATTTTTAGATGATATGCAAATTCCTTTTGAAATAAATGCATTATCAGCACATAGAACTCCAGAAATGGTTGAAAAGTTTGCTTCAAATGCATATAAAAATGGTATTAAAGTAATAATAGCTGGTGCTGGAGGTGCAGCTCATCTTCCAGGAGTTGTTGCTGCATTTACACATGTNCCTATAATAGGTGTACCTTGTAGGTCATCAATATCTATTGATGGATGGGACTCAATATTATCAATACTTCAGATGCCTCCAGGAGTTCCTGTAGCAACTGTAGGATTAGATGGATCATTAAATGCAGGAATACTTGCAGCTCAAATATTATCAGTTGGAGATGATGAGTTAAGCAATAGAGTCCTAAATTATAAACAAGGATTAAAACAAAAGATCATAAAAGCTAATGAAAGTCTATCAAAATTTGAATTTAAGTTTAGAACTAACTAGAAACGTTAGATAAATCTGAGTAAAATTTAGAATAAGACTTACTTACTGCTTGATAATTTTGTATTGAAATTTGTGTATCTGAAACACAGGCCATAATTGATAATGCCATAGCTATACGATGATCTTTGTGAGAATCAACTTTACCGCCATAAATCTGACTACTTCCTTCTATAATCATTTTATTATTTTCTATTTTAATTGCTACTCCAAGCTTACCAAATTCTCGCTGAAGTGTATAAGCACGATTACTCTCCTTATTTTTTAATCTTTTAACCCCTGAAATAACAGTCCTTCCTTTACAACAAGAAGCAAGAGCAACAATAGGGGGGAAAAGATCAGGACATTCAGTTGCATCAAATAAAAAAGAATTTAGTTTGTTTTTCNTNACACATACAACATTATTCTNACATGTGACAATTGCACCACATAACTCTAAAACCTTAATAATAGCCCTGTCAGCTTGCAATGAATTAACATTTAAACCTTNNACGTTAACAGATCCTGAAATTGCTGCACCAACAAGATGAAAAGCAGCCCCACTCCAATCACCTTCAATAGTATATGTTGNGANATTTGAATTCTGACCACCTCTAATAAAAAAAGATTTATAGTTATTATTAACTATTTCAATACCAAAGTCGTTTAATAAAGAAATAGTCATGTCAACATAAGGCTTACTGACTAGATTACTAACATTTATAACACTATCCTTTTTTAAAAAAGGCAAAGCAATTAAAAGACCAGATAAAAGTTGTGAGCCCTCAGATCCATCAATATTAATAAATCCTGAACTTAATTTTCCATTAATCGTTATGGGTAAAAGATTATTAGTTGAAATAATCTTTACTCCCAATTGTTCAAGAAATGACAGGTTTATCTTTCTTAAATTAACCGTACCCTCTCCAAAAATTGCAGTATTTTCAAAAATAGAAGCTAGAACCACTCCAAACATTCTTGCACATAAACCTGACTCCCCTACATTAACAGATATAGATTTTAAATCAAAATTTGGGCTTTTTTTAAGTATAACAGAATTAGCGCCTATAATAACGTCAAAACCAATTTCAGAACAAATCTTTAAAGCTACTTTAATATCATCACTATTTGAATCACCATGTATTAAGCAATTTGACTTTGATAAGCATGAGAGAGCAATTGCTCTTTGAAAATAACTTTTTGAAGAATTAATTTTAATAGAACCATTGTAGACAAAAGGAGATATCTCTTTATACATCAATAATTTTTTGAATATTTAGAGACTCAATAAAACTACTTCCAATTTCTTTTAACATTACAAAATCAATCATTTTACCGGTTGATTTCTTATCTTTTTGAATTAATAATATCAAATCTTTCTTATTGTAATTCAAAACATCTACAGGCAGACCGTATCTATATAATAGACTAGAAATTCTTAAAAGACCTTTATTATTTATGTATCCTAATTTATTACTTATCATATTAGAAATAATCATACCTAAACTTATTGCAGAACCATGTGAAATATTAAATTCTGATTCTATTGCATGTCCAAAAGTATGTCCATAATTAAGATTCTTTCTAATGCTATTCTCATTTCTATCAAGACAAACAATGTCTAGCTTTATTTTAATAGAATCACAGATAAGATTATTTAGTATATTAAAATCAGCTTGTTCAGGATATTTAATTAGTTTTAAATAATTATCTATGTTTTTTTCTAAATCAGTAAATAATTTTTTAGAGGAAATGCAAGCATGCTTAATAATCTCAGCAAAACCATTAACAAACTCTTTAGATGGCAAAGTTTTTAAAAAAGAATAATCAATAAAGACAAAATCAGGCTCATTAATGACACCTAAAATATTTTTAAATTTATTAAAATTAACTCCATTTTTACCTCCAAGAGAAGCATCCGTGATCGCTAATAAAGTTGTAGGGATAAATCCAAACCTAACTCCACGCATATAAATAGAAGCAATAAAACCAGCTATATCACAAGTAACTCCACCACCAACTCCAATAATACATGTATTCTTATTACCACCTAAATCAATAATCTTCTGAATAATTTCATTAATATTCTGTAAATATTTTGCCTTTTCACCTGATAAAATACTAATAACTTTAAGATGATTACTAAAGATGTTTTTATGAATTCTTAGCACATTTTCATCAATTAAATATATGATATCAAGATGATTAACATCATTTATGTAATCAAAAAAATTTGCAAAACTCTTATTAATAACAATTAAACTATTTGGATAATCTATTTTTTCCACTTGTGTTTACTAAAATATAATCAGACAAAATTAACTAATTCTATCACTTATAAAACTATCTTTACAAAATGAAAAATGATAACTTCTACATGCTAGCCAAAACAATGTTTGGCTTAGAGGAAATTCTTGCAAATGAACTAAAAGATTTAGGAGCTCAAAATGTTAAAATCCAAAACAGAGCTGTTAGCTTCAAAGGAGATACTGGCTTTATGTACAAAGCTAATCTTAACCTTAGAACTTGTCTAAGAGTTTTAAAACCAATAGCTACTTTTCAAGCTCATAATGAGAAAGAACTATATAATAATATTCTAAAAATTGACTGGGAAAAATATTTAGACTTAAAAAATACATTTGCAACAGATGCAACAACAAATTCAGAAGTCTTTACGCATAGTAAATATGCCTCATTACTTGTTAAGGATGGAATAGCTGATTTTTTTAGAAAAAAATATGATGAACGTCCAAATGTTGATCCTAAAAATCCAGATATAACTATTAATTTACATATTGCGAAGCATACATGTACTGTCTCAATTGATAGTTCTGGAGAATCCTTGCACAAAAGAGGATATAAATCAAATACAATTATTGCACCTATGAATGAGGTTTTAGCTGCAGGATTAATTTTATTAAGTGGATGGGACAAAAAATCAAATTTTCATGATCCAATGTGTGGATCTGGAACAATTCTTATTGAGGCTGCATTAATTGCATATAATATTCCTGCTAACATCTTTAGAGAAAAATTTGGATTTGAAACTTGGAAAGATTTTGATTTAGAATTATTTGAGAAAATAAAAGACGTTTCATTAGATAAAGAAAAAGATTTCCAAGCAAGCATTACAGGTGGGGATAATTTCCAGAAAGCAGTAAGGATAACTAGAGAAAACATTGAAAACGCTTTAATGTTTGATAGCATTAAAGTGAAAAATGAAGATTTTTTTGATACTAAAGTTTTTGAAAATTCATTTGTAATTTTTAATCCACCGTACGGAGAAAGAATTGAACTNGGAATTAATGAGTTTTATGAAAAAGTTGGAGACTCTCTTAAAAACAACTATAAAAATTGTACAGTTTGGTTAATCTCTTCAGATCTTGAAAACCTAAAAATGATTGGACTAAAACCATCAAAGAAAATTGAAGTAATGAACGGGAACTTAAGATGTAGCTTTAGAGAATTTAAAATTTACGAAGGAAGCAAGAAACAGAAATTAATAAAATAAGTNAAGANATTATTTACTTAANTCTAAAGCTTTTTCCAAAGAAATNTCTATTCCATTTAATTTAGAAAGTATAAAAGCATCCTTAAAACCGGCAGTCTTTACTTTTTCAAGCTTGGTAGCTGCTAAAGAATATTCTTTATAATCTTGTGAGAAATATTTATAAAAACCTCCTGAAACCTCATTCTTTACATTACTAATTGTACTCATCATTGACAAATCATTAGCAGATAATATTTCAGCAAAAACACCTATTTGTACAATAAATTTAAGTTCAACCTCACTAACCTTTTTTATAACTTTAGAATTTGATAAATTAGATGTGTTTTTGATAGATCTATTTCTTTGANTAGACTTCTTGGTTGTTATTGATTTACTTAAAAGAACTCTCTTCCCATTTTTAAAGGTTACAACAAAAGCATCTTCAAAACCTCTAGATCTCATTTGTGCTTTATATTTAACAGCATCACTATAATTTCCAAATGAGCCAGTCATGTAACGAACTAAGCCATCGTTTCCTTTAAAGGAAATTACATTATCTACGCCATCAAAAACTTTTTCTGATAATTTAATGTTATAGGCGCCAATTTGCACTCTATAAACTGTAGAAGGCTCTTGATTTTCAATACTACTATTAACAATAGAAATAGAATCGCTTATCAATTTACTCTGNACTAAAGTATCAATCTTTTCTTCATCAACTATTTCTTCAACTACTTTAGGCCTGTATAANGTTAAAACACCATTTTCTGATTCCAATAAATCTAAATCATTGAAACCTAATTTTTCGAGTTCATACTCTCTACCAAGTGCTTCGTCAATAGTTAAATAACTTCCTACAGCATAAACTANATTACCATCATCNAGTGNAATACTTTCTAAGTCTTCTAAACTTAATAATTTATTAATCACTCTTGCTCGTATGCCATCATTATAAACACCTAGTTGAATTTTATATCTTAAGCCATCTGTAATTTCATCTTTGTTATTAGAATTATATAATACATTAAATGCATTAGCTTTTGCTATTAGATAAGCATTTATTGTCTTGAAATCATCTCTAGAAATTTCATTTTCATTATAATAGTTAGCAAATCTTCTAGAAGCAACCTCTCCTTCAGAATACATACTTTTAAATTTATCAGCTTTTAAAAGCACACCATTTTCATCAACAATAGCGCCAACCAAAGAATTCTTTTCTTTATCAAGATAATCTGCTATACCATCATTATCTGAATCAATAGGACATCCTGTATCATCAACTTTTACTCCAGTAGGAGTTTCTGGACAGTAATCATTTACGTCTAATACTAAATCTCCATCTTGATCTGCAAGATCTAATTTTTCAAAATTTACATCTGAATAATACTTTTCTTTTAAATAATCTTTTCCCTTAGGCTTAGGTGTAAATAGATCATAATGAATTGCAAAATTAAGTACAACATAGTTATCATCACCTTCAGCCTTATCAATATCTACTTGTGATAAAGTATAGTTTAATGAAGCATCAAATCTCATTCTTTCTGACATATTAAGAGCTAATCCTAGGCCTAGTGGAATTACAAGTCCTGANTCATTATCGAGATATTGATTACTTCCTGTAGCAACTTCATTGATTGTTTTAAATGTTAGTCTTTGTAGACCTAAACTAATAAAAGGGCTAATTAGAGAATTAGCATTATTAAAATTATAATTTAGATGAAGACCAAGAGCGCTAAATTCAGATATAAAACTACTTGGAAATACCTCTTCAGTAGCAATTATTTCCTCAGAAAATGTAGATGGACTAGTGAATAAAAAAGATAAGTCTATATTCTTATCTAAATTAAAGCGCATTCCTGCAACAAAACCCATATCTCCAGATAAATAATTTGATTCAGTTCCAGTAATTCCACCTTGATAGTTATAGAAATTAGTTCCTATGGTAAGTCTAGGCGATAATGGCATACTATTAACATCAGTATTTGGCACATGCTGNGAAAAAACTGATGTTGAGAAAACAAAAAGAAATATGATAAGAATCTTTTGCAAGTAATTATTCATCTTTAATGATTTTATATTGCTGTAAAAATAGGAAAAAATTAAGAAAAGACATTTTTATATCTAAAAGATAAAAAAACTATAATTCATCCTTAAGGAAATGAGCAGTGTAGCTATCAGTTGAGCTAATAATTTTCTCAGGAGTACCTTCGCATACAATATAACCTCCCTTATCACCTCCTTCTTTACCTAAGTCTATGATATAATCAGCTACTTTGATTACATCCATATTATGCTCAATAATTAGAACTGTATTGCCTTTATCAACTATTGATGTAATTACATCAAGTAGAACCTTAACATCTTGAAAATGAAGACCCGTTGTAGGCTCATCAAGAATGTAAAATGTATTACCTGTACTTCTTTTTGAGAGCTCTGAAGCTAATTTAATTCTCTGGGCCTCACCTCCAGATAGAGTAGTAGCAGATTGACCTAATGTAACATATCCAAGACCAACATCTTTAAGTGTCCTTATTTTTCTAATAATTGTAGGAATATTTTCAAAAAAATCCACTGCTTGATCAATAGTTAGATTTAAAACATCGGAGATTGATTTTCCTTTAAATCTTACATCTAATGTTTCTCTATTATAGCGCATACCGTTACAATCCTCACAATGGACCAATACATCAGGAAGAAAATTCATTTCAATAGTTCTTTTTCCAGCCCCCCTACATGCCTCGCATCTACCCCCAATTACATTAAAAGAAAACCGACCTACTTTATATCCTCTAATCTTTGATTCTTCTAGATTAGCATATAAGTCTCTTATATCAGAAAAAACACCAGTATATGTTGCTGGATTTGACCTTGGAGTTCTTCCAATTGGAGTTTGATTAATTTCAATAACCTTATCAATATTATCAATTCCTACTAATCTATCGTGAGATAAAGGAAGTTTTTCAGCTCTAAAAAAATGCTTATTTAAAATAGGATAAAGAGTTTCATTTATTAAAGAAGATTTACCACTACCTGAGACACCCGTAACACAACATAATAGACCCAATGGAATTTTTAAGTTAACATTTTTCAAATTATTACCCTGTGCAGATAATAACTCTAAAAAATCACCATTACCCTTTCTTCTGATTTTTGGAATAGAAATTTCCTTTCTTCCAGTTAAATAATCAGAAGTAATATGATTTACTTTTAAAATTTCATTAAAACTACCACTTGCAACTACTTCACCTCCATGAATTCCAGCATCAGGACCCATGTCAATAATATAATCTGCATTTTTTATCATATCCTTATCATGCTCAACTACAATTACTGAATTTCCAATATCTCTAAGTTTCTTTAAAGATTCAATAAGCTTCTGATTATCCCTTTGGTGAAGTCCTATACTAGGTTCATCTAAAATATATAAAACATTAGTAAGTTGTGAGCCAATTTGAGTTGCTAAGCGAATCCTTTGAGCCTCTCCGCCTGAAAGAGTTTTTGATGACCTATTNATAGTTAAATAGGACAAGCCAACATCAATTATAAATTGAACTCTCGTNAGTAGTTCTTTAATTATTTGCCTAGCAATAATCTTATGGTTTTTACTTAAAACAGAATCAATAGATAACAGCCAAGATTTTAAACTTTCTATATCCATATTTACAACATCAAAAATTTTCTTGTTAGCAATTTTAAANTTAGATGACTGTTTATTCAACCTACTTCCAAGACAAGACTTACATGTTTTGGAAGACATATATTTTAAAGCCCAGCGCTCAATACTTTTAACTGAGAAACTCATTGACTGCTCTTCTATAAAATTTACAATACCTAAAAAATCTATCTTATATTCTTTAGAAATACCCGCTGCTTTAAGCTTGACTTTTATATTATCTTTTGTTCCATAAAGAATTATATTAAGGGCTTCTGCATTAATATCTTTTATAGGAGTATTTAAATTAAAATTATATTTCTTACCAATTATTTCAAGCTGATCTGTTATCCATGAAGAATTCTTGTTATCTAAAGGAGCGATTCCACCACTATTAATACTTAATAATCTATTTGGAATTATTTTATCTAGATCTACAGATTTATATATACCTAATCCACTGCATGTGGAGCATGATCCCCTAGGTGAGTTAAATGAGAAAGAACTAGGCTCTGGATTTTTATAAGCTATTCCAGTTGTTGGACACATTAAGTGTCTACTAAAATACCTTGGATTTTTATTATTTGATGAAACAATCATAATCACACCATCACCAGAATTAAGAGCAAGTTNNATTGATGAAAGCAAACGTTTATTATTTTTCTCAACAACCTTAAGCCTATCAATAACAACTTCAATAGTATGTGTCTTATATCTATCTAATTTTAGAGATGGTGTTATATCAATTATTTCATCATCCACTCTAACCTTTAAATATCCTTGCTTAGCTAATTTAAAAAATAACTCACCATAATGTCCTTTTCTAGATCGGATTAATGGTGACAAAATTGTTATTGATTGATTATGAAAATCTTTTAACAACAAATCTAAAATTTGATTATCATTAAAGCTAACCATTTCCTCATCTGTATTATATGAGTGAGCTATTCCAATGCGAGAATAAAGTAAACGCAAATAATCGTATATTTCTGTTATTGTGCCCACAGTAGATCTAGGATTTCTAGATGTTGTTTTTTGCTCTATAGCTACAACTGGGCTCAGACCAGTAATCTTATCTACCTCTGGACGCTCCATATTGCCAATAAATTGACGGGCATAGGCATTAAAAGTTTCAAGATATCTTCTTTGACCCTCTGCATGAATAGTATCAAAGGCTAAAGAAGATTTTCCACTACCACTTTTTCCTGTAATAACAACAAGTTTATTTCTTGGAATATTTAAATTAATATTCTGTAAATTATGCACTCGAGCACCATATATAGATATAGATTCTTCCTGACTTTTCATGTTTAATTATTTAGCACTTGAACTTACATCAAGATCATCAAATATGATATTATCCAATTTTTTTGGAATATCAATATGATAAACTCTTCGCGATCTATCTGGAAGTGATGTAGTTCTCAGCCAAGGATTATGTCTTTTTAAAGTCTTATAATTAATTTTATTATCCTTGGCAAATCGATATAAATCATTAATTGTAGAGTCTACTCTAACTTGCTTTGTTTGAGGATATGAATATAAATCACTATCTCTAAATATAAAGCCATATTTCTTTGGATTTTCCATTATCTCCTTAATAACAATTATTCTAAATACATATCTAGAGGTTTCATCATTTAAATAAAGATTAAAATAATTATTTGTTTCTTGCTTAATCATCTTCCTTTTAGCTCCATTCATACCCATATTATATGATGCAGCAGCCATTGTCCAACTACCAAATTTATCATATGCCTTTTGTAAATACTTACAAGCAGCTTCAGTAGATTTTATAAGATGATACCTTTCATCAATTGCATAATTAACTTCTAGACCATATTCCTTAGCTGTCCCTTTCATGATTTGCCAAAAACCTGCAGCTCCAGAGGGCGACACTGTATACTCAAAACCACTCTCTATTAAAGCTAAATATTTAAAATCATTTGGAATATTATTTTTAGCAAGAATTTCTTCAATGATAGGAAAATATTTATTTGCTCTTTTAAAATAAAGCATAGTATTAGATTGCCAATAAATATTTTTTAAGAGTTCTTTATCAAGGCGCTCCCAAATATCATTAGAGCCGTTAGGAATAGCTTCATTTGCAAACTTTAGATTATTAGGTTTTAATACTGAATACACATTNTATTTATTATTAAACCCCTGCTGATGAATATTATCAGATGTGTTGATGTAAGATGAATAAATAAAAAATTGAGACACAAAAACTGTGGATAATATAACAAAGACTACTACTATTTTTCTAATCATTAAATTGGCTTTTAAAATCTTTAAACATTTGAGAATTACTATCCTTAGTTGAAATAATAGGATTTGATATTTTCCAATCAATATTCAGCATATTATCATCCCAAGCAAGACTTCCTTCAGAGCTTTTATTATATGCATCAGAACATTTATATGAAAATATCGTATTATCTTCAAGAGTTATAAACCCATGTGCAAAACCCTTAGGAATAAANAAAGATTTAAAATTCTGCTCACTTAAAATTACAGAAAAATGATGGCCATATGTGGGAGAGNTTAATCGAATATCAACAGCAACATCTAAAACAGAGCCTTTTATAACTCTCACTAATTTACTTTGAGCATATGGTGGNTTTTGGAAATGGAGTCCTCTAAGAACACCTTTAGATGAAAGGGATTGATTATCTTGAACAAAAGCCTCATTAATACCAAGATCTTTAAAGCTTTGCGAATTCCAACTCTCAAAAAAATATCCTCTATCATCTAAAAAAACCTTTGGCTCAATAATAACTAAACCTTCTATATTTATATTGGTAATTTTCATATTTCAAATATAAAAAAATGAATATTCCCGATAACATTAAATTTAAACAATAAATGTATTTTTGTAAACAAAATTATATATTATGAAATCACTTCAAATAGCGCTGCTTTTTTTTGTAGTACTGGCTACTTCATGTGCCCAAAATCCAGAATATAAAACTCCAAAAACTCAACTAGAAAGATTCTCTTATTCTATTGGTGTAAATATTGCAACATCTATGAAAGACAAGCATGATTTAAAAGAAATTGATGCACTTTCAATAGCAAAAGGTTTTCAAGATGTTATATATAATAAGAAACTTGATATTTCACTATTAGCAACAGATACTATTTTAAACAAGTATTTTGATGATCTAAAACAAGATGTTTTAAAAGAACAGGCAGCTGATGAACTTATTAGAGGTGAAGAATACATGATTGAAAATGCAAAAAAAGAAGGTGTCAAAATAACAGATTCTGGCCTTCAATATGAAATCCTAAAATTGGGCAATAGAGGGGTTCAAGCTCAAAAAGATAATATAGTTACTATTCATTATCAAGCATCATTAATAAATGGTGAAGTATATGATAGCTCACTTGATAAAGAACCTGTTTCATTTCCTTTAAATGGACAAGGAACAATAATTGGGCTTTATGAAGGAATAGAACTTATGAGTATAGGAGATCAATATAAATTTACAATTCCTGCTAAATTAGCATATAGAAATGATAGCCCACCTGGATCTCCAATACCTGCAGGATCTACTCTAGTATTTATTATTGAATTGGTAAAACTTACAGATATACAAGGATCTGAACTTTAAAGAATTAGAAATATTAATAAAGAATTAACTTTTTATTTACTACGCCAAAATTAGTTTCTATTTCTAAGAAATATATTCCTTTACCGTATTCATCTAAACTTATCTGCTTAGTATATTCACCTACAAATTCTTCTTTAGTTTCTCTATATACCTCTGCTCCTATTGTATTAAAAACTCTAATACTTAGATCTTGAAAATTTTCTGAGTTAAAGGATATATTAAACACATTTTTAGATGGATTAGGATAAATATCTAAATTATTTATCAATGTTCCACCCTCAAGTCTTATTGTTCCAGGTTGTGTCCAAAATACTGGCAAGGTCCATGTTGGGGATCTATATGCAGTTATGCTTGGATCACAAAAATTTCTTCCCTGAGCTCTATAAGTTTCTCCAGACTGAAGACCAAACTTATTTACAAAAAGAGTTGGATAGTAAACTCCAAAACCTCCTGCTGTCTGCCAGTTAGCTCCTATTGTATCTACTCTTAAAGTGATTCTAGCAAAGACATAAGCACCAGTAGTATCCCAAGTAAATTTAGCTTTAGAGGTGTTATTAGTAAAGGTTTGGACTGATAGATTATTCATATCAGGACAAACATCAGCTGTGGTAAACTGGACTGGAGTAGAATAGTTTGACTCTGTCCCACCACAGTAAAAAGCTTTCATTTTAAATTCATATATAGTAGATGGAGTTAGATTTAAAAGCTGCTTATTAACAGTATTCAAGCCAAAGTTACATAGCCCATTTCCAACACCTGCTGACTTAGTATTCCATGATAGAGTTCCGACTTCTCTATATCTTACAAAGTATTTCCACACCATACAAGTACTATCATTCATATTATTCCAACCAACTTTAGCTCTAGTGTCAATGATATCATAAGCATAAAGACCATCAGGTTTTGGAGAAATACAATTAGGATTATAAGTACATGAACCATCATCAATTGTAGCTGTTGGATCATAATTAAGAGCTAATGAATCCATACAGCCATAAGAAAGTGAATCAATACCAACTACAATAACTGAAAAATTAAAACAACCATTATCATCCAAAATATAAGATGTATAATTTCCTGAAGGAATATTTAATAAGTGTTGAGTTGTATCACTTATAAATGTAGAAAGCCAGTAATAAGTGTAAGGAGCTGTTCCACCAAAAGTATAAGAATAAATCGCACCATCATTCACACCAATTCCTGAAGCATTAATGACCGTATAATTTGTATAAAGCGAGTCTGGTTCTAGAATACTAAATGAGGCAGTAGCAGTTTGATTCAAAGAATCTGTAACAACAACTGAAAAAGTAGAATTAGATAAATTATAAATATCTTCATTTGTAGATCCATTACTCCATAAATAAGAATATGGCGCTAATCCTCCTGTAACTACAAGATCAATAGAACCATCAGTCTGTCCATAACAGCTAATGTCAGTGACAGTGTCACCTAAAGTTATTGATGGGTAGATACAAGATCCATCATCTACTGTAGCTAAAGAGTCATAATTTAATGCTGTAGGATCTGTACATCCATAAAAAGGACAGGCTGATAAGCAGCTTGCATTATTAATTCCTGGATTTAAAGCCTGAGAAATAACAATATCATGAAAATCAATCAATGCACCAGAACTTGTAGTATGGCAATAACTCATGATAGTACCTACTTGAGGAGTTGGACTATCAGGGCAGCTACCTTCAACACTAACGCAATTATCTATTGGACCACCACCAAAGCCATTCCATGGTTCAGGCGCCCAGCCACACCAATGAGTATGATTAGCACCAACATTATGACCTATTTCATGACTTACAACAAATAAATTCCATGTATATGGTGGATTTGGAAAACCAAAACTTGTATTAGAATTTAAGTCAGAGCTAAATGCATATCCATAAGAATTATTACATAATACATCAACATATGCAATCCCACCAGTACCTGTGTTAGAACGTTTAGTTAATAAGTGAACTATATCTCGTGATATAGAAGTGTTATTTGTATTCCAATGACTCCTTAGTGCTGACAACATAGCACCAGCATCACTAATNATTCCTGCATAAGGATCTGCTGTATTCCATATAATAGTATGAACNACATTAATATGAATATTCACCTCTCCAAAATANACTTGACTTACNCCGGCAATAATAGCATGTGCCCAAGTNNTGGCAGCANTATTTGAGAAGAACGTATTTCTTGTATACTGATCTATCTCAATAGCTAACTCTATACAATCTGGAATTGTTACACTTTCAGAGGAACTATGATTAACAGAAATTTCTCTCGCTTTTTCTTCAACTGCACATGAAAATGTATTTTGATTAATACAATCATTTACATCAAATAAAATAATTTCATTATTTAATGTATTAATTTCAAATTGTCTATTTCCATATTTATAAGTAACTATTATATTATTATCAAAAAATAGTAGTGTTCCTATTACTTCATCTTTATGAAAAATATAATATGATAATAGATCAGAATCAAGTTCTTCAATCTGTTGACCATTATCTGTTTCAATAATTAAAGTATGATTATCATTTATAACTGAAAAATTCTTTATAGAAACATCTAAAAAAACTTCTTCTATTAATGGAAGCTTGAAAGGAATAAAAACAAGATCACTATTTAATTTATTAATAAAAACAGACAAACTAAAATCAAGACCTTTAGTGTTTTCAACATTTTTTGTAAGACAAGTCTTAGACTCTTTAAAATCAAATATTAGATTCTGAGCACATAAACTATTAAGGAACAGAGAGAAAGAAAGTATAAAGAATATTTTTTTCATAAGTAAGATGCTTTATCTAAAAATACAAAAAAGTTATTTTTAAAAAAAATAAAAAATTATTTCTTTCTAAAGTATATATGAATTGGAACGCCTGAGAAATTAAAACTCTCTCTTAACTTATTCTCTAAATAACGCTTATAAGGCTCTTTAATGTATTGAGGAAGATTAGCAAAAAAAGCAAATGTTGGAGTATGTGTTGGTAGTTGAGTACAATATTTGATTTTTATATATTTTCCTTTATATGCCGGAGGAGGAAGCTGAACAATAAAAGGAAGCATAGTATCATTTAAAACAGATGTGCTAATTTTTTGTGATCTATTCTTACAAACTTCAATAGCTGATTCTAAGCCCTTTAATAATCTTTGTTTATTTAATGCTGATATAAAAACAATAGGAATATCCGTAAAAGGAGCCAGTTTTTGTCTGATCTGCTCTTCAACTTCATTTGCTGTTTCTGTAGATTTATCTTTTAAATCCCATTTATTAACTAGTATAACAATTCCTTTTTTATTTCTATCTGCAATATGAAATATCCTTTGATCTTGGGCTTCAAAACCACTACTAGCATCAATCATGAGCATACAAACATCAGCGTGTTCAATCGCTCTAACAGATCTCATAACTGAATAAAATTCTAGATTTTCATGAACTTTTTTCTTTTTACGAACCCCAGCTGTATCAACAAGTGTAAAATCAAAACCAAATTTATTAAAGTGTGTATTAAGTGAATCTCTTGTAGTACCAGCAATATCTGTTACTATATTTTGATCTTTACCTAAAAGAGCATTTATAAAAGATGATTTTCCAACATTTGGCCTTCCAATAACAGCAAATTTTGGAAGCTCATCTTTATCTTCTTGATCATCAACCTCAAAATACTTGACCAATTCATCAAGTAACTCCCCTGTTCCACTACCACTAATTGATGAAAAGGGAATATAATTTCCCATTCCAAGATTATGGAATTCTACTGCATCCTCTAGCAGCTTAGAATTATCAACTTTATTAACCGCTAAGACAACCTTTTTATTAGATTTTCTAAGCATCTTTACAACTGCTTGATCTAGATCCGTTATTCCTTGCTTTGCATCAACTAAAAAAAGAATAACATTTGCTTCATCTATAGCTAATTGAACCTGCTTACGTATTTCTTTTTCAAAGATATCGTTAGAACCATCAACATATCCTCCTGTATCAATAACAGAAAACTCCTTACCTATCCATTCAGCTTTTCCGTAATGCCTATCTCTAGTAACACCACTAATCTCATCAGTAATGGCTTGACGTGATTCTGTTAGTCTATTAAATAATGTTGATTTTCCAACATTTGGCCTTCCAACAATTGCTACAATATTTATCATGATCCGTATCCAAATTTTTTAAGTTGACGCTCATCATTACGCCAATTCTTATTTACTTTTATTGGAGTTGCAAGAAATACTTTTTTATCAAGCATCTTTTCAATATCTCTTCTTGCTTCACTACCAATTCTTTTAAGCCCCATTCCTTTGTGTCCTATCAATATACCCTTTTGACTTTCTCTTAAAACATATATTATAGCTCTAATCCTAACAATATCTTCTTCTTCAAAAAACTCTTCTACCTCAATCTCAACAGAATATGGTATCTCTTTTTTATAATGCTTAAGTATCTTTTCTCTTATTATCTCTTCAATAAAAAAACGCTCTGACTTATCAGTAATAGCATCCTTATCATAATAAGGAGGTGATTCGGGAAGCTTATCAACTATTTTAGCTATTATCTCTTTTAAGTTAAAACCATTTANAGCNGAAATAGGNAGAATCATGGCATTAGGTAATTCTTTTTCCCAAAAACGTATAGCATCCATAACCTCATCCTGCTCTCCAAGATCAATCTTATTTAAAAGNAGCATTAATGGAAGCTTAGTATTTTTTATTCTAGTATATAGATTCTCATCTTTCAATCCTTTCTCACCTATCTCNACCATATAAACTAAAACATCAGCATCTTGAAAAGCAGAATGAACAAAATTCATCATNTTCTCTTGTAACTTATAGGCAGGTTTAATAATTCCTGGTGTATCAGAAAAAACAATCTGGTATTCCTTCTTGTTAAGAATTCCAATAATACGATGCCTAGTAGTTTGTGCCTTATTAGTAATAATAGATAATTTCTGACCAACTAATGCATTCATTAGTGTAGATTTTCCAACATTTGGATTACCTATTATATTTACAAANCCTGCTTTATGCTCCATTTTGCAAAGAAACAAAAAATGGACTAACCAAGAGACAATTCATTAGATTAAGAAATTAATTGATCTAATTTCTCAGTGCTCACGGTCCAATCATCTTCTAAGGCACTTAGTTTTTGTTGTTCTTGATCATACTTAGAAAAGAAATCTTTATCATTTGAAAGCTCTTTAAATTTTACAGGATCACTAAGAGCTTCATCTTTTTCCTTTAAACTAGNCGATAGTGACGCAATTTCTTTTTCTAGTTTATTTATTTTATTACGCAATTTTTTTATATTGCTATTATGAGCTTTTTTATCATGATATGATATTTGCTCATTCTTTTTATCTTTATTTACAATTTTCTGATCTTTTTGNGAGCTTTCCAACTGTTTAAAATCAGANATTTCCTTCTCAGCTAAGAAAGTGTTGATATCACCAATATATTCCTTTATATTTTGATGTTTAAATTCATATACCTTTTGTGTTAATCCTTCTAAAAACTCACGATCATGGGATACAACAATTAAACTACCATCAAAATTTGCTAATGCTTTTTTAAGAAGATCTTTAGAGGTAATATCAAGATGATTAGTTGGCTCATCCATAACCAATAAGTTATAAGGCTCTAAAAGTAATTTACANAGTGCAACTCTAGCGCGCTCACCACCTGATAATACCTTAATTTTCTTTGTCACATCATCATTTGAGAATAAGAATGACCCAAGTATTGTTCTAACATTTCCTTTACTATGCTCGGTTACTGCATTTTCAATAGTCTGTAAAACAGTAATCTCTTCATCTAGGAAATCAGCTTGGTTTTGAGCATAATACCCCATTTTAATCTGATGACCAAGCTCTATACTTCCAGTGTAATCAATGGCACCAACAATCATTTTGGCTAAAGTAGATTTCCCTTCACCATTTTTACCTACAAATGCTAACTTATCACCTTTTACTATCTCAAGATTTATATTACTAAGCACCTTTAGATCGTCATATTTTTTAGAAGCCTCATTAATAACTAAACTTAATTTACCAGAATGAGGAGCTGGAGGAAATCTAAATTGCATTCTACCAACATCTTCCTTCTCAACATGAATAATTTCTAATCTTTCAAGCTTTGTAATTAATGTTTGTGCAAATGCAGCTTTATTTTTTTTTGCTCTAAACTTATTAATCAAGATCTTAGTTTCTGCAATAAATTTATCTTGATTCTTCTTTGCTTGAATTTGTTTTTCTATTCTATCCTTTCTTAGCTCTAAGTATTTATTATATCTTGCCTTGTAATCATTAATCTTACTAAAAGAAATCTCTATAGTTCTGTTAGATACAGAGTCTAAAAAATATCTATCATGAGATACCAGTACAATTGCACCAGCATACTTCTTCAACCAACTTTCTAGCCAAACAATTGATTCTATATCTAGGTGATTGGTAGGCTCATCTAACAAAAGAATATCAGGCTTTTGTAATAGTATTTTTGCTAGCTCTATTCTCATGCGCCATCCTCCACTAAATTCAGTTGTCTGTCTTGTAAAATCATATTGTGTAAACCCAAGTCCATTTAGCACTTGACTCATCTCTGCTTGAATATCATTACCACCACCCATTCTATATCTCTCTTCTAAATCATGAAATTCTGAGATAAGATCTAAGTATGAATCTGTTTCATAATCTGTTCTTTCATTAATCTGAGTATTTACAACTTCTAGCCTCTCTTTTATTTCATTAAGATAATCAAAAGCTACTTGAGCTTCTTCAATTACTGTTCTACCATCTTCAAAATCTAAATCTTGGGTAAGATAACCTACAATAAGCCCATTTGGAATAGAAACATTACCTTTATTAGGCTTTAGTTCTTTTGAAAGAACATTTAAAAGCGTGGATTTTCCAGCTCCATTTTTACCTACAAGACCTATCTTATCTCCCTTATTAACCATAAAAGAGATATCCTTAAAAACATCTTGCCCACCAAAATAAAGCGATAAATTATTTACTGAAATCATGGCTGCAAAAATACTTTTTTTGTTTTACCAAATAAATTTAATTTAAGTATCCTTAAATAAAGTTTAAGCTATATATTTGCAACTATATCGCGGGATGGAGCAGTTGGTAGCTCGTCGGGCTCATAACCCGAAGGTCGTCAGTTCGAGTCTGGCTCCCGCTACAACGCAAAAAAGACCTCTATTTAGGGGTCTTTTTTTTATTAAGACAAAAAAATTAAGACTCCTTCAAATCTTCTGTTAAATCTAACTTAGTGAACTTAGGAAATTTAATTGCAGTAAATCCAACAGTTAGTATTGTCATTACACCCCCAAAAACTACTGCAGGAACTGTTCCAATTAATTTTGCTGCCAGACCACTTTCAAAAGCACCAAGCTCATTAGATGAGCCTATAAAAATT
>JGI24540J26637_10000345_pt1 | contig 19189 bp, 18 predicted proteins | sample NorSeaMetagenome_FD_26637 | JGI IMG/M metagenome (IMG submission 26637)
CTATTTGATCACTATAGTCATTCTGTAATGCAATTTTATTGCTATTACTCGAGGCNAATTGTTGTTGATGTTCCAACATAATCTTTTCAGCAGCAATACTCACCGAGGGTTCGTTAGTCAGCTCAACAAGAATGTCTCTAGCCGTAATTAGATTGCCAGTCTGCAAGTATATCTGTGCTTGACCAAGTCGATGGATAGGCCTTAGCAAATTTAAGCTGTGCATCTGCTCATAAATGTTAGTTAAGCCAAATAGGTCATCAGCAGCGACTAGATTAGCGNGTATTTGTCTAATAAAGTCGTCAATAGCAGCTTCTACCTTTAGGGTGTCACGGTTAGTGTAGGCGTAGCTTTTTACCAANTGGTGAACCGCTGCCGCCTCAGCTAAAAAGCCAATGGAGCGATTGAATTCGGCGAGAGATAGCAACACATCAACATCGTCATAAAATACTGACAAATAGTGCTCGGTTAACTCAGTAAAATGGTCTTCGGATGATGAGCTAATCAACATCCAAAGATGAGCCATAAGAATCGGTTTTAGGCCTAATTTTCGAGCGTCCCCAGTATTTAAACTAATCTGATAGGTATTAACCGCTGCTGGATAATTATGATCAGAAAGCTGCTGTTTGAATTGGGCGAGGGCATTTTTGCTAATCTTAGTGGCATCATCCATGTCCAACCGATTGGATTGATTGACTTTTTTTAATGGCAATAAAGGCGAGGTCAATTTTTCCTGAAGCTGTAATTCAGAGGCGTCGTTCTTACCCAATCCCATGACTTCAGCACTGCTAACCAAAGCTGCCTGCCAATGAGTCCAAAGCAAGCCGGCAGAGAATGCCAAACTCGCAACAACGATCAGCGTAAAGGAGGAGTGTTTTTTAACGGTCAAGACAGGACTTCCCCAAAATAGTNTCATTAATTCTGTGGCCAAGCTTATACTAAGTCGACTGGGAAATTAAATAACAGAAGCATAGCAAGTTAGTTATGCGCATATTAAAATACGCGGATTCAGGTTGATGTAACGTTAGGGAGTAACTGATTGACACTTTTTGAAGCGATTATTCTTGGAATTGTCCAAGGACTGACAGAGTTTTTACCTGTGAGTAGCAGTGGTCATCTTGAACTTGGCAAAGCCATACTTGGCGACACTAGTATTCCTCAAGAAAGCATGATGTTTACCGTTGTAGTCCACTTTGCCACGGCTTTAGCAACCCTAGTGGTTTACCGATCTGAGGTGGCGCGAGTTGCCGGTGGTCTGATGCAGCGCAAGAATAATGAAGAATTTAAGTTCTCGCTGAAAATCTTACTCAGCATGATTCCCGCCGCAGCTGTCGGCGTTATATTTTCCGATGAATTAGAAGTTTTATTCGACAAGCAGATAGTCTTGGTAGGCGTTATGCTATGGGTGACAGGTATACTTTTAATGGTTGCCGATCGTGCAAAAAACACCCGTAAAGATGTCACCTTTAGCCACTCGATAATCATTGGTATCGCCCAAGCTATTGCTATTTTACCGGGAATCTCACGCTCCGGCGCGACTATCTCCACCTCTGTCTTGCTTGGCGTTGACCGTGGCAAAGCCGCAAGTTTCTCATTTTTAATGGTAGTGCCACTAATTTTGGGGAAGATAGCCAAGGACTTGATGGATGGAGGACTGCACATTAATGACGATCAATTGGGTATTTTAATTGCCGGGTTCATTGCCGCCTTTATAACCGGAATGTTTGCCTGTCAGTGGATGATCAAACTGGTTCGCAACGCTCAATTAAAGTATTTCTCTTACTACTGTTTTTTGGTGGGCACCGCCGCTATTGTCCATCAAGTCGCTCTGTAACTAAATGATGGACTAGCTCCTACTTTTTACACCAGCGCTACTGCAATCCCAATAATTTGTGAGTTTGTAAACTGAGATTCCAGCGCGGGTGTTGTAAACAGTAATTGATGGTTTCATCAACATTATTGTTTTCAGCATCGTCGAACATGGGCTGTAAAAAGAAGTAATCAAATTTCAAGTGAGTAAAGTCGCTTGGCTGGTGTCCGTTCTGCGGATAAACCAATTTAATTTCATCACCTTTATCAATAACAACCGTAGAACCAGATTTGGGGCTTACACAAATCCAGTCTATACCTTCGGGAATAGGCAATGTCCCATTGGTTTCAATCGCCACTTCAATTCCCTCAGCGTGAAAAGCCTCGATAAGAACGTCATCCAGCTGCAGAAGAGGCTCACCCCCAGTACAGACCACATAGGGATGTATCGCATCGACAATAGTGGTTGGCCAATATTCCTTTACTCTTTTTGCCAGATCAGCGGCTTGATCAAAATCGCCGCCGCCTTCGCCGTCAGTACCAACAAAATCTGTATCGCAAAAACTACATATTGCATCAGCACGATGCTTTTCTTTTCCACTCCACAGATTACAACCCGTGAAGCGACAAAATATAGCTGGCCTTCCAGCGTGCGCGCCCTCGCCTTGTAAAGAGTAAAAAATCTCTTTTACCGCATATCCCATAATTAGAGGCCCATTGACAACGAACTGTTAGATGCTTTTTAGTGGTCCATCAGAACTGGCCGTTAATTATGAGGTTTAAAACCATCATTATTACGGGACCGATCTGATTGGGGCATATAGTAACGCAGTCGAAGTAAAAAAGGGATTCTGCTGATGGTTCTTTGAGTGGTGTAAACAACCCTTAAAGTGGTTCGTTTCAGCCGGTCGTGAACTAAGCTAACACTTACAAGTAATTCCACTTGGCCCGGGAAAATCGCATATTATGCGATACTGTATAAAATAGTAACACGTCTTTATGGGTGTGATACAACCGCTGTACATGTTGATTAACTAAAATCTTGGTATTCTTCGCTGATCAAGGTCATGTGTATGCTTTTTTTTAACCGAGACTATCCTCTCGAAAAAAGTCAGGGTTCATTAAAATACCTTTAATAGAACTTGAGCACTATTCTGATAACAATTAAAAAATGGTGGTTTTTACTTTAGACTAATTTTTCATTACTGATGACTTAACACTGCCTTCACTCACCATTCTAAATGGATAGAGTTGCAAGGGCGGTTAACAAGTATGATCAGTGTTGCCAAGCCTATTGTAAGATTATCTCACAAAACCACTTTTCCAAATATTCGCACCATTATTCCAGGTGGAGGAAACCTACTCCCAAAATATTATTTAGCCCTAAATCAAAAAAATGAATATCCACATAACCTCTGGATAATCTTAGCCTTTTTTTTTATAAAAAAATGTCCCTATTTGTGACGCAGCTCACAAAAAAACAGTGGAATTAAATTGGTCAAACCCAATTTTTGGTCTAAAATTTATCTAGAAGGAAAACGCAAGGAGCGCGAAAAATGTTAAATGAATTAATGGACGACAGAAGAATTAATCAAAGTCAATTAGGGCGAGAAACCGGCATTCCCCAAGCAACCATCAGCCGCTATCTAAACGGAACAACCAAGTCACTAAAATTTGACACCCTGAAAGTGCTCGCTGAATACTTTAGTGTTCCTATGGAACAAATCGTTCGGAACGACTAATTAGTCTAGGTCAATGGCCCTTTGGCTGGAAACTGCCCAGGTTATAAATACTTAACGTTTATTATCGTTGAAGACTCACAGGTTTAGCTGGGGAGCCTTGTAAAAATGGACCATCGACACAAATTCGCTGGCCATCTGGCGCTGCGCAGGCCCCGCAAATACCAACGCCACACTTGGTTAAATAATCAATAGCACTAAATATTTGGTCATCGCGACAGAAATNACGTTGCACCGCAGCAGCAGCATGGACCATGGGCGCAGGGCCGCAGTTATAAAATACCAAATTATTTAGCTCTGTCTGATCCATTTCTTCCAACCGAGTACGCAATAGCTCGGTGACAAACCCCTTGAATCCATGACTACCGTCATCAGTAGCGACATGTACATCAGCGATGCGCTGACATTCTTCAAGGTAGTAGAGACGTTCAGCTGTGCGTGCACCAGTGAATACCTCAGCGTTTCCAAAATCTCGAGCAAGTTGATAAACCGCGGCCAACCCCGTGCCACCGGCAACGGCCATGATTTTAGCCCCTTCATGAGGTGACACCGGAATCCCATGCGGACCNCGCACATAGACTTCAGATCCGACCGCTAAGTCCATTAACTCATGAGTAAAGATACCCACATCAATGACAGCTAATTGGAAAGGGTCATCTGAAAGTGCAGAAAAAGGTTTTTCTCCTACGCCTGGTACCCACAGGAACACAAACTCACCAGCCTGCACATTAATTTTTCTATCAAAGGTCAGAACGCAAATGTCTTCACACACCCGTTTGTTCTCGACCAGCACAACCGGCTGGAAGTCCATGTCAATATCGTAGCGAATATGCGCCTCAGCTTTATTACTGTCGAAGCAAATGTCAGATTCAAGTTGACTAAAGTAACTTCCAATATCGTCGGTAGTCATACCGGTAAGGGCAGATCCAACTCCAACAATAGTAGACCCTGCGTCTAAAAATTCCCGAACATCCGCGGCACTGCTCACTCCACCGCACCCAACAATTGGGACATCTGTCACAGCGGAAATTTCGCGGACACATTTAAGTGCAATAGGCAAAACTCCTTTGCCAGACATTCCGCCAGCCCCATTAGAGAGTACCGGCTGTCCATGGGCAGAGGTATAACCTGGGCCAACAGTATTAATTGCGCAGATACCGTCTGCTCCACCGGCGACCGCCGCAAGGGCAATTTCTCCGATGTTAGGTGTGTTAGGCGTTAATTTCGGGATGACCGGAATATCGACAACAGCCTTAACCGCTGCGGTCACCTCTCGAACCATTTCTGGATCTTGACCCATAGCCATCCCATAGCCTTTGGCATGTGGACAGGAAAGGTTGAGCTCAATACCACTGGCAACGGGTGCCATGATTTTAGCCACCTCAACAAACTCTTCAACACTGCCTCCAAAGATGGATACCAATAAGAATCTATCCTCAGGAATACGTAGAGCTTGCATTGCCTCCGCCGAAGCTTCAGCACCTGGATTGGTTAAACCCACAGCATTGACGAAGCACCCGGGTGCATATTGACTGTAAACCGGCTCACGATTCCCCGCTCGAGGAGTGGGCCCAACACTCTTAGTGGTGATCACACCAATTTGTGGCATCTGATCAAACATTGCCTGAATAATGGAGGTTGCCGTCGTAACAATTCCAGAAGGAATCGTGAAGGGTCCCGATAGAGTCTTGCCAAGAAATCGTGTTTTCAAGATGATTTGCTCGAAACTGGTGTATGGGTGTGTACGCAGGAAAAGATTATACCGACTTTACCGCGACAATGTGTTTCGAATTTTTAAAGCGCAAACTATTTTTTCAGTTCCAAAAATAATGAGGCGCGCCGGCTGCGAGTTCAATTTTAATATCATCATATTTCAAAACGGCCACTTCAATTAAAGCTCTAGCTATAAAATATAATCGCTTATTGAGTCTAAATACTTTAAATAACATCATGTAACCCTTGCCGATAATAGGGTTAAATTTAGTATTTTAGTAAGGTGGGTCACAGTTATTAAGATTCGATCTTGATTGCCTCAAAAATGATTTACAATGGATATTGGTAGTCCAAGGTTAATAATACTTGTGACTAATATTTGTATTCAAAACTACTTTTTAGAGAATCATTATTATGAAACTTAATACCACTCTAGATTCATTGGCCAAACCCTTTTCTGCGCTGGCGCCCTGGTTACTTAGACTGAGTCTAGGTATTGCCTTTTTCATTCACGGATACGGTAAATTCCCACTACCTCCAGAGAAAATGGTTGGCTGGTTTGGTAGTATCGGGATCCCAGCGCCAGAATTAGTCAGTAGCATGGTTGCCATAGGCGAAGTCTCTGCCGGTATAGGCATTATAGTCGGTGGGTTATTAGGCTCGTCTCTTGGACATCTGATTACCCGCTTATCAGGTGGAGCGGTTGTGGTGATTATGGTCGGGGCATTTTCAATCGCCCATGCTGACTGGTTCATCACCGCTAAACTGTTTACCAGTGAACAAATATTTTTAGTTGCCATCGGCTTATATTTCGCTATTAAGGGCAATGATTAGCTGGCGCCGTAAATGAGGGTACACTTTTTAAATGTGGACCTGGAACTAAGCTTTATCTTGCTTTGCTCTAGGGCCACGTTTATCCTTCCNAACTCTGATCGCGTCGGTCTAAATGCTCAATAATCACCGCTGGTATGACAAAGAGTGCCTTGGGAACAAACAATAATGCGTGTACCTCCCTTTTTATACAGCCTTTACGAAAAATTTCTGCGCCGCCAATTGGCTAGCTCCAAAGNACCAAAGCATGTCGGCCTTATTGTCGATGGTAACCGTCGGTTTGCGTTAGCGGCCGGGCTAGCAACCCGCAAGGCAGGCCATATGGCAGGCTCAGACAAGCTAGAAGATTTCCTGAAGTGGTGCTTGGAACTCGACATTGAAATAGTCACCCTGTACGGGTTCTCCACTGAAAACTTCAAACGAAGTAATGAAGAAGTGGAAGAATTAATGAGTATTATTCTGAATAAGTTCANAACACTGCAAACCGACCCTATGATTGAAAGCGAAAATGTCAAAATCAAAGTGATTGGCAGACGTGATGGTTTCTCAAAAGAAATGCAGGAGGAAATTATCAAAGTAGAGGGTATGACTGAGGCTCATGATAGTTTTCAACTGAATGTTGCCATCGGCTACGGCGGCCGCGCCGAGATCGTTGACGCGGTTAAGAAGATTGGTGAGCAGATTAAAGCGGGCGAGATAGACTTAGATTCGATTGACGAAGATATGCTGTCTAATCATCTCTACACAGAAGGCATGCCCGATCCAGATCTTATCATCCGCACATCTGGTGAAGAGCGCCTGTCTGGCTTTTTACTCTGGCAAAGCGCCTACTCGGAACTTTATTTCACCCAGGTTTTTTGGCCCGCCTTTCGAAAAATCGATTTTTGGCGTGCAATTCGCGTCTGGCAACAACGCAATAGACGTTTTGGCAAATAAATTGTCTACCGCCTAACGATTGATTATTGATTGCCATAGCCATAGAAGTCAGCAATAGCTAATCCAGCTGCCACACTGGTAAAGGGATCATGCTCAACAACCTTACCTGCAAACTGATTATCAAGAATGTCCTTAACCGCTGGAATTAATGACGAGCCACCAGTGCGAAGTACTAAATCTATATCATCTGAACAGAGGTTTGCTTTATTCAAAATAAGCGTTATCGCTTGTTCTAGCTCGAACAATAAATCAGAAATCATCAGTTCAAACTCCCAGCGCTCAAACTCTACCTCGATATCCAACTCAGGAATATCTAAAACGGCTGATTGTTTAACCGAGAGTTCCGCTTTAAACGTCTTGATGGCTTCAAACACCTGATAGCTGTAATTTTGTTTGATAAGATCATAGAGCCGCCTAAATTTTTGCGCCGCCAGGTCAGTTTCTGCCATTCGTTGCATCACTGGAGTGGTATATTTATTCTGATTAAGCATGTAACTGATCGGCCAATTAATCAACAGATCCTCAAAATCGCCAAAAGGAAACAGCGTATCAACGGGTACTCCATCCGTTACTCTCCTCCAGCGCTCTCCCTTACCCAACAAAGGAAACACGAGTTGCCTAAAAATCGTTTGGTCAATCCGATCACCGCCCAGAGCGATACCGTGTGTCGCCTCAACCGTGAAGTTAACATTGTCACGCCGCAGAATACTGAAATCCAACGTACCACCTCCAAAATCAACGGTAAGAACACGCTGATCACTGCTACCAGGATTGTTGTGTAAATAGCTAATGGCTGCCGCGGTTGGCTCAGGACAAAAATTTTGCTGATTGATGCCTGCGTATCCATAGGATTCGCTGAGACGCTTCATAGCAACACTATTGCGCATTTCTTCTCGGCCTTCAAAGTTCACCGGATGACCGATGCATGCATGGTCAGCGCGTTCATCAGGCCATTTACACAAACTGGATTGCAGTGCTTTTTGAACACCAACTAAAATTGGAGTAACCAGTGCAACTAATCGAAAGGGCCGATTAAAAATCAGTGTGCGGTCACTGGTAGCATTACCCAGTAATCGTTTGGTGCCTCTAAATAAACGCCCGGGTAGGCCAGCATCATTAATAGCTTGCCCGTAAACCTTGTTTGTGTCTCCCTCACTAGCCGGCCCATCATTGCCGCCTGCGCTGGTCCTTTCTTCACCTAACAGTTCGGCACTTAACTCAACTGTTCTACCTCGATTACCGGTGATGTAGTCATCAATAGCCTGTTGACCAATCTTGGTGACAAGGTCTTTATCCAGATAATTCGCCGACGGCATAATAGGGTTATCACGCCCTAACTCGACTAACACCACGTCTTTGCCGTCATAAATCGCAGCAGCACTATTGCTGGTACCGAAGTCGATACCAATACCAATAGTAGTGTTTGCCTGCGAAATATTTTGTGCCATTACTTTTTCACTGAAATGTTAAAAGGGCAGAGATTTTAACGGAAAACAGAAAACAAAAAACCAAAATTTAGTCTCTTTTCTCATTAATTTTAACAACACTACTCAATGAGCGACTTATCTCATTGGGTGAATGTCGGTCATTAATGCTGTACCTAACAACGGATGGGGCATGACTGAGACTAATGCTATTGGCACCGCTATCGCCGGTGAGCTCTATTTGAATAAACCAAGTAGTTCTGGCTTCCCCGCTGCGGTTTTAGATATAAGAATAGCCAACGAGGGCGGCCAGTCACTGCAGCCGGACGAACACGGCGAAGTTCAAATTCAAGGTACTTTTATGTTCCGTCGCTATTGGAACAACCAAAAAGCAATCGATGAGTCGCATACTGATGACTGGGTTAAAACTGGCGATATAGGGTACCTGAATGATGAGAGTTATCTTTTTATTGTTGATCGGATCAAGGACATGGTTATTCGTGGCGGTGAAAATATTGGCTGTGGGGAAGTTGAGGCCGCACTACTTGAACATCCATCTGTCCGTGAGGCCTGTGTGTTTTCAGTACCTGATAAACGACTTGGTGAGGAAGTCGGTGCTACTTTGTTTTGTATCAGTGCCATCAGCGAAGACGAATTGCGTAGCTTTCTCAAAGGTCACTTATCGGCATTCAAAATACCGCGCTATTTCAATTTTACTAGCAAGCTTCTGCCGCGCACAGGCTCAGGTAAAATTTTCAAACTTGAGATTCGAGAGACGGCGATTAAACGCTTTTAATGATGCCTAAGTGAGGGCTTGGAATCTATTTTTACCACGATTTTTGACGACACTATCTGCTGTGAATATTTGACCATTCATCGCGATATAGACACCGTTGGAGATACCTTGTATTGCACCAATAGCACAACCAATATTAAAGACAGCATCGTTATCAGCAAATGCAGCAGGCTGAAGAGCGCCAGTAAGAATGATTTTTTTGCCTATAATACTAGTCAGCCAACTGGCAGTTTCGACCATGCCGTCGGTACCATGCGTTATTAAAATATGTTCTACATTGATATCGACAACAGCCTTCTGAATCGCTTTGCGATGCTCGTCCGTCATATCCAAACTATCAACTCGCATGACTTGACTCATACTGACCCTAAAACCAACGTTCATTTTTTTTAGTAGGTCCTCTATCACAGGATGTCCTACCTGAAATTCGCTGGCGGCATCGAAGTACACCTTATCAATCGTTCCACCGGTGGTAAGGATAGCTAGTTCATCCATGTGCAAGTGCTCCTAGTGACTTTTGGTACTTAGGTGATTTGTGCTGGCGATGAAAATCTTAGAGACGTTGTTGAGAATACGTCTTTTCTAATTAATCAATCAGCGTATAGTGTAATACAAATGTCACAGGTGTCGCCTCCTAGATTTGGCTGATCCAATTAATGTATCGGATCGTACAACTAAATAATAAGAAAGGCGCCCCTTAATATGTTGGATACTAAAATCGAAATCTTCGATGACAACGAGAAACCAGTGAATCGTGCTGCTGTGCTCAGCACCGAGAAACGTTCGGATAAGTGGTCCCTACTGCTGGTCGCTGTGGGCGAACACAAAGACCGGAAAGCGTTTGCTCAGCTGTTTGGGCACTTTGCTCCCCTTTTGAAAAGCTTCGCACATGCCAGTAGGCATGAAGGTTGGTTTCCAGGGCTGAGTGAAGATCTAGTCCAAGAAGTGATGATCAAAGTATGGAACAAAGCTGCTGGCTACAAGCCTGAGAAAGCGTCAGCAACCACTTGGATCTATACCGTGGCTCGCAATTGTCGAATCGACATGTTGCGTCGCAAAAGTAACACTCAGCATCTGCCCTTGGAAAATGAAGATTTTTGGCATGAGCCCGATGAAGAAACGCCTGTTTCTCTGCTGCGTCAGAAGCGCAGTGAAGACAAAGTCCAAGCGTCGCTTGAAAAGTTACCGAAAGAACAAGATGAGATCCTTAGAAAAGTTTATCTAGAAGGAAAATCACATGCTGAGGCGTCCAAAGAACTTGGACTGCCCTTGGGGACCGTAAAATCAAGAGTGCGCTTAGCGCTCCAGAAAATGCAAATTCTGGTTTCCCCNGAATTTCAAGAAGAGTTTTTATGAAAATAGTTAATCACCACCCTGATGCCGCCATGTTAGTAGAGTTTTCAGCGGGGACTCTGGATACGGCAACGTCAATCTGCGTGTCGGCTCATCTGCATTTTTGTGGTAAATGCCGAAGCGAGCTATTGCGCTTAGACCAAGTGGGTTCGCAATTAATGAGTGAAACCGAACCGTATGCTGTAGGTGAGCAATTACTTGATACCGTGATGGAAAAAATCGATGCAGAGGCTGACTACACAGCGCCAATCAAGGAAGCATCGAAAATTCAGTCAAACAATGTCGATGAATACTTTCCTCTCGCAGTAAACAAGCTAATCGAGAACACTGGGGATGCATTTAGTTGGCGTCATATGTCAGCGTCTGTTGACGTGGCTCGTGTTAAAACTGGACAGAGCGATTATGAGGTGGCCCTGCATAAGATATGTGCGGGCGGTAAGACGCCACGGCATGGGCATGGTGGAAAAGAATTCACCGTTGTTTTAAAGGGAAGTTTCTCTGATGAAAGTTCAGTGTATTCTGAAGGAGATTTCATTCTGCGCGAGCCCGGTGACGAACATCAACCCATGGGTGCTCAGAATGGCGAATGCATTTGTCTGTCTGCCTTAGCCTCACCCATCAAACTCTCAAATCCCTTTGGATTCTTGATGAAACCCTGGTTGCGTATCAACCCGATATAAAAATGAAAAGACTCTGAAAGCCGCGCTTAACTGTGCGGTTTTTTTTGGTCCCTTATTTCTCTAACTAAGGTGGGCGTTTTGCGAGACGTCGTTTGTTTTAAATTATCGCCAGTGCTAATTGCTGCTACAACCGCACATTAACACCCTGTTCGGCCATGAACTGCTTGGCCTGGAGAACACTGTGTTCCCCAAAATGAAAAATGCTCGCCGCTAACACCGCGTCCGCTTTACCCAGAATGACGCCATCTGCTAGGTGCTGTAAATTCCCGACACCCCCGGAAGCTATCACTGGTACAGATATGGAGTCACTGACGCGAGAAGTGAGGTCGAGATCAAATCCGTTTTTGGTGCCATCTCGATCCATACTGGTCAGCAGAATTTCACCGGCCCCAAAATTAGCCATTTTCTTAGCCCATCCGATAGCATCTATCCCAGTGGGCTTGCGCCCACCATGGGTAAATATCTCCCAGCGCGAATGCTCACCCCATTCAACCTGTTTAGCATCAATGGCAACGACTATGCATTGGCTACCAAATCTCTTGGCAGCCTCATTAACAAAGTCAGGATTGAAAATAGCTGCGGAGTTTATGGCGACTTTGTCTGCACCCGCATTAAGTAAATTACGGATATCTGCAATTTCACGTACTCCACCACCAACAGTCAGCGGAATGAAAACTTCACCTGCCATTCTCTCGACCGTCTCTAAGGTAGTATCTCGACCTTCATGGCTAGCAGTTATATCAAGAAATGTGATTTCGTCTGCGCCCTGCTCGTTGTAGCGCCGCGCGACCTCTACCGGATCGCCTGCATCACGTATATCAACGAACTGTACCCCTTTGACCACGCGACCTTTGTCGACATCAAGACAGGGAATAATGCGTTTGGATAGACCTTGACTCACTCGCCATCGGCCTCGAACATATGGCCCAATTTTCCAGCCTTGGTTGAAAGATACTGTACATTATGTGGATTGCTATCAGCCTGCAGAGACTTGCGCTCGACCACCACAATACCCAGATCTTCAAGCGCCTTTATTTTACGTGGGTTATTGGTCATTAACTGCACCTTCGTGGCACCCAGATGGTGAAGCATTGGCGCACAAATATTATAATCACGCATGTCAGCACCAAAGCCGAGCTTTTCATTCGCTTCAACAGTATCTGCCCCTTGATCCTGCAGATTATACGCGCGTATTTTATTTACTAAGCCAATACCCCGACCCTCTTGACGAAGATAAAGGATGGCTCCTCTGCCATGCTCTGAGATTCGCTTCATGGCCTCATGCAACTGCTCTCCACAATCGCAACGAAGGCTACCCAAGGCGTCCCCGGTCAGGCACTCAGAGTGAATTCGAGTGAGTAATGGCTCATCAGTACCGCAATCACCCATAGTAATTGCAATATGCTCCTTACCTTTGAAGGGGTCTTCAAAGCCGTGAATATCGAAGGTTCCCCACCGAGTGGGTAACTTGGAAGATTCAATGTAACGAAGCACTGATAAGGACTCCAATAGTTGTTAACGTCGAGGCAGGCATTGTACAACCAACCTCAAGCTAAGTCAGAATTTTCAGAAACGCGCGGGTGCCAGTCATTCTATTATGCTGGCGCTTGGGTCTCTGGAAAGTACCCCAGTAACTTACGGACAGCCAAACCAATCATGACAACTAACAACACTACTGCCACGGTAATTCCGGTTCCCATACTAAAGATACCCAAAAAGGCCATTAGAAAACTTGCTGCCATCAGCAGCAGTAAAAGCAGTATTGAACTTATAAATCGATGATTGGTTTCTGCAACAAGATATAAGCAAGGGATCAGCACTAGAGTTATCGTCGAGGCAAATAAAATGCCAAAGCTCAAGGATAAGGCCATAGGGATAACAAATTGTGCCTGTACACTGGTCTCAAACAGCAGCGGAAACAAGCCCACAAAGGTGGTAAGGGTAGTGAGTAATATAGCGCGAAAACGTTTTTTCCCGGCATTCAAAATTGCGTCTTCGGCTGATAGATTTTCTGCCTTGCCCCGATTAGCAAATTCCACCAAAATTAAGCTGTCATTTACGACAACCCCAGCCAAAGCGATAATACCAAATAGTGATAATATATTAACGGCCATATCAAAGATCACATGACCAATCACCGCTCCAATAAATCCGAAGGGTATCACCGACATAATAACGATAGGTTGGATATAAGAACGCAGAGGCACGGCTAACAATCCATAGATCATAAATAGCGAGGCTAAAAAACCAACAGCCATTTTCCCATAGTAATCGCTTTGCTCTTGGGTTCCACCACTCAATCTAAACTCGACACTAGGGTATTTCCTAAGTAGCTCGGGTACAAAATTTTTACGAACATCGCTAACCACATCTCCACTTTGAATCTTTTCAGCTTCAACCTCAGCAGTGACGGTGACGGTTCGTTTTCGATCTAGACGTTCTATTGCTGTGAGGCCAAGGCCGAGAGTGATTTCTGCAACCTCACCAATTGAAATAGCTTCTCCGCTGGATGTCCGGATGTGCATATTCTCAAGTGTCGAAATAGCTCTTCGCTCCTCAACAGGATACCTAACCATAACTTTGACAGTATCGGAATCGCGCTGAATACGCTGCGCCTCTTCCCCATAGAATGCTTGCCTTACTTGTCCCGCAACATCTGACAGTCTCACACCCACTTGGCTGGCGTAGGGTTTCAAATTAATCAGCACCTCTTTACTGCCTGACCCCTGTGAATTATAAATATCATAGACGCCCGAAAATTGGGTTAGATATTGCTGTAATTCAACGCTAGCCATAGTCAACTCATTTGGATCAGAACCTGATAAAGACAAACTAATAGCCGCGCCAGAAGGGCCCTCACTCGAGTAGTAGCGCTGCTTGCGCACATTGGGTAACAGGCCGACCTCAGATCGCCATAACCGCTCAATTTCAGTCGCGCTTACATTGCGAAATTCAGCTTTAGTTAGTACTACCCGAAAGGTGGCCTCGACATCGCTAGAGATGAAAAATGCGACATGCTCTACCAGACCCATTGTGTCCGGATTTTCAGTTCGATATTTTTCATCAACGGCGTAGATCGCTGTTTCTATTTGATTAATTGTCTCGGTAAGACTCTCAGCAGATGCCCCATCTTGCATGATGATTTGTGCTTGCACACCATTCCCAGGAACATTGGGGAAGAACTCAAATCGCGCGATACCACTGTTTACTGATCCGACGATGATAATAAAAATAGCGAGAAACCCAGCTAGGGTCGTGTATCGATTACGCAATGCCTTGCGCAAAGTCGGCTCGTAAATCTCTTCAATGAAATAGTCCAATCCTCTAGCAACTTTGCTTTGAAAGCGATTAACCACAGACATTTTGCCTGATGGTTTTTGCCCAAACTTGAGACCCACCAGATGTGCTGGGAGGATCAATTTAGACTCAATGAGCGAAAATAAAAGACATAAAATAACCACGATACCAATGGCCTTAGTGATACCAGCAAAACTTCCCCCTATAAAAATAATAGGGAGAAATGCTGCCATTGTAGTTAGCACTCCAATGGTGGATGGCGTAGCCACTCTTTTTGCACCTCTAACAACTACCTCTGCTGAGGTAGAGTAACCTGCATCGGGTATTTTTCCCTGGGCAAGCTTAACTTGATAATCTTTTTTGGCTTCACTAAAGACACTCTCACCAATAACAATGGCATCATCCACGACAATTCCCAACACCATAATAAATGCGAATAAGCTCAGCACGTTGACCGTTACCGAACCAAATGGCATCAACCAAAATGCACCGGCAAAACTGACTGGAATACCCAATATTACCCAAAATGCGACCTTTAAATTGAGGAAAATACCGAGTACAAGAGCCACCAGAATGCCACCCATCAAAAGATTTTCCGACATCATTGTGAGTCGGCCATTTAAATCATAAGCCTCATCATTAAAGACACTAATACTTAAATCACTTGGCATGGACTGTTGTTTTTTGTTTGTATAGGCGTGAACCGCTTCACTGATATCAAGTAAATTTTGACCCTCCAGTGAAAAAATTCCGAGACTGAATGCACTCTGACGATCAAAGCGATTAGTGTAGATACTCTCGGCGAACTCATCTCTCACCTCAGCAACATCGGACAGCAGTAATTGCGTTCCATCCATCTGGCTGCGCAGTACAATGTTTTCAAAGTCGGCCCCTATGTAGGCCTTGCCCTCCGTTCGCACTAATACATTGCCAGCCTCGGTTCGAATAATACCCGCAGGCAGATCCAGAGAAGATGCTCGAACTGCAGAGGCAACTTCAGCTAAGGTTAAATTCAATTCGCGAAGCCGATTCTCTCTTACCTCAATGGAAATTTCGTAGGTGCCTGCACCCCACAGACGAATTTCTTTAACCTCTGGCAAGGCCAGTAGTTCATCATAAATCTCATCACCAATAATTTTCTTTTCTAGCTCGCTCATCTCGCCATAAATAGCCACGCCCATAGCCCAAAGATTGCGCTCCACTCTTTTAACCGTTGGCTTCTCAAGATCATCCGGTAAGTTAGTAATGCTATCAATCCGGTTTTCAACTTGACTCATTACCTCATTGATGTCTTCGTTCTCTTCTATCTCCAAATATACTCGCGCATAATCTCGATCTGCAGCAGAGGTTATTTTTTTGATCCCTCGCAGGCCTTCCAGTGCCGATTCCATAGGCAAGATAACACCTTTCTCCACCTCTACAGGCGCAGCGCCAGGATAGGGCGCACCGATACTGATCATGCTTGTTTCTCCACGAGGGAACATTTCTTTACTAATACTCAACAGCGATAATGCTCCGGAGAAAAAGACCAATACCATGACTAAATTTGCTGCCACCGGGTTTCGAGTAAACCAACCTATGAGACCTTTAGAGTTAAATTCCATTATTCTGCGCTTCCAATGCTGACCGAATTTTTAACTTCCAGTTTGATGCCTTCAATAGGGGTCCCTATAGCGCTGACGATAACCTCCACACCATCCTTAAGACCCTCGCTAATGTAGTAGTAGCCTTCGTCGTTAAAGACCACTTCAACCGCATTAATTTGTAGTTTTTGCATCTCATCGACGACAGCGACTCGCGATCCCTGCAGTAAAGCGCTGCGTGGAACTTTGAACACACCTTTCAATATTTTACCGGGTAATTTTGCGGTGACGAATGTACCCACCAATAGTGAGGGCACACTCGTGAGCAACGGCTGATTCAGCCCGTAGGGATCTGAGACTCGTGCGACCAAATACTGAGAGCGATTGAGTTCATTAACAACACCCTCAGACCTAACTATGACTGCAGACCAATCAGTTGATCGACCGTTCACAGATCCGCTAAGGACGACCTTAATACCCGAATTCATATTTTGAAATGACCGCGGCTCCATCTGGGATAAATCTTTAGCTGTTAGCGGTAGTCTTACTTCTACAAACTCAAGTGCGAAGGTTTCGCCTAGCCGTGAGCCTGTGGTGACATATTGGCCTACATCGACTGACTTGACCGATACCATGCCGGCATAGGGTGCACGAATAGTCGCTCTTTGCAGCTTTGTTTGCGCCTGTTTTACCTCCGCTTGAGCTTGCAGAATGTTAGCTTCCGCCTCCGCTAAGTAGGGTTGTCTTAGCGCCAAAAGTGGTGCTTCTGACTCAGGTCGGCCAGTCATTTCCCACTCTTTTTTTGCTTGAACAGCCCTTGCTTTTTCAAGTTGCAGCAGCGCATTTCTGCTAATTAGTTGCGCTTTGGCTCTCTGCAGTGCAACTTCATGATCCACTGGATCAAGGCGCATTAAAACATCCCCTTTTTTAAAAGTACCACCGACGATAAATTGGTCTGAGACCTCAAGAACAGTGCCGGAGACTTCTGAAATTAACGTTGTTTGAGTTCGAGCGCGAACGGTACCCTGAGACTCTACCGACAAAGTCACCTCAGTAGCATTAAGAACCTGAGTTTTGACTGCCAGTGCTGCATCAGGCACTTCTGCTTTAATCGGTTCTGACTTGAATACATCCATCAGAACAACGACTATTAGCGCGCCTAAAATGAGTAATACAGGTGCAAATCTTTTCATCCGTAACAAATTCCTTGTTATTAATTTTTAAATTCTGCCGATCAAAATCCAACTTGGTGTTATCACTATTAGACGCTTTATACTCCCAATTTAGATCCAGCTCTTTTTGAATCTAGCTTGGCTTCATCAAATCCATCCTAGACTTGCGAGCATATAAATAGTGGCTGAGGCTGCTGCCCCGGCGGCTATATCATCGAGCATAATACCCCAACCACCCATTACTTTTTTATCAATCCAGCTGATTGGCCAAGGCTTGAAAATATCGAAAAATCGAAATAACCCAAATCCCAAAATAATTGATGCCCAGGATACCGGTAGCGCAGCCATAGCTATCCATAAACCGACAAATTCATCCCACACAATGCCCCCATGGTCGTGGACGCCCAATTTCTTAGCTGCAGTACCACAGATGTATACGCCAGCTAACCCACTAAAGGTCACAACCATTAAATAGGCCGGTAGTGATAAATTGGCAAGCAGTAACCAAATCGCTAATCCTGCCATTGACCCAAAGGTTCCCGGCGCTTTGCGCGCCAAACCACTACCGAAACCAAAGGCCAGAAATAGACTTGGAGATTTAATAAGTTCAGAAAACGACGGATTAGCCATCAAAATGATCAAACCCCTTTTGCAATTTATTTATTGATGCGCCATCCAGCAGCACCTCTGGACCTGAGTCTTTACACGCGATGATCTCACCAATTCGCGTCGCCTCTAATCTACCTTCGGCTATCCAGTCAGACAATTGTCTGACGTCTTTATTGGGCAGTGTGAAGCATAGCTGATATTCGTCCCCACCATACAAAGCCCAGGTTAAATAATCGTCTGGAAAAGTGGACTTTACATCAGTATGAATGGGCAGTAATGATGGTGAAACATCAGCACTGACACCACTAGACTTGCATAGGTGTTCTACATCAGCAATTAGCCCGTCGGAAACATCGATACACGAAGACGCTATTGCGGCTAGATCTAGACCCTCTGAGACCTTGGGTTGAGGCCGGTAGAATCTTTGATGTAACCGCTCTCGAAGGTGGGGCGTCATGTTCTCGCTGTTATGACTGTTAGTAACAACAGCAAGCCCTGCACCACCATCAGCCAAATGACCCGTGACATAAATGGCGTCTCCGACCTTCGCGCCACTGCGCTTTAATGCCAGTTCAGAAGTGACTTCACCGAGCATAGTAATACTAACGGTCAGCGGCCCGGAAGTGGTGTCACCGCCTATTAGCGCGCAATTATAGTCTTTTGCCACCTCTGCAAGACCGGTACTGAATTCTTTTAACCAAGCAGAGTTTGCATATTTAAAAGGTAGAGTCAGCGCGAGAGTAAACCAACGTGGATTAGCGCCCATAGCCGCCATGTCACTTAAATTAACGCAAAGCGCGCGCTTGGCAATACTGCAGGCACTAGCATCACTCGGAAAATGGACGTTTTCAACCAAAGTGTCTGTAGCGACAACCAATTTTTTATTAGAAACAGCACAAAAATTAACAATAGCGGCGTCATCCCCAATACCAATGAGAACATCGTTCTGATTCGTCAAACCCTTGAAGTAAGACTCGATAATTTCAAACTCGCCGTCGTTGTCAGGTATTGGTTGAAGCAAGAAACCCACCTCTTATCTACGATAATTTACTACCCTATGAGCTAAAAAACGCAGTATGGCAGATTTCTTAAACCATACAGCCACTATACTTTGAGCGTTGACCGATTAGCGCCAACTTCGACAGCTCGTTTATCAATGGCAATTTTGTCTAGTACACCATTAATAAATTTAAAGGCGTCGGTAGGTCCGTAGGTTTTAGCCAGATTAACCCCTTCATTGATAACCACCT
>JGI24540J26637_10000346_pt1 | contig 19154 bp, 15 predicted proteins | sample NorSeaMetagenome_FD_26637 | JGI IMG/M metagenome (IMG submission 26637)
TTTTTGACATAGTTTGAGTTCGTCTAGCTTTTGGTGGCTTTTTTCTTTCCTTTTTGGCAGCATAAACATCACTAAGCGTTACAGCATCAAATAAAGCTGATGCTGGTAAAGCCAAGGAAAATATTAGAAAAACGTATATAAATTTTCTTGAAATCATATTCATAATTACCTTGCATCCTCTAATTCATAAGTAATCAAATGTTGTACACCAGATCTTTCAACCGCCTTACCGCCTACAATTCGAGGCTTATACTTCCACTTAACAATGGTTCTTAAAGCAGATCTATTAAAAATTCCTGGAGGATCTGAATCTACAACTACTGGGTTAACAACAGCACCTGTGTCAGTAATAGTAAATTGAACTAAAACCCATCCCTCAATTCCTCTTTGAGTAGCTCTTCTTGGGTATTGAGGTGGCACTTTAACAATTGGTAATACATCCGCATCTGTCGAAGCTGAAAAAGCTCCAAATTGAGGACCACCAAAATCTGGGGTAGAAACACTTTCCGAATTCATTTCGGGCCTTGGTGTTTCTGGAATATCCATCTCAGGCGGATCGGGTTCTTGTTCTTGCTCAGGTCTGTTTGGTTTCTTTTTAGCAGTTTGTGTTTCAGTATCCTGAAGCTGTCTTAGAAAACTAATATTAATACTATCCCCTTGATCTCCAAGGTTAAATTCATCACTAGTCACTAATGCTTGCATAACTAAAAATAAAAAAACAGTTATTATACCTGCAATAGGAACTGCGGAAGCCCTACTGTCAATTTGACTTAAAGAATTCCTTAGAGTTAAATCTCCAATTTTAAAGTCTAGAATACTATTAACTTGTATTTTAATTTTATTTATTAGCTCAGACAATTTTATATCCTACTTTTCAGATGCTGCAATTGAGTACTGGTCAACACCAGCCAATCTAACAGCATCAATAACTTGAACCATTAAACCAACTTCAGATTTTTGATCAGCTTGAATAACCGCTCCACCTTGAGGGTTTTCAGCATGAAGCTTTTCAACATTGGCTTGAACAGCGTCCATATCAACCATACGTCTATTAATCCATATTTCATTTTTATCGCTTATCGCAATTAGAATACCCACTCGATTTTGCTGCTGTGCTGTTTCAGAATCAGGTCTTGTAACATCGATTCCAGATTCTTTGACAAAAGTCGCTGTAACAATAAAAAATATAAGCATTATGAAAACAATATCGAGTAGTGGCGTGATATTTATTTCACTCTCTTCTTCAACTCTAACTCTGCGTCTCATTGTATTCTCCTTATTTCTTTATACTTTATGATAGAGGTAGCTCNTCCTCAACATTTGCTATAGCTTTTCTTGATTTTGTTTCAATCTGAGCAATAAAAAATATTCCTGAAAGCGANGTTACCATTCCGGCCATCGTAGGAAGAGTGGCTTTAGAGATACCCGCTGCCATTGCTCTGGCATTTGAAGANCCAGTTATGGCCATAACATCAAAAACCTCAACCATACCTGTTACNGTACCTAAAAGACCAAGTAAAGGAGCTGCGGCTACAAGAGTTTTAATATAAATTATACCTCTTTCACTTGACTGTTTAACTTTACTTATAAGTCCTTCTCTTATTCTTCTAGCATACCATGAATCATGATCAGATCTTTTATTCCAAGATTCTATAGTAGAGGTTGCAATGTTTTTATGTGCAGTAGCAAAATGCCAATAACGTTCAATTATAAGTATCCACATCACAAATGTTGCAAGCATAAGAGCCAGCAGAACATCACCACCAAGCTCCAAGAAGTCCCTGACACTTGTAAAAGCAAGATCCGGTCTAATTAATTTTAAAAGGAAATCTCCCATTTAAACCCTCAAAGTTAAATAAACTATACTATTTAGATTCTGCTCTAGCAGCAATTAATCCAGCGCTTTGCTCGTCAAGAACTTGCTGAATTGATCTACTTCTTGTTTGAGCAATTGAATGCAATAAAACAAGAGGAATAGCAGCTGTTAAACCTAAAACCGTTGTAACCAATGCCTGAGAAATACCACCAGCCATTAATTTAGGATCACCTGTACCAAACAAAGTAATTGCTTGGAAAGTTACGATCATACCTGTAACAGTACCCAAAAGACCTAGTAAAGGCGCAACAGAAGATAATAGTTTAATAAAATTAATACCTCTTTCTAAAGATGGCAGTTCCTTCAAGATTGCATCATCCAGTTTAAGCTCTAATGTTTCAACATCAGCAGCCTTGTTAGAATGATAAGCGCCTAAAACTCTACCCAGAGGATTACTATCGCTTGGATTATCAACGTCTTTAGATTGCGCACTAACAGCTCTAGCGGTAAGAGTTAATCTAACAATTCTTTCTATTGATAAAACTAAGCCGACAGCCAAAAGAGCAAGAATTATATAACCAACTAAACCACCTTGACCGATACGCTCAGACAAACCTGGTGTTTGAATTAATAAACTTAAAATAGCTCCGCGTGAAGGATCAATGGCACCTTTAACAATGTCGCCTGCATCTCCATCAACAATATTATCACCTAAATCCAAGAATCTTGCTTGTGGTTGACGACCAAGAACACGGAACCTTTCATCATCAGGTAGGTAACCTAAAAAATTACCTTTACGATCGAAAGCTGTCCATGGACCAACACGGATAACTTCTTCTTCTGAAAAGTTTCCGTCTGTATCAACAATTGTTCCTGTGAAATGCTTAACTTCGCCTTGAGCATTCATTTCTTGGAGCAGTTGGAACCATAGCATTTCTAATTCTTCATTTGAAGGAAGCGCTTTTGACTTAGCCAATTCAGTTAATGTATTAGAACGACCCTGAAGCTCTCCACTAATGATAGATTCTTTAATTTGAGCACCCATTTCACTAGCAGTTCCTCTAACAACCCCAAAGAGTTCGCCAAAAGCCCCAAGTCTCTCAGCCTTAAGATCCTCGAGTTCGCTTAATTTTACATCATTCTCATCAAATGTTTTTTCTAAAATAACAGCTCTATCTTCTTGAATTTTTAAATCAGCTAAAGTTTTTTTAAGAACCTTATCTTGAGAATTTTGCTCAGCCATAAACTTGGCAACCCTAGCTCTATTTTCTTCGCTATCATATAAAGCTTCTTCTTGAACGCTCATAAGGAGTTCATTTAGAGAAGTTATTTCTTTTGGAACCTCAATTTCTTCGTCTTTTGCTTGAAGTGGTAATATCGATAAAGCAAAAAGTGCTAAAAATACAAAGCCAAATTTACTAGAGTTTTTAATTAATTTTTTCATTTTTTCACCCTTACTCTGATGTTATTTCAAGAGGTACAACCATTAAGTCTGGTGCAGCCTGTTCATTAGCTATACGAATGCCCATTTGGATAGGTGTTCTGTAAGAACCACCAAGCTTCTTCCAATCGCCATTCTTTCGACTCCAAACAGCAGCCTTATCGCCATCAAGAGTTTGATAAATATATGAGTTTCTTCCAATTCTTAGGAAATTAACTGTTCTATCATCATCAGGNCTAATTTTTCCGGTGTAAGCCTCAATAGTTCTACCGTACTCNTTTTCAATCTCATATGCTTCTGATATTTTGCGATACTTTTCAGCAGNAGANGCNTCAGGGTTATTCATTAANTTTCTTAATCCAGCAACTCTTTGACGTCTTTCATTTAGTAGNAAGGGAACATCAAGCTCAACAAAGCTATCTAAAGCATCAATCATTTTAAACATTAAAGGCATAACAGACCTTGTAAGACTACTAATACTAGCAATGTCTTTCTCAACTCTAACCATTTTTCTTTCTTGGCGATCAATAAGAATTGCAAGCTGATTGTTATACAGTGTTAAATCTTGTAATTGTTGAAAGTTCTGTCTGAATTCTTGAACAATAGTATTTGTAGAATCATCAATAACATCAATTTGTGTCTGAACATCTTTTCCAGATTTATTGGATTGAGCGAAAAGTGATTTTACTGGATCTAACTGTCTAGTTGGATCAATTTCTTTTTGTGCACTCAAAGGTAGCGTTGAAATTAAAACCAAACCTACTGCCGGTAAAAAAGACAGCAGAGCTGTTTTTGTTAAACGAAAATTTAAAGTCATTTCAGTCCTCTCTAAAAATATTTATTTCATGAAGCCAAGTAATAGTAACGAACCAAACCAATCATAAAACATAAACTACAAATTTAATAAAATAAAACCCCTGGTAACTAATTTAATAATTATTATAAACCCCTGTTGCTAGACTTATACTTTTTCCCAAAAAAGACTAACGCAAAAATTATTAGCAGTCATAGGTATTATAATCAAACCCCAAAATTAATTTTTTTTAATTTTTATTAAAATAATCCACAAAAGCCTTGAATTACTTTATTTATAATAGTATATATTTTTAAAAATGACGGGTCCGTCATCTTTAACTTTAGTGAGATTAACTTATTTATTTTATAGAATCATGAACAAAACTGTCAAAACAGCAATATTAGCATTATCTCTTTTAATGCTATGGATGATCTCAGGTTTATTTTTTAATAAATCTAAATCTTCTAATCTAGCTTCTATAAATATAAGTGCTGAAAAAAAATTACTTAATGTTAAGGCAAAAGAGTTTTCATCAGAATTGAGNCTTTCTTCTGTAGTTATTCAAGGAAGAACCGAATCAAACAGAAGTGTTTTAATAGCATCAGAGACAAATGGAATAGTTGAAAATATTTTTGTAGATAAAGGTGACCAAGTAATAAAAGGTCAAATCATTTGCAAGCTATCGATAGATTCTCGTATGGCTAAGCTTGATGAAGCTGAGGCGCTTATGAGACAAAAAAAACTTGAATGGGAGGCCTCTAAAGTTTTAGTTGAAAAAGGTTATAGATCTCAAACAAAAGCTGCAGGATCTAAGGCGGCGTTTGATGCTTCCAAAGCTTTAGTTGTTCAAATGGAAAAGGAGTTGGACAATATCAATATCCGAGCACCATTTGATGGTTTTTTCAATGATAATATATCTGAAGTCGGTGATTTTCTGTCAATAGGGATGCCCTGTGGTCAAGTAATTGATTATAATCCCATTCTTGTAACAGGACAAATATCGGAACAAGAAATAAGAAAAGTCAAAACTGGTGTAAAATCTCAAGCTATACTTTCTACAGGTGAGAGAGTTAGTGGTTTAGTAAGTTATATTTCAAAAACTGCTGATAAAAAAACTAGAACCTTTAGGGTTGAAGTTAGAATTGAAAATCCAGATTTTAAAATTAAAGACGGAATAACTACAGAACTATTTATTCCTACTCAAAAAGTCATTGCACATTTAATACCGCCATCATCATTAACTTTAGATTCCGAGGGAAGGATTGGAATAAGGCACATAAATAAAGATAATAACGTACTTTTTTCTAGTGTAGAAATAATTGGTGATGAAGGTGAATTAGTTTGGGTCACAGGACTGTCGGAAAAAGTAATAATTATTACAGTTGGTCAAGAGTTTGTAGTGGAAGGTCAAAAAGTTAACTATACCTTAGAGAGATCCTAAATTGATTAATATTATTGATTACATAATGGCTTCAAGAAGAACTGTTGTTTTTCTAATGATAATAATAATTTCTATCGGTCTTTTAACATACGCAAATATAGCAAAAGACGCAGAGCCGGATATTGATATTCCGTTAATTTATGTTGGCGTTGCTCACCAGGGGATTTCACCTGAGGATGCCGAAAGATTGATAGTAAAGCCTCTTGAAAATCAACTTAAAACTATTGAGGGACTAGAAGATATGATGGCAACAGCTGTCAATGGCTTCGGCTCTATCTTACTGGAGTTTGATGTTAAATTTGATAAAGATAAGGCCTTGGGTGATGTAAGAGAAAAAGTAGATATGGTTAAATCTAAACTNCCTTCAGGTGCAGAGGAGCCAGTAGTACTAGAGTTTAATATGGCTGAAATGCCAACTTTAGTAATATCTCTATCTGGCGATATTCCTGATCGAACATTATTCTATCACGCAAAAAGACTTCAAACAAAAATCGAAGCTATTCCAGGAATTCTAGAAGCTCCAATAACTGGTGATCGAGAAGATTTAATGGAGATATTAGTAAGTCCATCTAAATTAGAAAATTATAATATATCCCTAATGGACTTAATTAAATCTATTACTGGCAATAATCGATTAGTTGCCGCTGGATCAATTGATAAAGGGCAAGGTAAGTTTTCAATTAAAGTTCCAGCAGTTTATGAAAGTGCTCAAGATGTTTATAATTTAGTTATTTTTTCTTCAGGCGAGGGTACCGTTACTCTTGGCGATGTAGCGGATATTAGAAAAACCTATAAAGATACTGAATCCTACGCAAGAGTTAATGGAAAGCCTGCGGTGGCTTTACAGATAAAAAAACGTATTGGTGAAAATGTTCTAGATATAAATAAAAGAGTTAGAGAAGAATCTGAAAAATACAGAAGTAGTCTATCAGAAAATATCAAGATCGATTTTACAAGCGACAATTCTGATTATATTTTAGAGATGCTCAAGTCACTTCAAGCAGCAGTCATTAATGCTATTGTATCAGTAATGATACTAATTATCGGAGCCTTGGGAATACGATCCGCCCTAATGGTTGGTATTTCAATTCCAACTTCATTTTTGCTTGCCATAACAATATTGGGTGCCACAGGTGGGTACGTGAATATGATGGTTATGTTTGGACTCCTTGTTTCTGTTGGTCTTTTAGTTGATGGCTCTATAGTTATGGTTGAATATGCTGATAGAAAGATGGCCGAAGGTTTAAATAGACTTGATGCCTATACTCAATCTTACAAAAGAATGCTTTGGCCCATTGTATCTTCTACAGCAACAACATTAGCAGCATTTCTTCCTTTAATATTATGGCCTGGAGTATCGGGTGAATTTATGAAATGGATGCCATTTATGGTTAGCCTTGTTTTAATATCATCATTGTTTTCAGCGTTAATATTTATACCTGTAATGGGATCATTATTTGGTAAAACTGAAAAAACGAATGTTACAAAATTAAATGAAAATTTTGATATTAAGAAACTCACAGGATACACAAAAATTTATGTTAAAATATTAAGTAAATTAATTAAGTCTCCCATAATTACAGTTGTTTCATCGGTCATAGTTGTTGCTATACTTTTTAATTTATATACAAATTTTAATGCTGGGGCCATGTATTCTGTCGAGGGAGATACCAACCAAATGACTGTGCATGTAATTGCCAGAGGTAACTTATCGCCATCACAAAAATTATCAATAGCACTTGAAGTTGAGGATACTGTTAGATCGGTTAAAGGGATTAAAACAGCTTCCACTATAATAGGTGGGGGCGGTGATATTGGTCAAATGATGATGACTGATGGCGGAGGTCGTAGCGATGAAATTGCCATGATGATGATTGAGCTTAATCCTGTTCATGAAAGACAACATGCAGATATACTTCGACAAGAAATTCTAGACAAAACATCTTCAATACCGGGAGTATTTGTTGAGGCTTACAAGGTTGAAAGAAAACCAGAGTCAGGAAAAGATATTCAAATAGAGCTCACATCTTTAAATAATTATAAACTTAAGGAAGTAACAGAAAAAATTTCAGAAAAATTAAAAGTAATGGACGGGGTAATGGAAGTTGATGACACAAGGTCTCTCCCCGGTATTGAGTGGATTATAAAAGTTGATAGAGAGTTAGCTGGAAAATATGGAGTAGATGTTTCGATAATTGGTGCAATAGTTCAACTAGTCACAAATGGAATTTTAGTTGATAAATATCGGCCTAATGACTCAGAGGATGAGGTTGATATTCGAGTAAGATTTCCAAAAGAATACCGCCAATTAGAGCAGTTTGATCAACTTAGAATTCCCACACCAGACGGAGCAATCCCATTATCAAATTTTGTTAAAAGGATTCCTCAACAAAGGGTTTCGTCTATCGAAAGAGAAAATGGTAGTAGAATACTTAAGATAAGAGCGAATACAATGATTGACCCTTCAACAGGAAAAAAGATATTACCTTTTGATAAAAATTTAGAAATTAGCAATTGGATTGAAAAACAAAAATTCTCAAATGAAGTAAATATTAAATTTGGAGGAACAAACGAAGACGGTGAAGAATCTGCAGCATTTCTTGGACGAGCTATGCTTGGTGCATTATTCCTAATGTTTGTAATATTGCTAACTCAATTTAATAGCTTTTATCAAGCAGCAATAACCTTATCAACAGTTGTTCTTTCAACAGTTGGAGCCCTAACAGGTCTTTTAATAACGGGACAGGTTTTTTCTGTAATAATGAGTGGATTAGGAATTGTATCTTTAGCTGGAATAATTGTTAATAATTCGATTGTCCTTATTGANACATACAATAGGCTAAAAGATGATAATATTGATCCAATTGAAACAATTATTCAATCAGCTGCTCAAAGACTTAGGCCAATAGTTCTAACTACAGCAACTACAATGATTGGTCTAACACCTGTTGCACTTCAAATAACAATAGATTGGTTCGGACGAAGCATTGAGTTTGGAGGCTTAATGTCCGCATGGTGGGTTCCTTTTTCAACAGCTGTTATTTGGGGATTAGGGTTTTCAAGTTTATTAACTTTATTTTTAATACCAACTCTATTAGCTCTCCCAATTTATCTGAAAAATAATAAAGAAAATCTAGAAAAAAGATTTTTCAAAATTACAGAATCAGCGAAATAAGTGATAATGAAAACTGTTTGTTTATTTTGCGCATCTCTAAATGGTAAAGATCCTCTTTACTCAGAAGTAGCAAAAGATTTTGGCTCGGTTCTATCTAAGCATAAATATTCATTACTTTATGGAGGTGGAGCTCTTGGCTTAATGGGTATTGCAGCGCAATCAGCAAAGGAAAATAATGTAAATGTAATTTCAGTGATTCCAAAATATCTGAATAAACCAAATATAATTTATTCGGAATCTAATGAAATTATAGAAACAAAAACATTAACTGAAAGAAAAGAAAAAATGATTCAAATTTCAGATATTTTTGTTGCCCTTCCAGGTGGGATTGGAACTTTAGACGAAATTACAGATGTCCTTTCTGGCGCTGCCTTGGGCGAACATGAGAAGCCTATTTTTCTAATTAATTCTAATAATTTTTGGAACCCTTTTATTGATATGCTTGAGCATATGAAAACTAATGGTCTTGTGAGATCTAAGGGTGATGATAACCTGAAGCAATCAAGTCTAAAAAATTTATTTGTAGTAAACGATCTCGAGGAACTATCAAGACATCCTGATTTTATTAGCTCTTAGGTAACGGAGCATTGTCTTTAATAAGTTTATATTGAATGGAATCCATTAAAGCCATCAATGATGCTTCAACAATATTTGGACTAACCCCAACAGTAAACCAACTTTTACCGTCTTTATCTATACTCTCAATAACAACTCGCGTAATAGCTTCTGTTCCACCATTTAAAATTCTCACTTTATAGTCAACTAAAACAAGGTCTTTTAAATGGCTATCGTAAATACCTAGATCTTTTCTTAATGCTTTATCTAAGGCATTGACAGGTCCATTACCTTTACCGCTAGACTGAATTTGTCTTCCCTCTACATTAACTTTAATAAATGCTTCTGAAGTCAGATCGGAAGCAATATCAGAACTTTGTTTTTTTATAGAAATTTCATAATCATCGACAGTAAAAAAATGAGGTACTTTATTGAGAATATTTTTTGCCAATAATTCAAAAGAAGCCCCCGCCCCATCATAGGAGTAACCTCTAAATTCTTTTTCCTTAACAGCCTCAAGGAGTTCACTTAATCGCTGATCATTATTTTTAATTTCAATTCCTACAGACGATAGTCTTGATAAAAGATTAGATTTACCAGCTTGATTAGAAACTAAAATTTTTCTTATATTTCCAACATCTTCAGGGTTTTCATGCTCATAGGTTGACGGATCTTTCATTACAGCTGAAACGTGAAGCCCTCCTTTATGTGCGAAAGCATTATCGCCCACATAGGGCTGTGCTTATTGGGCTGCCTATTTAAAATGCCATCCAAAAGAATGGAGATATTTTTTAAATTCCTCAAATCTTTTTTTGATATAGATAATTCGNAATCTCTAGAGTACCTATCCTTTAGTAATAATGTAGGTATTAAAGAAATAAGATTTGCATTACCNCATCTCTCTCCNAGGCCATTTAATGTTCCCTGAACTTGTCTAGCACCGGCGTCGATNGCAGCAAGAGAGTTNGCAACTGCATTTTCAGTATCATTATGACAATGAATACCAATATTTTTTCCTGAAAACTTTTTAGACACCTCACTTACTATTTCAAAAATTTCACCTGGTANNGTCCCACCGTTTGTATCACACAAGACCACCCAATCAGCCCCCGCCTTTAAAGCAGATTCAATGCANGATAAGGAAAANCCAGGATTCGATTTAAAACCATCAAAAAAATGTTCACAATCAATCAAAGATTCGAGTTGATTTTTTTTAACTGCATCTACAGATTCTTTTATGGAAAGAATATTTTCATCGAGTGTAATTCCAAGGGCGACATCAACATGATAATCCCAGGTCTTTGCTACTAAACAAATACTCTCAGCGCCGGAGTCAATTAAAGCCCTTAACTGAGGATCATTATCAGCAGAACGACCTGAACGCTTGGTCATACCAAAAGCAGTGAATTTAGAGTTTTTAAATTTTGGCCTTGATTCAAAAAANTTAGTATCGGTNGGGTTAGCTCCAGGCCANCCTCCCTCAATATAGTCTAAGCCAAAACTATCCAAGGCTTTTGCTATTGAAATTTTATCCTCAACACTAAAATCAACACCTTGAGTTTGTTGCCCATCCCTAAGNGTAGTATCAAATAAATATAGTTTTTCCTTAGCCAACTACTTCCCCGAAAGTCTNTCTTTGATCTTATCGTAACCCATTAATAAAATAATATTTTTTAATTCAGGACCATTACTTAATCCAGTTATTGCTCTTCTTAATGGTAAAAATAAATCCTTACCTGTTTTATCTGAAGATTCTTTAATTCTGGCAATCCAATCTCCCCATGTTCCATCTCCCCATGGCTCAGGGGGTAATAGATTTTCTGCTAACTTCATAAAGCTACCGTCCAAATTATCTACTTTTATTGATCCCTTTATAATTTTGTCCCAATCTTTATATTCAGATATATTCTTGATATTTGATTTTATAACATTCCAAATTCCCTCATCAAACAGAATGCCATCCCCTTTTAAGCGTTCAGAAATTATCCTTATATCCAATTGAGTTAATATATCAGAGTTCAATCTAGAGAGTTGATTAATGCTAAACCGTGCAGGAGCTCTTGCAACCTGACNCATATCTATCTTATNAGCAATGTCGTTTAAGGACTTAAATGTTTTAATTTCTATAGATGTTCCAATAGATACATTCAGAGAGTTTATTGCCATTGGCTCATAATTTTCTTCCATTAAACCTTTTATCGATGCAGCAGAATTCCTTTTTGAAAAGGGCTCTCCATTTTCATCTACCAAGAGTGGGTGATGTCCAAAGATAGGGGCTTTNTTTCCTAATGCTTGGAACATTTCAACTTGGATACCAGAGTTCGTAACATGNTCTTCGCCACGNATAATATTTGTTATACCCATTTCAATATCATCTATAACACTAGGAAGGTTGTATAAAAAACCACCATCGGCTCTAACGATAACAGGGTCTGATTGAGCTGATGTATCAACAGAAACATNACCTCTAATAAGGTCTTCAAAATTAGTCCTTTTCCCAGAAAGCTTAAATCTCCAGTAGGGCTGCCTCCCATCATGGATATAATTTTTAATTTCACTTTCTGATAAATATAAAGATGAACGGTCATAGACAGGAGGCATTCTTCTTGCAACCAATCTTTTTCGTTTAATATCTAACTCTTCTGCTGTCTCAAAACATTTATAAACAAGTCCATCGTCTACTAATTTCTGAAAATATTTAGTATAAATTTCAAGCCTATCAGATTGTTTATAAGTCTCATCTATTTTGATACCTAGCCACTCTAAGTCTAAAAGAATTTGATTTGTAAACTCCTCAGTACTCCTCTCAGAGTCAGTATCATCTATTCTTAATATAAATTTTCCAGAATCTTTTAAAGAAAAAAGATAATTAAAAAGGGCNGTACGAATATTACCCACATGCAGCAAACCNGTTGGGCTAGGAGCAAATCTTGTTATAACTTTTTCTATCAATTTTCATCTCTAAATAAATTAGTTATGGGGTACCTTCTGTCTCTTCCAAAGTTTTTCTGGCTTACCCTAACACCTGGCGCTGATTGCCTTCTTTTATACTCAGAAACATATAAAAGATTCTCTATTTTTTTAACCAAAGGTTTTTCATACCCCTTTTTTTACAATATCCGAGACACTCATCTCATAGTCTATTAAAGATTCTAGAATATCATCTAATTCGCTATACGGAGGAAGAGAGTCTTGATCTTTTTGATTATCCCTTAGCTCAGCTGTAGGTTCTTTTTCAATTATTGATAAAGGTATAACCTCTCCTGAAGGACCTAAGCTACAAGAGGTAGTATTTGAATTTCTCCATTTTGCAAGCTCATAAACTTCAGTCTTATAGATATCTTTAATTGGATTATATCCTCCGTTCATATCACCATATAGTGTTGCATATCCAACCGATACCTCAGATTTATTCCCTGTTGTAACAACCATGCTCCCGCCTTTATTTGATAACGCCATCAAAAGAACACCTCTAATTCTTGATTGAAGATTCTCTTCGGTTACATCTTTTGGTAGCCCTTTAAAAAATGGATTTAAAACATCCTCAAGGCTTTTAAAAGAATCTTCTATATTTAAACTCCCAAGAGAAATATTTAGATTTTTTGCACATTCCTTTGCATCTACAAAGCTTTGTTCCGATGTATATCGAAAAGGAAGCATAAAACATGAAACTCTATCTGATCCAAGAGCATCGACAGCAATTGCCGCACATAATGCAGAATCTATTCCACCTGATAAACCTAGAATGATACCTGGGAAGTTATTCTTATTTACATAATCTTTTAGACCAAGAACCATTGCAGAATAAATATCACTTAATTCATTATTATCACTTAAATTTAAAGCAATATCTGATTTTAAACCCTCGCCCTTTTCATAATTTATTTCCAACAATGACTCTTCCCATGCTGGCGCTTGAGCCAAAATTGATTGATCTGAGTTAATGGCAAAACTTGATCCATCAAAAACCAGCTCGTCTTGACCACCAACCTGATTTACATATATTAATGGAATTTTATTTTCTTTTACTCTTGCTATCGCAGTTTCTAATCTCAAATTACTTTTATACCTATCAAAAGGAGACCCGTTGGGCGTTATAATAATTTCACTACCATCTTTTTTTAAATCTTCGCAAACTTCTTTACTCCAAATATCTTCGCAAATTGGCATACCAATTCGAACGTTACGAAAGTTAAAAGCTTTTGACGCTTCTCCTGGGTAAAACACTCTTTTTTCGTCAAATACACCATAGTTGGGAAGGTTTCGTTTCTGGCTAAATCCAAGAATATTTCCGTCATCAATTAAAACCGAACAATTATAAACTTTGTCATTTTCAATTAAAGGTACACCAATAATTATACCTGCATTGGTATTTTTTGAGTAATCTACTAGTGAATTGAGTCCTGTTTTACAGGCATCTATAAATGAATTTTTTAAGATAAGGTCCTCAGGCGGATAACCTGAAATAAATAATTCAGAAAAAACCACTAAATCAGATTGAGTTGTTTTTTCGTCTGATAAAACCTTTATAGCCTTATCAATATTACCCTGAATATCTCCAACAATATTATTTAACTGTGCAACAAGAATTTTCATTTTTACATCCGTTATAATTCATAACTTGATTAAACCTTATGGACAACTTAAAGATTAGTAACCTAATAGACTAAAAAATTATTACATGGCAATTTATTTAAAAAAAATAGTGAGATCAAATATGAATATAGTAAAAAGTAAAGAAATCCATTTAATTTCAAGGCCTGATGGTGAACCTACAAATGAAAATTTTCTTGTTGAAGAAATAGAAATCAATCACGTTATAGAAAATGAAGTTCTTGTAAAAAATCTATGGATGTCCGTTGACCCTTATATGAGAGGAAGAATGATTGATAGAAAAAGCTATGTTCCGCCCTTCGAATTAGGAAAAACTCTCGAAGGTGGTGCTATTGGTGTTGTTGTTGAATCAAAATGCCCTGACTTCAAAGAAGGTGATTTTGTTAACTCTAATTTTGGTTGGAGAGAGTACTTTACCTCAAAAGGAAAATATCTTAAAAAAATAAATCCTGATATAGGGCCTCTGCAGGCCTATCTAGGCACTCTTGGAATGCCTGGAATGACAGCTTATGTTGGATTATTGAGAATTGGCGAACTAAAAGAAGGTGATAAGGTGATGATTTCGGCCGCAGCAGGTGCTGTAGGAACTGTTGCATCGCAGATTGCAGTAGCAAAAGGTTGTGATGTATATGGGACAGCAGGTTCAGATGAAAAATGTGCATTCTTAGAACAAGACCTTGGTATTACTAAAGCCATTAACTATAAAACTTGCGGGCATTTAATAAAATCATTTCACAATGCATGCCCTGATGGTGTTGATGTTTATTTTGAAAATGTAGGTGGCTCTCACTTAGAGGCAGCATTAAGTATAATGAGACCAAATGGAAGAATAGCCTTATGCGGCATGATTGAACAATATAATGATACGTCTCCCAGGCCTGGTCCAAATAATCTAATGGCAGCAATTGCAAAATCATTAAAAATAGAAGGATTTATTGTATCAAATCACTCAGACCTCTCTGAAAAATTTTTAAACGATATGAAGGTGTGGATTGAATCAGGAAAAATGCAATGGAAGGAAACAATTGATGAGGGAATAGAGTCAGCTCCAGGGGCTTTTATAAAATTATTCAAAGGTCAAAACTTTGGAAAAATGCTAGTTAAGATTTCAGATTAATATATTGTTAATTTAGTTAATTCCAAAAGGAAAATCTCATGGAACTAAAAGAAATCATTGAGGATTTTGAATTTATTGATGAATGGGATGACCGTTACAAATATATAATGGATATCGGGAAATCATTAGATCCAATGTCTGAAGGTGACCACAACGATAAAAATAAAGTTGACGGTTGTGCAAGCCAAGTATGGTTAATTACTGAAGAAAAAAATATTAATGAAAAATCTATACTAGAGTTTAAGGCAGATTCAGATTCCTTCTTGGTAAAAGGTCTTCTCGCCATTATAATTGCTATATTTTCTATGAAAACTCCCNAAGATATTTTAAAAATAGATCATCTTGCCGAACTAAAAAAGCTNAACCTNCAAGAAAATATCTCCCAACAAAGATCGAATGGCTTACGGGCGGTAATTACCAGAGTGATTAGCGAGGCGCAAAAAAGAGTCTAGCTTTTATTATTATGCNAAAATCATCTCTGAAAAATCTTTTGTTCTATATGACAGGCCAAGCATCTTGGTATTTTGTAAATGGTTTGCAGATGGTTNTATTTCCTACGGTCCTAATATTAATGCTTGGAGTAACCCCCTCTAATTATGGGTTAGCTCAAGTATCCTTATTAGCCCCCTCCATTTTTTTAATTGTCTTAGGGGGAACCATTGCCGATAAAACTGATACTCGTATTTTATTATCTATTGTTCATTTTTTAGCATCCCTACCCTTATTATTAATTTTACTTGCTATACAATTCAACTTCCTAAGTTTTGGAGTAATGATTATTTACGGTCTTGCCATGGGAAGTATATCTGCTTTTGCTATTCCCTCGAGAGATGCTCTTCTAACCACGATTTCCCAGGGTGACATTCAAAAAACAGTTGTTATTGCAATGCTCACCCAATTTGGATTCCAGTTAACNGGAATGGCTGTAGGTGGATTAGCGGATATTGTTGGGGTTATACCANTAATTATAGCTCAAGGATTTTCTTTAATTATAGGAGGTTATTTTGCCCTTAGATTACCTAAGCCAGCTATTGCAAAGGCTCCTCTTAATATAAAGAAAATCAAAGATGAAATAATTGAAGCATTTATAGAAGTAAGAAAATCAAAAGAGATTTTTCCAGTCTCAATCTCAATGATAATGGTTGGATTGTGTTTTATGGGAAACAATCTTGTTACACTGCCCTATATTACAACTGAAAGGTATGGTCTTGGCGCATCTGGTTTTGCTACTGTTTCAACTTGTTTTTGGCTCGGGACTTTCTTTTCAAATAGTATTCTTGCTTTAAACAAGAATTTAAAAAACTGGGGAACAGCTCTTATGATTGCAATGACAAGTGGCATTCCTATCTTAGCGTCCTTGTATTTTGATATGCCCTTTTACGGACTGTGCTTAATAATATTTATGTGGGGAGGAGGTGCAGGAATAGTTATTGCAATGGGAAGAACGATTACGCAAACTTTTGCTAAAGAGAGCCACAGAGGAAGAATGCTGTCAGTTTATACACTAGCTTTTATGACTTCAGGACCAATAGGGGCAATTATATCAGGAAATATAATTGAAAACTATGGATTAAGAACCAACATTATTACTTCTTCTATAGTCGGAATTATATTCTTAACTGTACTAAGTATTAAGACCGATATTTGGAAAATAAAATCTCCAAAATAATTTTACGAATATTTTTCTTCATCCCACCAAGGATAATATTCAGGTAAATCGTTCTTAACACTATCTTTAAATTCCGCAGGTCTTTTTTCAAGGAACGATTCGACCCCTTCCTTAGCATCAGACATTCTTCCTCTGGCAAAAATTCCTCTACTATCAATTTTATGAGCATCCATAGGGTGATTAGCTCCAGCCATTCTTAATATCATCTGTCTCGACAAGGCAATAGAAACAGGGGCTGTATTATCAATAATTTCTTTAGCAATACTACGGGCTGTTGGAATTAAATCCTCTGCTTTATGAATTGAACGAATTAACCCTCCCTCTAAAGCTTCCTCTGGACCAAAAACTTTGCCAGAATATATCCATTCCAAGGCCTTTGAAATTCCAACAATTCTTGGAAGAAACCATGAAGAGCATGCTTCAGGAACAAGCCCTCGTCTCGCAAAGACAAATCCATATTTGGCATCTTCTGACGCGAGTCTAATATCCATCGCTAATTGCATTGTAATTCCAACGCCAACTGAAGGACCATTGCATGCAGATATTATTGGCTTGAGGCATTCGTACATTTTTAAGGTTACGCGTCCACCTCCATCTCTAACGGCTGAGTTAGACCAATCAATATCGCCATCATCTGAAATAGCACCTTTTCGATCTTCTCTCGCATCCATATTAAAAGTATCTTTTCCAGCTGATAAATCTGCTCCTGCACAAAACCCTCTTCCTGCCCCTGTAACAATAATAGCTTTAATATTATCATCCTTGTCGGCTCTATCGATTGCATCAATTAGATCATCTTGCATATTTTTATTAAATGCATTCAGTTTCTCAGGTCGGTTTAAAGTAATTGTTAAAATATTTTCTTCTACTTCATATAGAATAGCGGTGTAATTCATCTCATTCTCCAAGTGTATTGCAAATAAAATAATTTTTAAGTTGTATTAATACATATATAATTTTTAATTATTTAAAAGAGGAATTCAATGCATCCATATATACATGCTAAAAATACCCCTGATAAAGCTGCTTTCATTATGGCTTCTTCAGGAAAAATAACAACCTATAAAGAGCTTGATGAGCGGTCCAATCAAATTGCTCATTTGTTTAGGCAAAGAGGCCTCAAGGCAGGTGATGGCATTTCAATTTTTATGGAAAACAATTCAAGATTCTTAGAAATATGTTGGGCTGCCCAAAGATCTGGGCTTTATTTTACCCCAATATCATCACGACTAACTGCAGGTGAAGTTGAGTATATCCATAGGGACTGTAACTCTAAAATGATAATTTCATCTAGTTATTTAGGCCAGATAGCAAAAGATCTTGTGAAAATAACTAAAAATACCCCCGACCATTTCATGATAGATGGTGTTGAGGAGGGATGGAAGTCCTTTGAGCAAGAAATGGAAAAAATGCCAAAAATTACAATTAACGATGAAGAAATGGGACAAGATATGCTTTATTCATCAGGAACAACAGGCAAGCCAAAAGGTATAAGGATACCTTTAAAACATATATCTATTGAGCAATCAGAAGGTCTCATGGCTTTAGTTACAACGTTATATAAGACAAATTCTAATACAATTTATTTATCACCAGCCCCTCTTTACCATGCTGCACCATTAAGATTTACAATGGGAGTAAATTATCTTGGTGGAACAAATATAATAATGGAAAATTTTGATGCAGAAGAGTCTTTATCATTCATTGAAAAATATAAAGTTACAATGAGTCAATGGGTTCCAACTATGTTTGTTAGAATGTTTAAACTTCCAAAAGAGATTAGAGGTAAATATAATCTTTCATCTCATCAATGTGCGATACATGCGGCGGCACCGTGTCCTATTGATATAAAAAGAATGATGATTGATTGGTGGGGAAATATTATCCATGAATTTTATGCAGGATCAGAGGCAAATGGTTTTGTTGCATGTAATTCTGAAGAGTGGCTTGCCCATCAGGGAACTGTTGGGAAACCAGTAGTTGGAACACCTCATATATGTGACGAAGAAGGAAAAGAACTTCCTGTTGGTTTAGAGGGAACTATATGGTTTGAAAGTGATGTAAAATTTACATATCATAATGATATTAAGAAAACACTTGAATCGAAACACCCCGATAATCCAACCTGGTCAACGCTTGGTGATATAGGAAAGCTAGATAAGGACGACTTTCTTTACCTTACTGATAGAAAAGCTTTTATGATAATTTCTGGTGGTATAAATATTTATCCCCAAGAGGCTGAAGATTTAATTATTACACATCCAAAAGTTTATGATTGTGCCGTAATAGGGGTTCCTAATGATGAATTTGGAGAAGAGGTTAAGGCAGTTGTTCAGCCAATGAAGTGGAGTGATATTGGATCAGATTTAGAGATTGAAATAATTAATTTTTGTAAAAAAAATCTTTCTAGTATTAAATGCCCAAGAACAGTAGACTTTGAAAAAGAACTTCCTAGGCATCCAACTGGGAAGCTTTACAAAAGACTTTTAAAGGACCGCTATTGGGGTAATAAGAATTCTAAAATTGTTTA
>JGI24540J26637_10000348_pt1 | contig 19124 bp, 15 predicted proteins | sample NorSeaMetagenome_FD_26637 | JGI IMG/M metagenome (IMG submission 26637)
TATTGTAAACAAAAGCTTCTAAAAAGAAAAAAATATTTAAATAGACTTGCAAAACACCAGGTTCCCAAAATAACCCTTGATTTCTACAGAATTCTATTCCAAATAACTTCATTACTGACAAACTAATTTCATCAGAGGCATAATAAAACAAATAGTTATATGTCTTACAAGTATAATATTCTGACTCTATAGTAAATAGCTGATCATAAACGAAAAAATATGCTAAGAAATTAAATAAAGCATGAAAAAAAATAATCTTTAAAATAAAATTTAAACGAAGTAAAAAAACATGATTACCTCTATTATTTTTAAAATGAACATAAAAAAGAATAGAACTTATAATTACAGTAAAATAATAAAGATACTTATCTAATGATTGCTCAGAAGAAGCAAATAAAAAATTTATAACAAAAAGAGAAATAATAGTTATAAAAGTAAAAATTATAGAATTTGATAATGAACGTTTTAATTCAGAGGCATTTATTATAATTACTCCAAAAAGTAAAGCAAGAAAAAAATAGTACATTAAATTCCTATTAAAAACAAATAACAAACCCCCACCTGTAAAAACAAGCAAAAGTGTTAATATATTATCTGTGTATTTTTGATTAAGCGTATACATAATTAATTATTCCAATTCTTTTGCTCATTAATCAAACTCTCTAAAAGGCTTATATCTTCATTAAAATAACGTCTCATTAAACTTGATTTTAATTCATGTGATAATTTAGAAAAACTATGCTCTTTTTCATTTAATCTATTTATTTTGTTCTTCAAACGTTGTCTTGTTTGAGTTGAAAAAACAATCTTCTTAGCCATTCTTCTAAAGAATCCTTTTGATTTTAAAATATTTTTCAAAAATGGGAACCTAGCTTTACTACTTTTATTACTATGAAAATCCGTGTTAATACTTGAAATATTAAGATTAAGAAATTTAGATATTTTTCTCAAACCACTTGTAAAGTCATTTTTTATATCATAATCAAAATCTAAAATTAAAAAATTATCCATAGAGTAGAATTCTAAATAATTACTTAGCATATTAAAATACATTCCTTGAGCAATATATGAAAATCGAAGTTCTGATAAAAAATCATTATTATTTTGTGCCTCAATTAATCTAGAACTTTCATTTTCTAAAGCCTCAGAAAATTTTAACTTCTCTAAACCGTCTCTTTTAGAATGTAAAAAATGAGAATATGCTCTATCAACAGGGTTTCTCACAACAACAATAAACTTCATATTATTTCCAAGGGAATTAAAAATTCTTTCTGGAGTATTTTTAGAATACAAATAAGTTGGGGTACAATCTAAGATGATATGCTCTTTTCTTACTCTGCTAAAATATGTTTTAGAATACCAATCTAACCCTTTACTAAAATTATCATCAAAATTGAAAAAGTGAGGTTCTTTAAAAGATGGTGCAAAAATATTTTCATGATTTTTTAAAAGATCATACAATGAGGTTGTTGCTGATTTTGAAGCTCCAATAATCATAGTGTTGGGCAAATTCATTTTAACCATTTCTTAAGATCTAAAGAAGTTATTTTTGATAATTTAATTACATCATCATAATAAAATTTTAACAAAATCTCTCTTGTTGATGCTTTCATTGCTCTAACATTAGATGTTTGAATTTTTATAAAAATATTTTTAACAAAAACTCGAAGCTTAGGTATAGGCAAAATAAATTTTATTACTGTTTTTAAAACACCTTTGCTCAAAAAAATATTTCGAAAAATAATATGATTCCATTGCCAGCCCCCAACCATATGTTTTTCTTGAGTATTTACTTTAAAATCTTTTATTGATAAAAAATCATATACTTTTAATAATTCATTATTTGCATCAGAAATAAAATCATCATAAATAATAATATGAACATTTTCTTTAAATTCATTTAAATATTTACTGACCTTTTCAGAATACAAGCCAATATTTAAATACCTACTTGCCGGGGTAATATTTAAATTTCTTACATATCTATCTTCACAAACATTAATTGCTTCTTCAAAATTTAAATTTTCAATTTTATTAAATCTTCTTACATGATGATAACCCGAGAAAGCTCTATCAATAGGATTTCTTAGCATTATTAAAATCTTTGTTTTAGGCGATAAATATTTTCGTATATTTTTTATTGATATATCTGGAAATTGCAAATACATTGCACTGGCCTCTCCTCTGTATTTGAAGCTACTTCCATTTTTAAATAATTCAGTGTATTCTTCTAAATCATTAATTCCGTTAGGAATTCTTGTAGAGCCTATTTCTTTATTAATTAAAAAATGAGGTTCCTTATTTACAGACATAAAAATATCAGGATGTTTTGATAAATAATTATACAATGATGTTGTTCCAGATTTTGCAGCTCCTACAATTAATAGATTCGGAAAATTCATTTAATTATTTTTTTTGAAAAAGGAATATAAAAAGTATAAAAGCCAAATTCTTTTTTTACAAAATACACTAGAAGCAAATTAAATATAACAATACTGATAGTAGTAGCTATGGCAGAACCATTAATCCCATAGACTGGTATTAAAGCATAATTTAATACAATATTTATAACTGAACCAATAATAGCAACATTCATAAAAACAACTTGTTTACCACACATTTGCAAAAGATTTCCAGCTGCACCAGAGAATGCCACAACAAGCCTACCACTAGACAAAATAATAAATGACAAAATACCAATCTTAAATTCCTCTCCAAATATACCCATAAGAAATTCTGAAAAAAAAACAAAAATTAATACCAAAGGTAATGTAGTCCAAAAAATTAATTTTGTTGACTGGTGAGTTACCTTTTGTAAACCTTTGAAATCCTTGTTTCTATAAAGTTCTGCAAATTTTGGAGCTGCAATACTTTTTATAGCAAGTAAACTAATTGTAGCAAACATAGATAANTTAAAAGCGGTATGATATACTCCTATTTCTGCTGTATTCGTTGTTAAACCAGCAATGACAGACGGAGTGTCAAGAGCACCTAGCATTATTTTATCTGTCCATGACATAATAAATTGGACAGCTTGTGCAAGCATTAAAGGGGAGGCAACTAAAAGAATATCTTTGATATTTAAATTTTCAACTCTCTCATTTTTATCTTTCTTTTCTTTATTAAAAAGGTATTGAAAAACAACAAGTGAAAATATAGATATAATTATTAAACTTGATAGATAAGCATATAATGGAATATTAGAATCCTTAGAAAAACTAGTAAAAATTAAAATAAATATAAGAGAAAATAAGGCTTGTGACATCCAAAAGAAAAAAGAATAAAAACCTATTTTTTTTAATCCNCGGAGATTTTGATAATGAAACATAAAAAATGAGAGTGGTAAAATAAAAAATGCATTAATCTTTATGTGATGAACATTAGCACTTATTAGTTCAGCAATAAAAGCTGAGTTAAAATACATTAATANTGATAATAAAANTGAAGTNAAAGTAATAAAAATCAAAGATTTTTCTCTGAANAACCTTATACTTTCAAAATTTCTCTCTGAAGCAAAAGAAGCTATAAATTTTATAGATGCAGTATCTAAACCAAATTTGGCAATTAAAACAAAAACTCTAAGAACAACTATAGCAAGAACATACTCTCCTAGGCCATTAGCGCCAAAAAAATACGCAATAACAAAAGTTAGTAAAAATCCTAAAAGCTGTCCACCTATTCTATAAAGAAAAGCAAGACCTCCTTTGTTAAACAATTCTGCAAAGTCTTTATCTTCTAGATTATATTTAATTCTTTTAAGCATAGAATTAGAAAACAATAAACCAAGGATTTAAAAGGTTTTCCTTATTATAATTTAATTCCTTTTTTGTAATGTAATCATGAACTTTAAAGCCAGCAATATTAGCGATAGCATGTCCTGCTCCTGTATCCCACTCCATTGTTGGGGCAAATCTTGGGTAAACATCTGCAGTTCCCTCAGCAACCATACATAATTTTAATGAAGATCCTATTGATAATATTTCAACACTATCATGTTCTTTCTTTTTTTCTTCAAAAAAAACTTTTGTCTCATCAGACATATGAGATCTTGAACCAACTATGACATACGAATTTTTATTTTTCCTAATCGGTAATTTAGTAGATTCTAAAATCAAATCTTCTAGCGTATTTATTTCAAGGTCAATAACTGCCTTAAAGGCTCCTGTACCTAAACTAGCAAAATAAATAACCCTTTTAACTGGCACATAGACTACCCCAAGAATTGGATTTCCATTTAAAATAAGTGCAATATTTACTGTAAACTCTCCATTTCTTTTAACAAATTCTTTTGTACCATCTAATGGATCAACCAGCCATAAAAGACTCCACTCTTTTCTCTTATTATAATCAATCTCCCCCCCCTCTTCACTTAAAATTGGAATATTAGTTTTTAAAAGGTTTTTCTCAATAATTGTATTACAATTTTTATCAGCTAAAGTCAGTGGTGAATTATCCTCTTTATACTCAACATGAAAATCTGAGTTATAAATTCTCATTATTTCTTTTCCTCCAGAAACACATGCTTTAATAGCNGTAATTAATAATTGATTATAATTCATTTTTCAAACTTTCATTATAAATATTTTGAGCTTTGGATGTACCTATTCTAGTTACTCCAGCTTCTATCATTTCAATGCTTGACTTTAAATCAGAGACTCCTCCAGAAGCTTTAACAGATAAATTACCNCAAACTGACTTAATAGTTTTAATATCTTTAATATTTGCCCCAGAACCACCATAATAACCAGTGCTGGTTTTAATAAAAATATCTTTTAAATTTTTAAAATAGATAGGTGAAAGTAGAGTGTAAATTCTTAATGTTATTGCTCTTATCTCTTTTTTTGAGAGAGCTCCTGTTTCAATAATCCATTTAACAGTCTTTTTATGACTAATAACTATTTCAGTCCCACTCAATACATCAGCATCAAACTTATCAAAACTACCCCTTTTAAAAGAATTATAATCACAAACAAAATCAATATCAGTAGCTCCATTATTTATCGCAACAAGAGCTTGAGAAACCTTCTCATTAGTAGAAGAGTTACCAAAAGGAAAATCTACAACAGTTCCAATAACAACACTAGATTTATGCTCTAATACTTGTTCTCTAGCTAGTTGAACATACTCAGGTCTTATCATAATACAAGCAGCAGACATTTCAATTGCTTGTAAAATAACGTTTAGTACATTTTTTTTATTTTCTTTATTAGAAGTTGATAATTCATCTGCTGTTTTAAGATAAGTTACATCAAGATATTTAGCAATTTCTAACTTCATAGAATAGATTTAAAAATCATAATTCAAATCTAATTAAATAATCAGATTTAACATGAATTTATCTTTCTAAAATTTTAGTAATTTAGCAAGTCAATCATGAAATCAACAAATAAAAATTTATTTCCAATTTTTGAAGATATTATTCAAAGAAAAGACAAAGAAAATTTATTAAATCAAAACTCAAAAGTTATTTGGTTAACTGGAATGTCAGGATCAGGAAAAACTACAATTGCTAAAGGTTTGGAGAAATATCTTTTTTCAAAAGGAATTATCAACCAAATCTTAGATGGTGACAATATTAGAGTTGGCTTAAATAAAAACTTATCTTTCAGTGAAAGTGATAGGACAGAAAACATAAGAAGAATAGCAGAAGTTTCAAAGCTATTTCTTAATTCTGGAGTAGTGACAATAAACTGCTTTGTTAGTCCTTTAAAAAAAATGAGACANCTCGCNAAAGATATAATAGGNAAAGAAGATTTTATTGAGNTTTATATAAATGCTTCATTAGAAACATGTAAGCAAAGAGATGTAAAAGGACTTTACAAAAAAGCATTAAATGGAAAAATTAAAAACTTTACTGGAATAAGTTCTAATTACGAGGCTCCTGAACAAGCCGATTTAGAATTAATTACAAACGAAAAATCTTTTAACGAATCAATTGAAGAATTGAGTAAATTTGTCCTACCTAAAATAAAAAAATGAACTCATATAATTTAACTCATCTTAAAGTTTTAGAATCTGAAGCTATTTTTATCATAAGAGAAGTTGCCGCACAATTTGAAAAACCTGTAATGCTATTCTCTGGAGGAAAAGATTCAATAATTATGTTTCACTTAGCACGAAAAGCATTTTTTCCTGATAAAATCCCTTTTCCTTTAATGCATATTGATACAGGACATAATTTTCCGGAAACAATAAATTTTAGAGATAAATTAATAAAAGAGACAGGTGAAAAATTAATAATTAAGCTTGTTCAAGAATCAATAGATAATGGAACAGCAATTGAAGAGTCTGGATTAAATCCTTCTAGAAATGGATTGCAAACAGTTACTCTATTGGAAGGAATTGAAAGTGGAAATTATGATTGTGCCCTTGGTGGCGCTAGAAGAGATGAAGAAAAAGCTAGAGCTAAAGAAAGATTTTTTTCACATAGAGATGAATTTGGTCAGTGGGACCCAAAAAACCAACGCCCTGAACTTTGGAACTTGTTTAATGGCAAAAAAAATATCGGTGAACATTTCAGAGTTTTTCCAATATCAAATTGGACAGAAATGGATGTATGGCAATATATTTTAAATGAAAAAATTGCAATCCCATCTCTATATTTTGCTCATAAAAGACAGGTTGTTAGCAGAGATGGAGTTCTTTTAGCTAAATGCGCCCATATTTCTCTAAAAAAAGACGAAAGTTGGGAAGAAAAAACTGTTAGATGTAGAACAATTGGGGATATGACATGTACAGGGGTTTCTGAATCACTAGCTTCTACAATGGAGGAGATAATTGAAGAAGTTGCAACTACAAGAGTTACAGAAAGAGGTGGGAGAGCAGATGATAAGAGATCTGAGGCAGCAATGGAAGATAGAAAAAAAGAGGGCTATTTTTAAATTATTATTATGAGTGAATCAAAAGGATACTTAGATATGGAACTACTGCGTTTTACTACTGCTGGTAGTGTTGATGATGGGAAAAGTACTTTAATAGGTCGTTTACTTTATGACAGTAAAGCAATCTTTGAAGATCAAATCCAAAACCTTCAAGAAGTTAATGAGCAAAGAGGAGAAGAGGGTATAAATCTTGCATTATTAACTGATGGATTAAGATCTGAAAGAGAGCAAGGAATTACAATAGATGTTGCATATAGATATTTTGCCACTCCTAAAAGAAAATTTATTATTGCAGATACTCCAGGACATATTCAGTATACAAGAAATATGGTTACAGGAGCATCAACAGCTAATCTTGCTCTTCTTTTAATAGATGCTAGACATGGAGTTATNGAACAAACAAAGAGACATGCTTTTATTGCCTCACTACTTCAAATTCCTCACGTTGCAGTTTGTGTGAATAAAATGGATTTAGTAGATTATGGGCAAGAAGAATTTGAGAAAATAAAATCTGATTTTAAAAAATTCGCTTCAAAACTTGAGATAAAGGATGTAAACTTTATTCCAATATCTGCATTAAAAGGAGACAATGTTGTTGAAAGATCGAAAAACATGGATTGGTATGAAGGCTCTACATTAATTCATCTTCTTGAAAATATTCATATAGGCTCTGATCATAATCACGTAGACTGTAGATTTCCTATTCAGCGCGTTATAAGACCTCAGTCTGAATTGCATCCTGATTATAGAGGTTATGCAGGAAGAATTGAAGGTGGGGTATTTAAAACAGGAGATGAAATCATGACATTACCTTCTGGTAAAAAATCAACTATTAAATCAATTGATACATTTAATGGAGAAATCCATGAAGCTTTTTCACCAATGTCTGTATGCATTACATTAAATGATGATATAGATATTAGCAGAGGTGATATGCTGGTACGCGCAAATAATCAGCCACAAATCAGTCAAGATATAGAGGTTATGATTTGCTGGATGAATGAAAGAAAATTAATTCCAAAAGGAAAATATACAATTAGACATACCAGTCAAACTACAAGATGTATAATAAAAGAAATTAAATATAAAATAGATATTAATTCTTTACATAGATTGGAACAAGAAAATGATTTAGAAATGAATGATATTGGAAGAATTTCTATTAAAACTACAAAACCATTATTCTTTGACAGTTATAGAAGGAATAGAAATACTGGTAGTATTATTCTTGTGAATGAAGCAACAAATGAAACAGTTGGTGCAGGAATGATTATTTAATTAATCTAGTTAAGTGTAAAATTAATTGGAATAGTAAACATAACTCTTACAGGCTTACCCCTTTGCTTTCCAGGCTTATACTTAGGTAAAGCAGATACTACTCTTAAAGCTTCAGCATCTAAATTTTTGTCTACTCCTCTTACTATCTTTACATTAGTAACAGAGCCACCCTTATCTACAATAAAGCTAACATATACCTTACCAGTAATATTATATTCTTTAGCAATAGCAGGATATTTTACATTTTTTTGAATAAACTTCATTAATCCTAAATCACCACCTGGAAACTCTGGCATATTTTCAACAACCATAAAGAACTCTTCATCATCTTCTTCTTCTATTTCGATAATTTCATCTTCATCAGTTTCAGTATCCTCAATTTCAACTTCATTTTCGATTTCAACTTCATCTTCCACAATCTCAATAACTTCAGGTGGNGGCGGCGGCGGCGGNGGTGGCTTAACCTCCTGTCTAGTGATAGGTATAATTTCTTCTTCCATATCATCAAGATTTAGACTACCTAGATTATAATCATTTTTCTCGTAGCTTTTCCATTCAAACGCAATTAAAACTAGAACTAGAGTGACAGCTAGTCCTATTTGAAAAAACAAAGACTTTTTACTTTCAAGACTAATTTTTGGATTCTTTTTTGGCTGCATATTCAGTTTATTAATCTACAAGTTTTTGATAATCTTCAGAGCTTAAAAGGTGATCTAAAGCAGTTATGTCATCAATAGAAACTTTGATTATCCAGCCATCTCCATAAGGGTCACTATTAATTAATTCAGGACTATCCTCTAACAATTCATTAAATTCAATAACTTTTCCGTTTAATGGCATAAACAGATCAGAGACAGTTTTTACAGCCTCAACAGAACCAAATACAGCTTCAGATTCAAGATCTTCACCCTCAGTATCAACATCAACATAAACAATATCCCCAAGTTCTCCTTGAGCAAAATAAGTAATGCCTACATAAGCAAAATCTCCTTCAATTCTTAACCATTCATGGTCTTTTGTATACTTCAATTCTAATGGAAAACTCATATAATAAATTTTGTCAAAAATACAATTTTTTCTATCTAATCAAAATTATCCAGCTAATGTAAATCTTAGACTAAAACCAGCGTTTGTAATTGATCCAGGAAATGTTGTTGAAATGAAAGGATTAGTCACAACTTTATCATAAAATGCTCGAATATTTAGTCTTTGATTCAATACATAATCCGCTGAAAACTTGATACTTATAACTTGCTGACCCATTGTTATCTGTTCCACATCCTCAATAATCTTTCGAATTATAGTATTATTATTTCTGATATTTAAATCTAATTTAATATCTAAATCTGATGACATTTTTTTCCCTCTTCCCCCTGATATAAATCTAAATTGCAGGTCTTTAATTCTGTATCCAGTTCCAATCACATAATCTTTTGTTGCTGTTTCAGTAAGCTGATTGTTTGAAAGAGATAATGATATCATTCTTGATCTTTTTATTTCAATTTTAGTAATTAAACTATTTTTCCATGTGACATCAAGTTTTAATAAAGGACTAAATTGTTCATTAATTGCTACTTGTGCAATTTCTTTTTGGACATGATAACTCATATTATTTAAATTAATCTCATCTCCTACTATATAGTCTAAATTTGTATTATATGAGCTGACTGTATAAGAACTTCTATAAGCGTGTCCAATTGTAAAATTTCTAAAATATCTCTTAAAAAGCTTGTATTTAATCAAGCCATCATAAGTAATTCTCCAATTTGGCAAAGGAATTTTAGGCATACTATTTAATGGAACATTTAAAGAACTTGTACCACCATAAGCTGCTAAAAATGCTGGAATAATTACATCTTGAGATGTTGGCCCATATCCTCCAGTAATTATTGTGTCTCCAGAATTTATAGAATACTCAATTGGAAAACCAGTTTCAGAACTTATAGAACCATTAAAGTTAGAGTTTTGAGATGCAAGTCTATTAGCAATATCAGCACGAATCCTCTAAATCTAGAAAAAATAACCGAAGAATAATCATCATTATTTCCTTTAAATGCAGACGAAAATGAGATAAAAGAAATACTATAGCTACCAGTCTCGGTTGGGCTAAATGAATTATAATTATTTAGTAAATTATCCCATTTAAAATATTCTTGATTATTTGAACTAGAAGTTCTATTGGCTGTCAATTCTATTCTAAATTGTTTTACTGGTTCAACAGTACTTCTAAGTGTAAGGTTCTGTGATTTATTTCTCTTAAATAAAGAATTTAATAATGTATCCTGAGTTAACCAGTTATTATTTGCGGCCATGGATCTAATATCATTTTGACTACCAAGAACAAAAGGTATAGAAGGCGCCATGTTTCCCCACTGCTGACCTAAGAAATGTGGCTCTGGCAGAAACCCTGGCAACATAGTTCCTCTTGTTTCACTATAGTTAAAAGAAATATTTTTAATTCCTAAAACGAATCTTGTCAAATGATTAAATACATTAATATTTTTCTTAATATTATTATCCTCCTCTTCAGCATCTTTTTTGTTCTTTTTTTTATTTTTCTGCTTTGGCTGAATTCGCCCTCTATCTCGAGCTCCTTGAGTTATTCTTTTAAAATANGGAACCTTATTATAAAGAGTTGTTAGATTTATTTGACCGTTATACTGTCTTGTTTGAGAATTTTGAATTGTGTTTCCTAAATTTTGTAATGCCAATGGAGCTGCTTTCCAATCATAATTACCACTATATCTCGTACTTAGTGAAAGAAAATTCAGAATAGGTAATTTATTTAATGGGAATTGGTAATTTAAAGTAAATGATTGATTGTAAGAAGTTGGCCTTCCTGAATCCCAAAAATTTTGCCATATTGTATCCATTTTCAAATCATAATCTGGATCATTTTTATCTATTCTTCCAGCGGGCTCATCAATACTAGCCTTTCTATTTGCATTAAAATCTAATTTTAATGTTCGAGTTAAATCATATTTAAATTCATACATTTTATTCCAATTAAAAAACTTGTTGTATGTAGGTGAAATTATCATATTCTCATTATTGAGATTTCTTAACTTAGTTTCATTATAGTTTCTATCTAAATCTGTTCTATATGAAAAAGATTTTGGCATATTATTAAAATTAAAATCTTTGATAAACCTCATATACGGAGATCTACCAAGATTTAACTTAGAAAAAGGTTTAATATTTTTTGGTTTGGTATTAAAATTATATGTAATAGCACCTCTATAATTAACAGTTCTATTATATTCAGTATTTATATTTCTTATAAAAGTTTCATTCTTTGAATAAGATAATGTAAAGTTCTCAATATCATAAACTTTATTAGTTTTTGGTTTTTTTCCTTTTTTTGTTGTTTGAGTTTTTCTAATATTAGTGAAGTTTATACTATTTCTTTTTACATAATCTTGTGCAATAAATTTTAGAGAATCTTTGGCATCTTTAGAACCAAGTGTCTGCAGTGATGTGCTCAATAATATATCTGGATCAAGTGGATTATATTGAGGATTTCTCACGGATTCAGATATTCCTATATACATAGGAATTTTCACGCCATAATCTTCTGAAAAAAGTTTACCTAAATCAAAACTCGAAGACATATCATATTGATAAGCATTATATTTCTGTCTATCATTTACCTTCTTTTCAATACTACCAAATCCAATTGTACTTAAATTTCCCGACAAAGTAATATTACCAATATCAGCCAATCTTGCAGTAAATCTTGAATTAGCAGCCCAGCCTCCATACTCATCNAAGTCTGTTAGTCTTAGTTCATTAACCCAAATCTGCCCACACTTTGATAATCCATCATCTAAGCTATTAATATTATTCTTTTTAGGATTTCTAACTCCTATCATCATTGTCTTCACTTGTGATAAATTTGGATTTCCAACAACAGTTATCTTNCCAGAAGACGCATATTTAATGAATGGTGTGCTTACATCGTAATTATTAAAATTTCTTTCTTGTTTTGCAAGTTGGAAAATTTCAAAAGCAATATCAATTTCATTTTGCTCTGGCCAAATCTCTGCAGGAGCAGATGCATAGTGAGGAGTTGGTTGTAGCATTATTTCATACTCATAATAATTTGAAGTAAAATCACTTCCCAATCTAATAAAACAAGATAAATCGCCATAATTTAAATTATCTTCCTGGCCTTCAGCATGCACAAACATCTTGATNCTCTTATATGCTCTCACATCCAGATCAGAAGTTTTATAAGCTGCNCTTGAATCTCCATCTTGTAGGTCACAAACTTTTAGAACGAGTGACTGTTCATTTTGCTGNCTAAGTGTNGTGGTGGTGTTATCTATTTCTTGCTCAATACCTGGTGGCAAAACATATTTTATAGGAAGTCGATTTCCATTTTCTTCAATATTAACTGCTGAAACATCAAATGTAGTTTGCTGTTGATTATCTATTGGAATATATTCTCCAGGCTCTGAAAGATCAAAGTTGTATCTCCGCCATTCACCTCTTACTAAGTCAAAAGTGGCAAAACGACAAATAATAGGTTCATTAAAATTAGCAAAATTCATTCTCATGAATCGTATAGATTTAAAATCTTGAATACCACCAACAACATTATCTGGTAAATAAACAGGTACTCTAAATTGATACCACTTTATATTTCTATTACTACCATTTTCTGTTTTAACACTTGTTTCTAAAATATCAGAAATATAACTATCACCTACATTCATACCAGGAAATAAACGAACTTTATATTGAAAGTAACTTTCAGTCTCACTTAATGTGTGATCTCTATTAATATCTTCAGAGTTTGGTTGAGAGGAAGCAGCAGTTGGATAACTCTCAACAGATTGCTCTGAAGTAGCTGAATTACCATCTGTATTATTAAATTTCTTATATCGACTTAATATGTCTGTTGAGGCATTATCAAAATCTGTTCCTCTAAAATAATGAAAATCATCCGCCGAAGGATCATTTATTGCATTNTGATAAGCTGGNGAAGTTGATCCATATGCATTTTCTATTAAATCAATATAANTTTCTTTATAAAATAANANCTCATCATTATTGGCTAAACCATCTAAGCCAATATCTTGAAACTCTCTTGATAAAGGATCATTATCAAATGCTTCTACAATTGAGAAATTTGTAGGAACTCGTCCCCATACAGTTGTATCTACATCAACTACATCAGAGCTAGTTGGGAGACCATTTTCAAAACTTTTATATCCATCTTTTAAAACATCTTCAGAAACATTACCAAGCTGAATAAATAAATCTCCACCACTATGATTAATTAATCCATCATCTATATTAAATGGATCCATCATCCAAAATTCAATAAATTCAATATTTGCAGCTTCAAAATCATTAGTTTCAAGCTTCCTCATAATACCACCCCAATTTTTTGATGGATTTAATAATTTACCATTTGCACCTAAACCATTTATGGTATAATTATTCGGACCTCTTTCGTTAGGGTAAAAAGCCATATCTAAAATTGAAAGATTAGTGATTTGGCTTCCAAGATCTGGATCTTTATTGGGGAAAACCTCTGTTTCTAAAACTTCTCTAGAGTAATGATATGATTGTTGAGCAATAGTATTTCCATTAGCAAGCGAAAGTGTTTTATTAATATTTGGTGGAGTTATTGAAGTGTTTCTGTAGAAAAGGGGATCAATTGTATACCATGCTAATTTTGCTCTTTTAAATCCGGAGATTAAATCATTGTTTAAAGCAGCATTTTCAAATAAGTCTTCTTGACCTTGAGGAATACTTGCAATTCTCCAAGCCCCCATATTTTTNACGCTAATAGAAGTTCTACTAGATTCAAAATCATCTATATATGANACNCCATTTTTACCTACAGCCCTATGGTGACCAGGNATTAGTTGAGCAAATTCAGCATTAGCTANTAATCGTGANTTTGCCTTNGTTTCTATAAAAGGAAGAAAATCTACAGCCTTGGTAAGCCATGGTGCTTCAGTTTGATATGTTCCATCTAGTCCCCAAATTGTATTTGATATTGGTTCATCTCCTGTATTTATTTTTGTTGTAAATGGTCTCTCTGTAAGATTCAACATNGTAGCGCCAATTATAAAATCTTTATTAATTTCATAATCAGCNTGTAANCCTACAAGTGTCTTATTTTGCACACCATACATNGTGTTATTTTCTAGAGATATTTTAATTGGAACTCCAGAATTTAAAATTCCTTCATTAATAATTGTTACCCTTCCCATTGTATAATCAACAGTATAATCTTGATTCTCAACTAACTTCTGAGAACCTGCCGTAACAGTAACAGACCCCTCTGGAACATTCATAGCGGTAAGTCTTATTTCTGATCCTGAAGCTCCTTGGTAACTTCCTTTAATTCGGAATTTATTAAGTTCTGGGTATTGACGAGCAATTGTTAGTGTGGAATCATAAAGAGCTTGATAAACATATTTATCAGCAATACTTTGATCTGAAAATTTAGATCTTAAATGCTCTCCAAATGGTTGAAGAACAGGAAATATAATTCTTCCATTAGCTGTCTTAGCTGTTAAACCTTCTATAAAATCAAATACCCCATCAGATTGATTATCCATTTGCTGATTTAATTGATCAACATTAACAACCTTTATTAATGGAATTCCATCAATAACTCCTTCTGGAATATAGTTTGTTAGAGCTCCTGATTCTTCAGTATTCTCATAAACAATATCTAAAATAAAGTTGTTACTACTCATTTGATATGCTCCAAGAGCATAAATATTTTTCATCATAAGATCCCAGTTAGGATATTTTGGTGAAAAATTTGTTCCCTTTAACATCTTTACAATTAAGGTTTGAGGCGCAGTGGGGCCTGATGAAGTAAATTCACCTACCTGAAATGTATTATTACCTACAGTATATTGAAAAGCCACAGCTAAGACCTCATCATTATTTAATGCTTGGTTTAAAGAAATATATCCAAGCTGAGGGTGTATTGAATACTCTTGTGATGAGAGTTTTCTCGCTCTCTCTAATTTCTCATAATCTTGTCCATTTAAAAAACCTATTCCTATTTGAGAGGAAAGAATATTATTTACATCATTAATATTTCTAATACCACTAAAATTTGTTGTTAAGGATTCAAACATATCATTAGCTGCATTATTATCAGGAAATGTACTTCCATTAGAAAGTGTGAATTGAGTATTGTAAATATTACCACTAGTTTCTCCTAAATCTAAAAAAGAAACAATGTTTCTTGTGTCATTAGTTGTCCCAGTTTTATTGGTTATCCAAACTTCAACTCTGGTTATATTTATAGGAGAATTTACAAATGGGAGATTAGCTAAAGAATTATCATAATTTTCTTTAAAATAGTGAGCAAGAAAAAAATGTTTATTAGCTTCATATTGATCAGCGTATATATCAAATTCTGAAGTCTGAGCTCCACCACTTACCTCAATCTCTGAGGTACTACTTTTTTGCTGTGAAAGAATACCCGTAAATGTAGTTCTTCCAAATTGCATCTGTGTTTTTAAACCAAATAAAGACTGACTTCCCGTTATTAAAGTACCGTTTAGAGGCAAACTTACATTTCCTATTTCTATTTTCTTAATAATTTCATCTTCATAGCCAGTATATTCTAGCTTCATATTATTTTCAAAATCGAAAGTAGCTTCAGTATTAAAATTTGTTGTTAACTTAAGCTTATCTCCGATTTTACCAATTACATTCATTTGAATCTTTTCTTGAAAATCAAATGTTGTTGTTCGTCTTTGCTCAACAGGCAAACTAGGGTTATCTAATCTATTTATTTTTAATCCAAAAATTAATTCTGCTGATCCTTGTGGACGAATATCTACTGAATTCCCACCAAAAATTTTATCAAAAGCTTGGCCTGGATATATAATTTTGGCATCCCATAAGATTGATTTTTACTAGAAATTTGCTGCTTTGTTCTTTTACGCCAATAATTATTAATTGAGTTTTTCATTTTTAAATCTTGAAACTGATTAAAATCTAAAATTTCTGACCTATTTAAATCAATTTCTCCAACTCTATTATTAAAGAGATATTGATTATTCAAAATATCATAATTAATAATTGGTCTAAGGTTAGATGGAGTATTTAGAAACAACCCACTATTATAATTTGTGTTATATGGAAAAGGAAGATTATAATTTTCAGTAGAATCTGCAGGAGAGTATCCAAAAGCCCTTACATTTAAAAATAATGTAAATACTAGAAATAAAATTAAAGAATTTTGAAAATTATTACTCAAATTAAATAAACGAATTTATACCAATTACATTTGACTTAAAGCTGTCTTTACTAACTCTTCAACGCTTGCAACGTCTGGGTTTTGTTTAAGTACTTTATCAATTTTTTGTTCAGAACCTTTTTTAGCAAAGCCTAAAGCTAGTAGTGCAGATAACGCTTCTGACCTCATTGTATTGTCTAAATCAAAAGAAATTTCTGATGTAGGCATACCTTTTGCAACTTTATCTTTTAGATCTATTATTATTCTTTGCGCTGTTTTAGCTCCAATTCCTTTTACATGCTGAATTGCTGGCACATCCGCAGTTGTAATATATGTAACAATTTCATTTGCATTATAGGTTGATAAAATAACTTGAGCTGTACTTGGCCCAACTCCAGAAACACTTATAAGGTTTCTAAACAGGTGACGCTCTGCCTGATCATAAAAACCATATAAAGTATGAGAATCTTCTTTGACAGAAAGATGAGTATATAACTTACAAAACTCATCCTTAATAGATGAAAAGGTTTGTAATGAAATATTGATCCTGTACCCTATTCCGTTACAATCTAAAACAACATATGTTGGAGTTTTCTCTACAAGTTTTCCAGTTATCTGTGTTATCATTTAATTTTAAAATTGAGAAATTAATAGCCTAGAAAAGTTAAAATCTATTTAACTACTAGTTTTTTTACAGAGATATTTTGATTATCAACAATTAAATTAGCAAAATATATACCACTTTGAAATCTATCAGTATCAATAGTTAAGCTTCCAGAATAATCAAGAGGAATATTTGCAACTGTTTTTCCAAAAACATCTAAAATTTGTAAGAATGAGTTTTTAGAGGCAACATATGAAATAGAAGTCTTTTTAGAGGCTGGATTAGGATAAAACTCTGTTAAACTTAAAGCTCTAAAACTTTCATAAATACTAGATGTAGAACCATTATAAACTATAGTAATGCACGAAGCATCGTTGGGGTCATTATCAGGATAGAAACAGTATTGTATTGTTGCAGAAGCAGGAGAGCCAAAAGCATCGTAGTATCCTCCAAAGTCAGTTGCATCTGCTTGACCAGCACCGATAGTGTTGGTAGCAGGTGATATATAAGTATTTTCACCATAACAATTAGCCGCCCAACAAAAGAAATTAGATGTACCAGCTGTTGTATCGATTATAACCTTCTCACACAGGATATCTAATGAGGAATTAGAGATGTTTTTTACTGTTAAAGTAGAATGAGCTTGCAAGTTAGGATTTGAATTTACATTAGTATTTCCTGTAATGTCTAAACTTTGTGCAAATGCAGAATTTGAAACTATAAATAATAAAGATAATAAAAGATGTTTCATGAGATATATGTTTTAAGCAAATATAAAAAACTTTAAATTGATAGTGTCATTGCTAGCAAACTATTAATTTTAAATGAATATTGTCTTACTAAGATTAATTTTGAATAATAAGTAATTATTTGATAATAATCCTAAAAATTACTATATTTGATGCAGAAAGAATATTAACTTTCGTAAAAATTTAATTAAAAACAAATTATCAATGATGAAAAAACTACTAACTTTTGCTTTTGCTTTGTTTACAACATTTGCATTTGCACAAACTTTTGTCAGTACAAGCGCTGAAAACAAAAATGTTGTACTAGAAGAATTTACTGGAATAACTTGTACATTTTGTCCAGATGGCCATGTAATTGGTCAAGGACTTCATGATGCTAACCCAAATGATGTATTTTTAATAAATATTCATGCTGGAGGTTATGCTAATCCAACAGGACCAGGAACAGATTTTAGAACTTCTTTTGGATCTGCTATTGATGGTCAATCTGGACTTGCAGGTTATCCTGCTGGAACAGTAAACAGACATAATTTTCCAGGACTAGAACAAGGATCAGCTGGAGCAACAGCTATGGGAAGAGCTAATTGGGCAACTGCCGCTACACAAACACTAACTGAACCTTCGCCTGTTAATGTTGCAACACAAGCAAGTGTAGATTTATCTTCTGGAATTATTACAGTTGATGTTGAAGTTTACTTTACAGGAACTCAAACAGTTTCCTCAAACTTTTTAAATGTTGCAATTGTACAAAACGGAGTTTTAGGACCACAAACTGGAGCTGCTTCATTTAATCCAGGAGCAATTGTTCCAGGACCATGGAACCCAACTTACACTCACAATCATATGTTACGTCACATGATGACTGGTCAGTGGGGAGAAGAAATTTCAAATATCGGCCAAGGAGAATTCTTTTCAATTCAATTAACTTGGGCTGCACCAGCAGATATCAATGATGTAATATTAGATTTAGTAAATTTAGATGTTGTTGCTTTTATTACAGAGGGAAATCAAGAAATTTTAACTGGATTTCAATCAGTTGTTTCACCAGTATTTCCAAACCAATACGATGCTAATGTTTTAGGATCTAATTTAAATGACGTTTTATGTGGATCTACTACAGATTTAGAAATGACATTTAGAAATTTTGGAAGTGTTAATCTAACTTCTTTAGATATTGACTACACTATTAACGGAACACCAGGACCAACATATAATTGGACAGGAAATATGCTTCCAGCTCAAACTGAAGTATTAACAATACCTGGAGTTAGTTTCTCACCACAGGCAGTAAATAATGTAGTATTTACAGTTTCAAATCCAAATGGACAGCCTGATCAAAATAGTTCAAATAATGGTTCTACAAATTCTTTTGTTCATTTTGATCA
>JGI24540J26637_10000352_pt1 | contig 19049 bp, 17 predicted proteins | sample NorSeaMetagenome_FD_26637 | JGI IMG/M metagenome (IMG submission 26637)
ACTTTTGAAACTACGAAATTTTTAGATTTTTTTTTTAATTCAGCACTGTATCCAATTGAAGATATTTGCATTAAACATATTTCGACCAAGAGTCTTTTGTTATTACTTATGTTGTACTGAACATCACATTCATTACAAAGCTTTAAGGCTTTAACTAAATATGAAGATGATGTTTTACCTGCTTGTTCTAAATATCTAGATTTTAAATCATCAGATTTTTCTAGAAGATCAATAGTTACACTGTCTTGACATATTAAAAGATTTCTTAAATGAGAAGCAAGACCATTAATAAAATGTTGACCATCGAAGCCGTTGTTTAAAATTTCGTTAAAAATTAAAAACAATTGACTTATGTTATTTTTAAATAAATTATCTGATACCTTAAAATAGTAATCATAATCTAAAATATTAAGATGTTTTATTACATCAGAATAAGTAAGCTTTCCATCAGCTGAAGTAACTAATCTATCAAAAAGAGATAAAGAATCTCTTAAAGCTCCATCAGATTTTTCCGCAATTAATGCAAGGGATTCATCTTCAAATTCAATTGACTCTTTAGAAGCAACATATTTAAGATTTTCAACGATATCTTTAATTGTAGATTTTTTAAAGTCAAAAATTTGACATCTAGATAAAATAGTAGGTATTATTTTATGCTTTTCTGTAGTAGCTAAAATAAATTTTGCATGACTTGGAGGCTCTTCAAGTGTTTTTAAAAAAGCATTAAAAGCTTGAGTTGAAAGCATATGAACCTCATCAATAATGTATATATTGTATTCTCCTACTTGTGGAGCAAATCTTACTTGATCAACTAATTTTCTAATATCATCAACTGAATTATTTGAAGCTGCATCAAGCTCGTGAATATTAAAAGAATTATTCTCATTAAAAGATGTGCAAGAAATACATTTATCACATGAATCTTGATTTTCAGTAAGATTATCACAATTTATAGTTTTGGCTAAAATTCTTGCTAAAGATGTTTTCCCAACTCCTCTAGGACCACAAAACAAAAAAGATTGTGCTAATTTATTATTTTTAATAGAGGTTTTTAGCGTTGAAGTAATAGAATCTTGTCCTAAAACTCTTTCAAAAGTTTGGGGCCTATATTTCCTTGCTGACACTAAAAAATTACTCATATTTATATCATAAAAAGATAATTACAAAACTAACATTTATCTTAAATTAAAAGACAAAAAATTAGCACAAATTAATAAGGACATCTTATTTTGGTAATTAACTTTAGTTTTTCTAAATTTGCCGCCCGATTAAGGAAAGGAAAATAAATATTAAGAAAAAAAAATCAAATGAATAATTACGAAACTGTTTTCATAATGAATCCCGTCTTATCTGATGATCAGGTAAGGGAAACAGTAAAAAAATTTGTTGATTATCTAAAAGGTAAGAAAGCAAAAATCACCCATGAAGAAAATTGGGGACTAAAGAAACTTAAGTATACAATTCAGAAAAAGAAAACTGGGTTTTATTACTTACTTGAATTTCAAGCAGAGGGAGCTATTATAGGCAACTTTGAAGTTGAATTTCAGCGTGATGAAAGAGTTATTAGATGGCAAACTGTTCGTCTTGACAAATTTGCATTAGAGTATGCTGAAAGAAGAAAGAAAAAGTTAAGTACTAATTCAAAAGCCGAATAATTATGAGTAACAATACAGAAATCAGATATCTTTCTCCTGTTGATATTGAGAAAAGAAAAAGAAATAAATACTGCCGTTTCACAAAAATGGGCATCAAATATATAGATTATAAAGATCCAGATTTTTTAATGAGATTCTTAAATGAACAAGGTAAAATTCTTCCACGGAGAATTACAGGAAACTCTATGAAATTTCAAAGAAGACTAGCTGTTGCTGTCAAAAGATGTAGACAATTGGCACTACTTCCTTATGTTGGAGATAACTTAAAATAAAAAGAAAATGAAAATTATTTTATTAGAAAATATTGAAAAACTAGGCTTTAAAAATGAAGTTATAACTGTCAAGAACGGTTATGGAAGAAACTTTCTTATTCCGAGCGGAAAAGCTGTATTAGCAACTGAGTCAGCTGTGAAAGTGCTTAATGAGAATTTAAGACAACAAGAACAAAAAGATTCTAAATTAATTGCTGAATTAAACAAAACTGTTGAGGCTCTTCCAACTCTTGATATTAAAATTAAAGCTAAAGTAGCAGAAGGGGGAACAAAATTATTTGGTTCTATTACCTCAAATCAATTTACAGACGCTCTTGCAGAACTTGGACATGATATTGATAAAAGATTTGTAAAACTAACTACAATCAAAGAACTTGGGAAATATGAAGCTGAAGTGAGACTTCATAGATCTGTTAAAGTTACTGTGCCTTTTAGCGTAATTGCTGCATAATTAATTATTTTAAACATTTATAAAAAAACCGAATTTTATTATTCGGTTTTTTTTGTGAGTATTTTTTATATTGTAGTTGACTAGCATTACTTAATATAAAAAATCATTAAAAAACGTATATTTGCAATGAACATTTTTATTTAATTAAAATGAAAATGCTCTAAATTTTTCACTTCTTTAGAAAAGAGTTTTAACTCAAAAAAAACTTCAATTATGAAAAAATATGAAGATTATATTATTGAAATAAAAGATCGACAAGATCTTAAACTACAACCAAAACCTATTGAAGAGGCTGAATTATTAAGTGAAATAATTTTACAAATAAAAGATCTTAATAATAAATACAGAGATGAATCCATTAATTTCTTTATTTACAATGTAACACCTGGAACAACATCTGCAGCTTCAGTTAAAGCAAAATTTTTAAAAGAAATAATTCTTTGTGAAACTAATTTAAAAGAAATTTCAATTGATTTTGCTTTTGAGTTATTATCACACATGAAGGGTGGACCGTCAATTAAAGTCTTATTAGACATTGCGTTGGCAAAAGACTCTGAAAAAGCCCAAAAAGCTGCTAAAGTACTTAAGTCACAAGTTTTTCTATATGAAGCCGACATGAAGCGTTTAGAAACAGCTTTTAATATGGGAAATTTGATTGCAAAAGAAATAATAGAAAGTTATCTAAATGCAGAATTTTTTACAAAACTTCCAGAAATAGATGAAGAAGTTAAAGTAGTAACATTTGTTGCAGGAGTAGGAGATATTTCAACAGATTTACTTTCGCCTGGAGGTGATGCACATTCAAGATCTGATAGAGAACTGCATGGAAAATGTATGTTCGAACATAATGTCACTCAACAAAACGAATTACTAAATATAAAACAACAACACCCTGACAAAACAGTCATGTTAATTGCTGAAAAAGGAACTATGGGAGTTGGGTCATCTAGGATGTCAGGAGTTAATAATGTAGCATTATGGATAGGAAGAAAAGCAAGCCCATATGTACCATTTATAAATATAGCTCCTGTAGTAGCGGGAACAAATGGTATTTCTCCAATCTTTTTAACTACTGTGGGTGTAACAGGTGGAATTGGTCTTGATCTTAAAAATTGGGTAAAAAAAATAGATGAAAAGGGAAATACAGTTATTAATAGCGAAGGAGACCCAGTTTTAGAAGAAATCTACTCGATTAAAACTGGAACAGTATTAACAATTAATACTAAAAAGAAAAAATTATTTAAAGGAAAGAAAGAACTTTCTGATATTTCATCAGCATTTACTCCACAAAAAATGGAGTTTATGAAAGCAGGAGGATCATATGCTATTGTTTTTGGAAAAAAACTTCAAAGCTTTGCTGCAAAAATATTAAAGCAAAAGATGCCAATAGTCTATGCCCCATCAAAAGAAATTTCACATTTTAATCAAGGATTGACAGCTGTAGAAAAAATATTTAATAAAAATGCAGTTGGAATAAATCCAAATAAAGTTTTACATGCGGGTTCTGATGTTCGTGTAAAAGTAAATATTGTAGGCTCTCAAGATACAACAGGGCTAATGACTTCACAGGAATTAGAGTCAATGGCTGCAACAATAATTTCTCCAATTTTAGATGGAGCATATCAATCAGGATGTCATACAGCATCTGTTTGGGATGATAAAGCTCAAGAAAACATTCCTAAACTTATGACATTCATGAATGACTTTGGATTAATCACTGCACGAGATCCTGAAGGAAATTATCATGCAATGACTGATGTGATTCATAAGGTTTTGAATGATTTAACAATTGATGATTGGGCAATAATTATAGGTGGAGACTCACATACTAGAATGTCTAAAGGAGTAGCATTTGGTGCAGACTCTGGAACAGTTGCACTAGCACTTGCTACAGGAGAAGCTTCGATGCCAATTCCAGAATCTGTCAAAGTTACTTTTAAAGGAAATATGATTGAAGGAATGGACTTTCGTGATGTTGTACATGCTACTCAATCTCAAATGCTTGAAAAATTTGGTGGTGAAAATGTTTTCCAAGGCAGAATAATTGAAGTTCACATTGGCACATTAATTGCTGATAAAGCTTTTACTTTTACAGATTGGACCGCAGAAATGAAAGCAAAAGCATCAATATGTATCTCTGAAGGGGAAACATTGATTAAATCATTAGAAGTAGCAAAGAGTAGAATCAATATAATGATTTCTAAGGGAATGGATAATGCAAATCAAGTTTTACAAGGACTCATTGACAAAGCAGATAAACGAATCTTAGAAATTAACTCTGGAAAAAAGCCCCCATTAACTCCAGACTCTAATGCAAAATATTTTGCAGAGTTTGAAGTTGATTTGGATATAATTTCTCAACCTATGATAGCAGATCCAGATGTAAATAATGAAGATGTTTCAAAAAGATATACTCATGATACAATTAGACCTCTATCATTTTATGAAGGTAATAAAAAAATTGATCTTGGCTTTGTTGGCTCATGCATGGTTCATAAAGGAGATTTAAAAATTCTTTCTCATATGCTGAGAAACTTAGAAAAATTCATGGTAAAATTGAATTTAACGCTCCCCTAATTGTTGCCGCTCCTACATATAATATTATTGATGAGTTAAAAGAAGAAGGTGATTGGGATGTTCTACAGAAATATTCTGGATTTGAATTTAATGATTCAGCTCCTAAAAATTCTGCAAGAGTTGAATACGAAAATATGATGTATTTGGAAAGACCTGGATGCAACCTTTGTATGGGAAACCAGGAAAAAGCTGCAAAGGGAGACACTGTAATGGCAACATCGACTAGACTATTTAAAGGAAGAGTAGTAGCAGACTCAGACAGAAAAAAAGGTGAATCATTACTTGCCTCTACTCCTGTGGTTGTTCTTTCAGCAATTTTAGGCAGAACACCAACTATGAAAGAATATACAAAATCAGTTAAAGGAATAAATTTAACGAAGTTTACGCCTCCACTTCAAAAACTTTGCTCATAAAGTTACTTACAATTATCTGTAAAGTATTAAAATAGATTAAATATTAGTTTTAAATATTTGCAGGAATATCTTTTAGATAGATAATTTTTCCATTGTTATAATTAATTGAACAGCAATAATGTGTTAATCCGTTTGTAACGTACAAATATTTTGCTTTTAAACTAAAATTATATTTAGCAATTTGATCAAAAGCATTTTTATTTATTTTTACTGCAGGAGCTTTACATTCAACCAATATAATGGGGCTTAAATTACGATCACTTATAATTAAATCTGCTCTAGTATTTAAATTATTGTATTTAATAAGCTTTTCTACTTGCATTAGTGCAAAAGGATAATTCTTATAATNATTAAGATANTGAATNACATGCTGTCTAACCCATTCTTCTGGAGTTAAAACAAAATAACTTTTTCTTACACAATCAAAAATTTGCATACTTCCATTAACTAATTTATTTTTGAATTCAAATTCGGGAAAATTTAGTTTCTCTAACACCATACAACAAATTTACGTGAAATATTTAGAGATAATAACTTCATTAAAAAATAAAAATTATGAGAATATTTATTTTTTACATGGTGAAGAAAGTTACTACATTGATAAAATTTCTGATTTTATTTCAAAAAACACTTTAAACAAAGAAGAAAAAGACTTTAATTTTACTACTCTCTATGGAAAAGAAACAGATTGTGATCAAATTATATCAGAAGCAAAACAATACCCGTTTGGAGCTGAATATAGAGTTGTTTTAGTAAAAGAAGCTCAGTATCTAAATAAAATTGAACTTTTAGAAAATTATCTGAGAAACCCAACTCCTTCGACGCTTCTTGCAATCTGCTTTAAAAGCAAAAAATTAGATAAAAGAAAAAGTATTTATAAGACACTAAAAACTTGTGCAAAAATATTTGAGAGTAATAAACTTTATGATGACAAAATCCCATCATGGATTAACGCTTATTGTTCTGCTAAAACTATTAAAATAGATGATAAATCATGCTGCTATATTGAGCGAGTACCTTGGAAATGATTTATCTAAAATTTCAAATGAACTTGATAAATTAATCATCAGTTGTGAAGGTGAAATTAATTCAAAAATAATAGAAAAAAACATTGGAATTAGTAAAGACTTTAATGTATTTGAGCTACAAAACGCTTTAGGAAAAAAAAATATTGTTCAAGTAAATAGAATAATAAAATACTTTAATTTAAACAATAAAACGCACCCTTTAATTCTAACAATTAACTCTCTCTTTTCTTTTTTTCAAAAAGTTCTAATTTATAAACAACTTCGCTCAAAATCAAGGTCTGAAATAGCTTCATCACTAAAAGTTAACCCCTATTTCTTAAGTCAATATGAATTAGCTTCAAATAATTATTCAGTAAATCAACTCCAATTTATTTTCACTTATATAAAAGAATATGAACTAAGAATGAAAGGAGTTAATAATAAAAACACTTCACATCAATCTTTACTAATTGAATTAATTTTTAAAATACTTCATACCTAGCAATAAACTACATCAAGCATATCAAGCCAATTGTATAAATTAGTATATTTGTCAACTTTAAAAAAAATATGCGGCAAATATTATTTATTGTCATCTCATTACTCTTCTCTTCAAATATTTTTGGTCAGACTGGATCTATTCGTGGATTTGTATATGATAAATCTAGCGGGGAACCAATAATGTTTTGCAATGTTTTCTTAAAAGGGACAACCATTGGTGCACCTACAGACGTAAATGGAATGTATAATATTACAAGAGTTAATGCAGGGTCATACAATTTAGTTGTTACTTATTTAGGATATGATACAACTGATATTTCAATTAATCTTTCAGCTAATCAAATTTTAAATCAAAACTTAGAGATTGCTGAGTCAAGTATAAAGTTAGGAGAAGTAAAAATCTCTGCAGCTAGAGAAGCTATGAAGACAGAAGTTAATGTAGCTTCTATTAAAATTACAAAGAAAGAATTAGAAATGGTTCCTACAATTGGAGGAGAGCCGGATCTTGCACAATACATACAAATTATTCCTGGAGTAGTATTTACTGGAGATCAAGGTGGACAATTATATATTAGAGGAGGATCTCCTGTCCAAAATAAGGTACTATTAGATGGAATGATAATCTATAGCCCATTTCACTCAATTGGTTTGTTTTCAGTTTTTGATACAGATATAATAAGGAATACAGATGTTTATACTGGAGGATTTAATGCTGAGTATGGTGGTAGAGTATCATCAATAATGGATATTAAAACCAAAGATGGAAATAAAAAAAGATTAGGAGGTAAATTTGCAGCAAATACATTTGGTTCAAAATTACTATTTGAAGGTCCAATTGGAAAAAATGAAAAATCATCTTTTGTTTTTTCTGGTAAAACATCATATTTAGACAAAACTTCTGATCTATTTTACAAAGAACCGGTACTTTTTTTTGATGACAAAGGTTTGCCATATAGCTTTACTGATCTTTATGGAAAATTATCTCTTCATGGAGATAACGGAAGTAAATTTAATTTCTTTGGATTTAATTTTCAAGATAAAGTTGATTATCAAAACATTTCAGAGCTTAAATGGAATTCAAATGGATTAGGAAGTGAATTCATTTTGATTCCAGGAGGATCTCCTGTGCTAATTGAGGGAAACTTTGCATATTCATCATATAATATCTCTCTTGATGAAGAAGCATCTCCAATAAGAGAAAGTGGTATTACAGGTTTTAATATGGGATTTGATTTTACATACTTTAATCCCAGAGGTAAGATTAAATATGGATTTGACATACATGGATTTGAAACAAATTTTCTAACATATAATTCTGTTAATTCTCCAATAACCCAAAACGAAAACACATCTGAATTTTCAGCTTATGTAAATTATCAGTATAATAAAAATAGGTTAATAATTGAACCTGGCTTTAGAGTTCAAAAATACACACTTGGAGTATCCCCTGAACCAAGACTTGGAGTTAAGTTTATTGCTAATGAAAGACTTAGGCTTAAGTTAGCATCTGGGCTTTATTCACAAAATATTTTAAGTACTTCATCAGATAGAGATGTTGTAAATTTATTTTCCGGCATAATTTCTTCACCAGAAGAAATTCCTCTTCAAGCAGATGGCACGTCTTATGAAGACAAGTTTCAAAAAGCAAGACATATTATAGTTGGGTTTGAATATGATGTAAACCGATTTGTTGATTTTCAATTAGAGGGGTATATTAAAGACTTTACTCAACTAACTAATATTAACAGAAACATGACCAGTAATGACGACCCAAGCTTCATAATTGAAAGTGGAATGGCAAAGGGAATGGACGTACTAATAAAATTCAATGGTCAAAAAATATATCTTTGGATGGTTTACTCTTTAGGTCTAATTACAAGAGACGATGGAATTAGAGAATATTCTCCTCATTTTGACAGGAGACATAATATTAACTTTGTATCATCATATAAATTTGGCTCAAATGATGATTGGAAAATAGATGGAAGATGGAATTTTGGTTCAGGCTTTCCTTTCACTCAAACTCAAGGATTCTATGAAAATTTAACTTTTTCTGATGGTATTAACACCGATTATACTTCAGATAATGGCTCGCTAGGAATTGAGTATGCTGAATTAAATTCAGGAAGACTTCCTTACTACCATAGATTAGATTTTTCAATATCTAAAACAACAGAATTAAGTAAAAATACAACTTTGGATATTACAGCATCTGTGACAAATGTCTACAATAGGGAAAACATATTTTATTTTAATAGAGTAAAATATGAAAGAGTTAATCAGCTTCCATTAATGCCTAGCTTAGGTGCGTCGCTTACCTTCTAAATAATTGTTAAAAATATTTGAACAATTAAATATACTATTTAGTATTAATTAATTCTAAATAGTATTTTTGTCTAAAAAAAATTGTGCAAAAAATTCCTACAAAATATATATTCGTAACAGGAGGTGTGACATCATCTTTGGGGAAAGGAATTATTGCAGCTTCTTTAGGAAAACTCTTAACTGCGAGAGGATATTCTGTGACAATTCAAAAACTAGATCCATATATAAATATTGACCCTGGCACAATGAATCCATATGAACATGGAGAATGTTATGTTACTAACGATGGTGCAGAAACTGATCTAGACTTAGGACATTATGAACGTTTTCTGGGAAACTCAACATCACAAGCTAATAATGTTACAACTGGCAGTATATACCAAACAGTAATAAACAAAGAGAGAAAAGGAGATTATCTTGGAAAAACAGTTCAAATAATCCCTCATATTACTGATGAAATTAAAAGACGAATAAAATTACTTGGGGATACTAATAATTTTGATTTTGTAATTACTGAAATTGGCGGAACTGTTGGTGATATTGAATCACTTCCATATATAGAAGCAGTTCGTCAATTAAAATGGGAACTAGAAAAAAGTGCAATGTACATTCACCTTACACTTGTCCCATATCTTTCAGCAGCCGGAGAATTAAAAACAAAGCCCACACAACATTCAGTTAAAACATTACTTGAATCAGGAATACAACCAGACATCTTAGTTTGTAGAACAGAACATAAGTTAAATGAACAGATTAAAAGTAAAATCGCTTTATTTTGTAATGTTGAAAAAGAAGCTGTTATCGAGTCAATAGATGCTGAAACTATTTATGAAGTACCTCTGTTAATGCAAAAAGAAAACCTAGATAAGGTAGTTCTTAGAAAACTAAAAATAGAAGATAATTCAAAAGTAGATCTTAAAAAATGGAACGAATTTCTTTACAAGTTAAATAACCCAAAACAATCAGTATCAATTGCTTTAGTTGGAAAATATAATAAACTAAAAGATTCGTATAAATCTATAATAGAGTCATTTATCCACTCTGGCACTGAAAAAAACTGTGTTGTGAATATAAAATGGATAAATGCAGAAGACCTATTAAATGAATCCATTGAAGAAAAACTTTCAGATATAAATGGATTATTAGTTGCTCCAGGTTTTGGAGATAGAGGCATTGAAGGAAAAATTAAGGCAATAAAATACGTAAGAGAAAACAATATTCCATTTTTAGGAATATGTTTGGGAATGCAATGTGCTGTTATTGAATATGCTAGAAATATTTTAGGATTAAAAAATGCAAATTCTACAGAAATGAACAATGAGACACCATTTCCTGTTATTGATATAATGACTAATCAAAAGACTATTACAGAAAAAGGAGGAACAATGCGACTTGGATCATACTCATGTAATATAATAGATAATAGTAAAGCCTTTGAAGCGTATAAGTTAAAAGAAATAAATGAAAGACACAGGCACAGATATGAATTTAATAATGAATTCTTAAAGCAGTTTCAAGACTCTGGTATGATTGCAACTGGTAAAAACAAAGAAAAAAATCTTGTAGAGATTGTCGAAATCACATCTCACCAATGGTTTGTAGGAGTTCAATTTCATCCTGAGTACAGTAGTACGGTATTAAAACCTAACCCACTTTTCTCATCATTTATTGATGCTTGTCTAAAGAATAAAATTTAATGAAAAATTACGACAAAAATTCACTTACTGGTTTTGTATTAATGGCAATTATTTTAATTGTCTTTAATTTTTTCTTCTTTCCAGAACCTGTTGAACAAGAAATTTCTGAAAATAGTATTTCAAATGAGGTAAAGGAAAACAGACAGGTAAATCAAAATATAGTTACTTCCAATATCAAAAATAATTTAACTTCTAATGATGAAGATACTCAACTAAAATATGGTTCACTAGCTCACACAGCAAATGGAGAAATTGACAATTACTTTCTTGAGAATGAGAAACTAAAAATATCAATCTCTAATAAAGGGGGAAGAATTAACTCTGTAATAGTTAAGGAAGGAAGTGGAGGAAAAAAATTCTCTACATATGACAATAGAGAATTAGAAATCTTTAATTCTGACTCATCAAGTTTCAACTTAAATTTCTCAACTGGAATAAGTATAAATTCGAAAGATCTATTCTTTAAAGTAGTTGAAAGTAGCAGCAAAAAAATTACAATGCGTCTTGAAATATCCTCAAGAAACTATGTTGATTTTATATATAATTTAGGCAATGAATATCTTGTAGATTTTGATATAAATTTAGTAGGAATGAATGAAATTATTCCAAGCTCACTTAACTTTATGAATCTTGATTGGCAGATGAAAACTCCTCAAACAGAGAAGAGTAAGACTAATCAAGATATGTATACTGGAATTCAGTACCAGTATCTCGTTGACAAAGAAGTGGACTACCTAAGTTTTACTAAAACAGATGAAGATGAAATAAACTCAAAGATTTCATGGGTTGCCTTTAAACAACAGTTCTTTAGTTCTATTTTGATTTCTAAGAATGGATTTGACAAGCCTACTGTTTTAAAAAGTGAGAAAAATGAAAATTCAGATTATATAAAGGATCTTTCAGCAAAATTTGAGCTCCCATTTAGTCATAGCAGAAATGAAACAATAAATTTTCAGTTTTTCTTTGGTCCAAATCATTATAAAACACTTCTTTCATATGGTAAAGGTTTTGAAGAGCTGGTACCTCTAGGATGGGGCATATTTGGTTGGGTAAATAAATATGTTATTATTGAAATTTTTGATTTTCTAAGTAATTATATTAAGAGCTATGGAATTATTATTCTTCTCTTAACTCTAATAATTAAATTAGCTCTGTCTCCATTTACATATAAGGCATATTTATCTCAGGCAAAAATGAAAGTTTTAAAGCCTGAAATAGACAAGCTAAGCGAAAAACATAAATCAAAGGACCCGATGAAGGTTCAACAAGAGACAATGGGTCTGTATAGAAAAGCTGGAGTTAACCCAATGGGTGGATGCCTACCAATGTTATTTCAATTTCCAATTTTAATTGCAATGTTTAGATTTTTCCCTGCCTCGATTGAGCTTAGGCAAGAAAGTTTTCTTTGGGCAGATGATTTATCATCATATGATTCTATCTATAATTTAGGATTTGAAATCCCTTTTTATGGAGATCATGTTAGTCTATTTACATTATTAATGACTATTTCAACTCTTCTATATACCAGAATGAATAGTCAAATGGCGACTGGTCAAATGGCTCAAATGAAATGGATGATGTATTTAATGCCAGTAATGTTTTTAGGGTTTTTCAATAATTACGCCGCAGGTTTAAGTTACTATTATTTTTTGGCTAATATGTTTACATTTAGTCAGATGTACTTTATGAAGAAACTTGTTAATGAAGATGCTATACTTGCACAACTTGAAGCGAATAAAAAGAAACCTAAAAAGAAGTCTAAGTTTCAAAAAAAGCTTGAAGACATGCAAAGAAAACAAGAAGAGCAAATGCGAAAGAGAAAAAAATAAATGAGATATTTTCTTATTTTTTTAATAAGTTTATTTCTAGCATGTGCCAATCAATTTAAATCAACAAATCTCAGCAAAATTCAAGAGATTATATTACTTCAAAAAACGGCTTGTTTTGGAAACTGTCCAGAATATAAAATCACTATTTTTAATAACGGAGATGTTAAATATAACGGGATACGAAATGTTGATGTTATAGGTAAAAGATCTTTAAGGATTAATAAAAAAGAAATAAGAAAAATAATATCATATGCTGAAAAAATCAATTTCTTTATAATGCAAGACGAATACACAGAAAAAATTACTGATTTGCCTACCACTTATATTCAAATAAATAATAAAAAAGTTACAGATTATATGGGGGCTCCTATTCAACTAAAGAATATAGAAGATATGATTGAAGATCTTATTTTTAAAAAATTAACTAACTAATCTTTGACAAGAAAAGCTTGAGTGATTCTTTTTTTCTAGCATCAAAATTATAAGATATTTTATTATTTAAGTAATCTACTGGATCATCTGACACACATGACCTTCCTTCTTCTTTAATTGCTAAATCAATATTATTCACTCCAATTTTAAGAGCATTATTAAAATCGACTTCAAAAACATCAGATAATTGAATAGTACTAACCCAACATGCAAAAACAAAAGGGAGATCAGTCATTGTATTCCAGATACTTGCAAGGTCATACGTATATTTATATTTACCATTTAAGCCAAAAGCCCTATCACCTATTACTAATGCAGCAGTAGAGCCTTTTATATTTTGTTCGTAGCCTTTACTGCTACTTACTAATTTAGGAGAAATATTCCAATAATCCTTAATGATTATTTTAAGTAATTCAACGGATGTATTAGATTGATAATCTAAAATAATTTCTTTAACATTTTTGATATCTACATTAGAATAAACACAAACGCTATCAACTTCTTTTTCTGCTCCTATACAAAAGTCAGTTATGATAGAATAGTTGTCAAGAAACTTTAAAGCCGCTGATGGAATCAACGCAACATCAACTTCATTATTTATAAGACTTTTTGCTGAATTAGCAGGGAAATTATATACTAAATTAATCTTTGAAATAANGTTAGATTTCTTCAATCCGTAAATAAACGGAATAGAATTAAGGTACGATATGGTTCCAACTCTTATCATATAANTGAATCAAATCTACTTGNCATCAAATAACTCAAAGCAATCCAAAAAGCATATATCGAATACGAAATTTTCATTATTATACCACTGATAAAACCAACNATAGCTCCAANAGCAATCTTTAAAGATGATAAAANATTAAAATCAGTTTCATATAATGCACCTAAATAAGCTCCAAAAAAAGGTCCTAAAAAAACTCCAAATGGTGGAAAGATAAAAAGACCAAATAATAGTCCAACAATAACTCCAATTAAAGAATGTTTACCTCCTCCAAAAATCTTTACTGAAAGTATTTGAAGCCAATAATCTAAAAAAGTTATTAGCAATGCAATAACCGCTAAATAAATTAAATTATCAAAAGTTATATGAGTAAAATCAGTTAAATAACTAATTAATAATACTCCAAAAAAAGATAATGTGGGACCAGGTATAACGGGTAAAAAAGCTCCTAAAATTCCAAAAAAGAGTAATAAAAAAGCAATTATTATAATCAAAATAGACACACTACAAAGATATTAAAAATAGAACTTAAAAATTTAGAATAGAGCTTATTATTAATTTCAGTAAATTTGTAAAAAAAAATCATGACACTATCTTCTCTTTCCGCTATAAGTCCAATTGACGGAAGATATAATTCAAAAACAGTACAACTACAAAATTATTTTTCAGAATCATCTCTTATAAAGTTCAGAGTACAAGTTGAAATAGAGTATTTTATTGCATTGTGCAATACATCTATTATTCAGCTTAACCATTTTCCAACAGAAAAATTTCCATTACTAAGAGATTTATATTTAAATTTTTCAGAAAAAGATGCTATTAGAATAAAGGATATTGAATCAGTGACAAATCATGATGTAAAAGCAGTAGAATACTTTATTAAAGAAGAGTTTGATAAATTATCTTTGAATGAGTTTAATGAATTTATTCATTTTGGTCTAACATCGCAAGACATAAATAATACAGCTGTTCCATACTCAATAAAATGCTCATTAGAAAATGTATTTATGCCGGAGTTAAATAAGCTCATAAAAATTTTAAAAGTAAACTGTGATAAATGGAAAGAGATTCCAATGCTTGCCAGAACACACGGACAAGCTGCATCTCCTACAGTAATGGGAAAAGAAATTAAAGTATTTGTTGAAAGAATTACTAAACAAATAGAACTAATGAAAAACATTCCTTTCAATGCTAAATTTGGTGGCGCCACTGGCAATTTCAACGCACACCATGTAGCTTTCCCTAAAATTGATTGGAAGCAATTTGCAGATGATTTCACACAAAAATCTCTAGGGCTTAAGCGTCAACAGACAACAACCCAAATTGAACATTATGATAATCTGTCAGCTTTGCTTGATAATTTAAATAGAATAAATAACATTTTAATAGATTACTCAAGAGACATTTGGACATATATATCGATGGATTACTTTAAACAAACAATAAAGGCGGGTGAAGTTGGATCTTCAGCAATGCCACATAAAGTAAATCCTATAGACTTTGAAAATGCTGAAGGAAATCTTGGTATGGCAAACAGTATCTTTACTTTTCTTTCATCTAAACTTCCTATTTCAAGATTACAAAGAGATTTAACTGACAGTACTGTTTTGAGAAATATTGGNGTNCCTATAGCNCATACATTAATTGCTTTAAAATCATTGATTAAAGGAACTAATAAATTAGTCTTGAATGAAAANAAATTAAAACAAGATCTTGACAANAATTGGGCTGTAGTTGCAGAAGCAATACAAACAATACTAAGAAGNGAGGGCTATCCTAAACCATACGAAGCACTAAAAGGACTAACAAGATCAAATTCAATNATTACTAAGAAAACAATAGGAGATTTTATTGACAGTCTTAATGTAAATGATGAGATTAAACTAGAGCTAAAAAGTATAACTCCAGAGAATTACATAGGAATTTAAAATTTAATCTTATTTTTCGATAAATAATCTTTCCAGTTCCATAGAAAATGTTTTAAAAGATTTTTTAACTCATTTAAAAAAATGGGATTAGGCTTATTTTTTCTCTTAAAAAGTGCGCCTTGAAAATCATTAATATTATACTTTTCAAATACAGCATAAGCCATAGCATCNATTTCTGAATTATATTCTCGCAATAATTCGTCAAAATACTTTTCATAATCTAAAAAACTTTCAATAGANAGTAGTTTTTTTGANTCATCTAAATCACCAAACATTTGATCAAGAATAGCATTTCTAAAAACTAAAACTTCTTCTTCTTCAAANTTTGATTTTAATTGATGAAGNTTGCCTAAATAAATTATCAATCTAAACCACTTAACATCANTACTTTGTAAATTGGGATTGTTTTCTAGATTNTTATTTTGATTAATAAAATCTTTAATCTCAATAAAACCTTCATAAATAACTTCGTCTAAAGCACTTCGGTATATTTCAGATGCATCTCTAACATTTATCTTACTTTTTTTAGATAATAAACTAAAGAATTTAATCATTATACTAAATTAAAATGTTTAATTGCATGTTCAGTAATATTATCTCCAATTGCTAAACATGCTGTAGCTGCTGGGGATGGAGCATTTAAGACATGAATATTGTTCTTATTTTTCATAATTTTAAAATCGTCTATTACTTCACCATCTTTTGCAAGAGCCATAGCTCTTACACCACTTTTTCCGACAACAATATCGTTCATAGAAAGTGAAGGCACAAGTTTTCTTAAGTCTCTCAAAAATAATCTTTTTGAAAATGCTCTTCGATATTCATTTAAACCAAATTTCCAATGATTTATGAACAATTTCCAGGTTCCAATAAAAAAGAGTGAATCCAAAGTGTCAAACAAGTTAAAAGAAAACTTTTGGTAACCTTCACGCTTAAATGTGTATACAGCATTAGGCCCACATTCAATTTCTCCATTAGTCATTCTCGTAAAATGAACTCCTAAGAAAGGAAACTCAGGATTTGGTACAGGGTAAATTAAATTATTTATTTTATGTTTTGCTTTATCTGAAAGTTTAAAATAGTCTCCTCTAAAACCAACGATTTTCAAATCTAAATCTATATTATCTTTTTTAGCAAATCTATCAGAAAACAAACCAGAGCAAAAGATATTATTTTTAACAGAAATATTCCCACTTGATGTTTTTAAAAAACCATCATTAATGTCTAAAACCTCACAAGAGCATAAAACCTTACTGTTTGGATTTATCATAGAAATTAAGTCAGCTAATGTATTTGTAACTTGCTTGTAATCTATTATTCCGGATTCTGGCACCCAAAGAGCAGCTACACCTTCTGCAAAAGGTTCAATCTCTTTTATCTCAGAAAGGTTAAGAATTTTTAAATTAATTAATCCATTTTTCTCACCATTTTCTTTTAAATCAACTAATTTTTTTGCTTCATCTGTATTTGTAGCCAAAACAATTTTACCACAAACATCATGTCTAATATTATTCTCTATTGCAAATTGAACAAGCTGTTTTCTCCCATCTACACAATTCTTCGCCCTAAAGCTTCCCGTTTTGTAATAAAGACCTGAGTGAATAACACCAGAATTTCTGCCAGTTTGATGAAAAGCTAACTCTTTCTCTTTTTCTAAAACGACTATTTTAAGCTTAGGAAATCTAAGTTGTAGTTTATAAGCACTGGCAAGTCCTACTATGCCACCTCCTACAACAGAAATATCAAAGGAATTATTCATTAAACAAAGTTAATAATATAAACAAAATTAAGATCTTATTTCTCCTGCAAAGTAAAAACTCTAGAGATATTAAAACCAAAATAAATATCACCTTCAAACCAGGAATCATAAGTCTCATGAATAAATGCTCTATCAATCATATAAGGAGAATTTGTAGCATGTAATTGAAACACATGTCCACCAGTTTCTATATCTAAACCGAATGATAGCTGATTAATCTTATTATCAGAATTTAACTGATAAAAAGATTCAAAATTAATGGACAGTCTATTATTTAACTTATAACGTCCTCCATAGCCAATTGAGAATTGATCATGAAATGTTTGATTTACAGGCAAAAGATTATAATGTAATAAGCTTGGAGATAATTGAAAAGTAAATTTTCTATTAAATTTACGTGCAATAAGAAGTTGATTAGCAAAGGAAAGGTTATCTGAAAATATAAAATTTGTATTATTAACCTCCGAAAAAAGAAACTGCTTTAAAACTACAGATGTATTAAAAACAACAGTAATCGGAAAACTAATATTTCCTGAGCTCTGCCTAATTAATCTAAATTTTAAGTTTGAATCAAGAGCTTTNAGCGAAGANCTTCTTCCTACACCCAAACTAATCCATTTATTTAATCCATAGTCAAAACCAATTCTAACCTGAGAATTATCTAAACCAAAAAGATTATAGAAGCCTGAGTTTAGAGTTCCNAATCTATGTTGAATCATAAACTGTAAAACTCCTTCATCAGGAATTTCGACAGATTGAGAGTTAATAATTTTAGTTCCTTTAAAAAAATACTCTGGATAAATAGTTTTTTCATTATTAGAAATCAAATCAAATAAATCTTGAGAAAAAGAAGTATTAAATGATAAAAAAGAAATAATAAAAATTAATATATATCTCATTAAGTTTTAATTAAGATCATATTAATATCAACTAAAATTTCTTCAGCAATCTTATACATAACAATTTTTGGTATTTGAACATTATAATCTTCAAGCTTAATCATAAAACTTGATGATAATTTAATCGTATTATCTAATAAAATAAAAGTTCCATCAGCTGTTATTTCATTAGAGACTCCATGAATTGTTAACACACCTTTAACCGTAACTAAGGAATCATCAATATTATAAACTTTTCCTTCAAAACTTGATGTAGGGTAAACATCTGATTCTAAATAATTTTCGTTAAAATGTTCTTGCATTAATTTTTTCTTAAAATTAAAATCGGTGATGTCTAATACAAAAACTATATCATTAGTCTGAGAATTGAATGCTGCACTAACTTTTTTATTAATAGCTTTAATATCTTCAATAGGAGCATATGAAAAAAAAGTTATCTCACCTGTTTTTGAAATAAAATTTTGTGCAAAACAATTATAATGAAGTAAAAAAAGTAGAAAAAATAAAATACGCATTTGATAAGTTGTTTTTAGTAATAATAACAAATTTAAACAATGATTAATTAAAAAATTAATGT
>JGI24540J26637_10000353_pt1 | contig 19049 bp, 17 predicted proteins | sample NorSeaMetagenome_FD_26637 | JGI IMG/M metagenome (IMG submission 26637)
TCTATAGTTTCTTATTTTTCTGCTAATCCAAATGGTGAAGCTGAAATTGTTTCTGTAATACTTAGGCAATCTACAAAATTAAAGAAGTTTAAATGGGATGTGAACTTTTCTGACTATATAATTAAAGGAAGATCTTCTAAAGGTAATATAGTTACAAAACACAGTGTAAATAAAATTGAATTAAAAGAAAAAGGGGTATCCACTTTAAAACCAAGAAAGATTTGGTTTGATGATGCAGTTCAAAGGTTAAATGTTGATGGTCGGGGAGAGTTGTTAGGGGAGTTTAGTGGTGAAGATAAGTTATTGATAATTAGACAAAACGGGATGCTTAAAACAATATCTCCTGAAATCACAACACGTTTCACAGAGGATATGATTGTATTAGAGAAATGGTTACCAAAAAAACCTATTTCAGCTATATATTTTGATGGTAAGAAAGAAAAGTATTTTTTAAAGAGATTTTTAATTGAAAATGAAAATAAAGAAGAAACATTTATTTCTTTAAATAAAAATTCATTCTTAGAGATTGTTTGTACCGACTGGAAACCTGTCATTGAATTAGTTTACAATAAAGAACGTAATAAAGAACAAAGGTCTAATACAAGTATTGATATCGAAGAATTTATTTCGATCAAAGGTATAAAAGCACAAGGAAATCAATTGACTTCATATAAGATAAAACAAATTAATCTTTTAGAATCTAAAGAATATACACCTCCAATTGAGATTTCTGCAAATGAAATTGAGGTAGTTGATGAAAACGAAATAAAAGAAGAGACTGATGTTACTAATGAAAATGACTTGGATAAAGGTCAAACAACTCTATTCTAAAACAGTTGCATTTCCTTTTTGTTTTGTTGTTTCTCCTACATAAGAATATTCAAAATCATAAGAATCTTTAAACGTTCTTAATATCTTGACAAGTACTGGTTTTTTCTGAAGTATGTTTTTTGGATTAATTGTAGTAAAAACTACTTCACAATTATTAATCCACCTTACGTAACTCGAATCAATTACATTATTAAATGTTTCAACTTGTATACTATCATTCCTTTTAAAAATGGATGTGTATTCTACCCCATCAATAGTAATAACACTTTTAAAAGAGCCGTTTTTAAAATCATTACACAGCCTTTCTTGGTTTAAATTACAGCTATAAAAAGAAACTAAAATTAAGACGTAAAAATATTTCATACTTTAATTAATTGATTCAATACGCAATTTAATTAAATATTATAACTTAGCTATCATCTTAAAAAATAATAGATCATCAAACATTTAATAACAATATTTAATAGATCAAGATTAGAAGGTTTGTCTAGTAAATATTTAACAAATGATGATTTGTGTTTTGATGAATTAGGCTCTTTATTTACAATAAATAAAATCGGAACTAGTGTTAATAATGAATCAATAAATGTTGTTAAGGTCGGCAATGGTGATATTCAAGTTCTTGCTTGGTCACAAATGCATGGAAACGAATCTACTTCAACAAAAAGTTTACTTGATTTTATTAATGCCTTAAATAACTATGAATTTACAAATATTTTAGATGTATGTACTCTGCATTTCATTCCTATATTAAATCCTGATGGAGCTAGAATTTACACAAGAGAGAATTATAATAAAGTGGATTTAAATAGAGATGCCAAAATCAATTCTCAACCCGAATCTAGACTATTAAATGATTACTTTCTAAAAATCAAACCAGATTATTGTTTTAATCTTCATGATCAAAGAACAATTTATGGAAGTGATAATGATGTAAATCCCTCAGGATTGAGTTTCCTATCTCCATGCTATGATTCAAAAGGTTCTATTAATATTTTTAGGGGTAAGTCTATGCATATAATTGAGCGTATATATAGCCAGCTATCTAATGTTATAAGTGATAGAATAAGATTATATAGTGATGATTATAATGAAAATTGTTTTGGTGATCATTTTCAAAATAAAGGTTCTTCTACAATTTTATTTGAATCTGGTTTTTTCGAAAATGACTATAATCGAGAAATTACAAGAAAGTATATGTTTATCTCTATTATTATGGCATTGGAGTTAATTTCAAACAAAATCAGCAACAAAGTTGAAGTGCATAATTATGAATTTATACCAAAAAATAAAGTAAGGTTTTATGACATTATTTTAAGGAATGTACTAATAAACCATTCCATTGTTAATATTGGTATCAATTACAGAGAAGTTCTTGTTAATAAAATAATTTCTTTTGTTCCTTATGTTGATGCTTTAGGAGATTTAAATAAGTTTAATGGACACAAAGAAATCGATTTATCTAATCAAATAATGAAGTTTAATTCTAATAGCTTTATTGTCGGCTCTGAAATAGATGAATTATTAGCAAAAACACTTAATTTATATTTAAAATTTAGTTAAACTATTATTATTTTAAGAATAATTCAATGATTTTACATAAATTTGTATTTTAATTAAAATATTCATAAATGAACACTAAATTTAAGTTAGATGAAATTGATCATCAAATTCTTGACATGTTAATTGATAACACTAGAATTCCGTTCACAGACATAGCAAAAAAACTTTTAATTTCTGCAGGCACCGTTCATGTTAGAGTAAAAAAAATGGAAGATGCTGGTTTAATTAAGGGTTCTTCACTAATTCTTGATTACAATAAATTAGGTTATTCTTTTATTGCTTATGTAGGAATATATTTAGAAAAAACTTCTCAATTATCTTTTTTAATAGAAAGAATTAAAGAAATCCCTAATGTTACAGTAGCACATATTACAACAGGTAAGTTTAATATATACTGTAAAGTAAGAGCAAAAAGCACAAAGGATGCAAAGGATATTATTTTCAAATTAGATGATATTGATGGTGTATATAGAACTGAATCAATGATATCTTTGGAAGAAAGCATTAATGACAAGAAAAGATTAATGCATGCTATTTTTAGCGATATTTAAATAGTGTATTTTAATCTAAGAAAAATCATTTAAATATTTAAAAGATTTTTTTATTGTATTAGTATCTATCTTTTGATCTACCATAGGTTTCCCTATTTCTTTTAACAGTACAAAGTTAATTTGTCCATCTTTATTTTTTTTGTCAAAACTCATAAGTCTGATTATTTCTTCAATTTCTTTTTCTGAGAATATATTTTTCTCAAAGTTTAATAATAAAAAATGATTGATTTCTGAATTTAATTTCTTATCGAAATTTAGTTTAATAGTGGACAAGTAACCCTCAATAACCATTCCTAATGCAATACTGTGCCCATGAGTTAAATCTTTACGATTATCAGTATTTAAACAAAAGGTTTCAATAGCATGACCAACTGTATGCCCATAGTTTAAAACTTTTCTTAAACCTTTTTCATATGGATCATCACCTACAATTTTACTTTTTATTAATATCGAATTATAAAAACAATTTTCCGGTAAAAATGAAATAATATTTGTTGATTTAATAGCTTCCCAATATGTTATCCCTGTAATTAAAGAATGTTTAATCATTTCACTAAATCCTGACTTCATTTCTTCTAAAGGAAGTGTCTCTAAAAATTCCGAATCAATAATAACCATTGAAGGATTATTGATCACACCAATTTGGTTTTTTATATTGTTTAAATCGATACCTGTTTTGCCTCCAATTGACGCATCTACCATAGAAAGAAGGGTAGTAGGCATATTAATAAATTGTATACCTCTTAGAAATGTAGAAGCTACAAAACCTCCAAGATCAGTAACTACACCGCCTCCTAAATTGATTATTAGAGAACTTCTATCTACGCCATATTTAGAAAGACTAGTCCATAGTTCTTCACAAGTTGATAAATTCTTGTTTTTTTCACCTGCGCTAAAAGATATGTTTACTATTTCATTTTCTTTGTTAAATTTTGAGTAAAACTTATTAAGGCATAGCAGTCTTGTGTTTGTATCAGTTATTATAATAATCTTTGAGAAATTATTTTTTTCTATGAATGTACTCAGCTTTTCATAAGCTGTATTATTAAAATGTAAAGGGTAATTATTTGTAATAATTGAGTCCATAGATTAAAATAGATTATTAATAAAAATAATAGTTTAAAGTTTATAAATTAGAATGTATATGAATATATTTGTGTTGATTTTTTTTGTTATGCAAGATAATTTATTTGATAATACAGAAATAGCTTTTAAGAATAAATCTGCATTTGCTCTTTTTCGAGGTTATATTATCTTCAAAATTATTTCTTTTCCACGAGTTGTTTCAATTGCTAAATTTGTTTTAAGTTTTAAATTAATTTATCCTTTTTCAAAGGTTTTACTCAAAAATACAATGCTAAAACAGTTTTGCGGTGGTCAGAATGAAGAAGATTGTGAAGATTTGATAAATGATTTAAGTTCTAGAAATGTGTATTCTATTTTAGATTATTCAGTAGAAGGTTTAGAAAATGAACATAGTTTTGATGAAACTGTTTTACGCACATTAAAATTAATAGAATTAAATACAAACAATAATTCTCCTTTTGTTGTGTTTAAACCTACTGGGGTTGGTTGTTTTGATTTATATCATAAAGTTTCGTCTAATATTAAGTTGTCTAAAAATGAAGAAATTGATTGGTTAAAAGTTGTGAGTAGATATAATACAATTTGTAATAATGCATTATCCAATAATGTCTGTGTATTAATAGATGCTGAAGAAAGTTGGATTCAATCGAGTGTTGACAAGATCTATGAAAGTTTAGTTTTAAAGTATAATTTAAAAAAAGCGGTGGTTTATAATACAGTTCAAGCCTACAGAGTTGATCGTTTAGATTATATTAAAAAGCTTGATAATACTTTTTCGGGGAGAAATGTGCATTTAGGAATCAAGTTAGTTAGAGGTGCTTATATGCAGAAAGAGAGATTAAGAGCAAGAGATCTTAATTATTCAGACCCTATCCACAAAAGCAAAGAAGATACAGATAAATGTTTCAATAATTCAATGAAGTATATGGTTGAAAACATTAATTTATTTACAATTTTTATTGGAACTCATAATGAAGAAAGTAACTATTTAGCTATTGATCACATTAAGAAAAATACAATTAAAAATGATAAACTTTGGTTTAGTCAACTGTACGGTATGAGTGATCACATTAGTTATAATCTTTCCAATAATGGTTATAAAGTATCAAAATACCTACCCTTTGGGCCATTTAAAGGAGTAATACCATATCTCTTTAGAAGAGCTGAAGAAAATACAGCTATAGAAGGTCAGACTTCAAGAGAACTATTTCTTTACAGCAAGGAGATTAAGAGAAGATATTATTCAAAACTATAATCAAAAACTTTAACTTCGTTTTTGCAATTTTCTAAACTAATTAAATAGTTTTTTTTATCTAAAACTTTTTCAATAATATATATTTTACAACTATCAATTTTTGTGTTGCTTTTAGAGAAATTCACATCTCCATTTTTTAAAATATTTTGAACTTTACTAGCTGTTATAATATTCTTAGCAAACGCAATATGTAATTTTTGTGAATAATGAATTTTTTTACTATTTATATCGTTTAAAACTCTTGCTNCTGGAAGATAAGGGAATTTAGTGTTTTTCTTNTCCCAAATAAAGAATAAAATAAAAACACCAATTAAAAAACCNCCCATAAAATAAATAAGTCTATTGCTTAATCTCATATTATAGTGTTTATATCATTATATCTTATGTTTAGTATTTGATTTATAATCTTGTTAGTGTTTAAACCATTATATAGGTAAACACCTTTTTTGAAAGAATTATTATTCCTGATAAAGTTTTCAAAACTTCCAAATTTTACAGATTTCACTAAATATGGCGTTATGATGTTACTCAGGCATAAAGATGAAGTTCGAGAATACCTAGAAGGTATGTTAGGAACGCAATAATGAATCACATCATGTTTTACAAACGTAGGGTTATCATGATTAGTTAATTTACTAGTCTGGAATGTTCCACCAGTATCAATACTAACATCTATAATTATAGCTCCTTTTTTCATATTCACAATCATATCTTCAGAAATAATAGCATCTGAATTAGTATTGCTTTTAATAGTTCCAATTGCAACATCACATCTCATTAATGCTTTTGAGAGCTGTTTTTTTTGTATTGTTGAGCTGTAAATTGGGTTTCCAATTAATTTTTGAATTTTATTTATTTTATAAATAGAGTTGCTAAAAACCTTTACTCTAGCTCCTAGTTTTGTTGCTGTTAGTNCTGCTGACTGAGCTGTCTTGTCTGAACCAATAATTACAATTTCTGTTGGTGGAACTCCACTTATGTTTCCCAAAAATAAGCCTTTGCCATTAATGTTAATATTTGACATTAATTCCGAAGATATTAAAACTGCAGCTTGACCAGTAATAGCTCCTAATTGATCGGAAACAGGCAAATACCCATCATCTTCTTCAATAAATTCAAATGCAATAGAGGTTATTTTTTTATTGATAAGATTGGTTATGTATGAAAAAGATTCCTTTTTTAGCTCTAAAGCAGATATTAAAACAGAATTTGGTTCGATTAAATTAATTTCAATATCGGTTAATGGAGCAATTTTTAAAATTACAGGACATTTGTAAACTTCTTCCTTGGTTTTTACGATTTTAGCGCCTGCTTCTGAATAATCTAAATCTGAAAAGTTTGAACCGATTCCAGCACCAGATTCAATAAATATTTTGTAATCATTTAATACCAGGTAACTAACGGAGTCCGGAGTTAAACAGATTCTTTTTTCATTAATATCACATTCCTTAGGAACGCCAATTATAAATTCTTTTTTTATTTGATTCAGCTCTAGCCTTTCTTCTTGAGGTAAAAGTTGTTCTTTACTAAATGGATAATTTATTTTATTCATTTAAATCTATTTCTATAGTTCTACTATTATCATCTAATACAATAAAATTAATACAATTTACATTACTAGGAATTAAATTTGGTATTTTTTCTGACCATTCTAATAAACACCATTTATTTTCAGACATATATTCTTCTAAACCAATATCAAGGGCTTCAAATTCATTTTTTAATCTATAAAAATCAAAATGGTAAACGATAGATTCATTTAACTTGTATTCATTGACTATCGAGAAAGTAGGGCTCGAAACATTATCTAAACTTCCTAATTCTTTTACTAATGCTTTTATTATTGTTGTCTTTCCGGAACCCATAGCACCATTAAAAAGTAAGGTTTTACTTGTAATATTTTCAAGTAGAAAGTTAATAACTAAACTAATATCTTTTAATTGATAGTTTATTGCTTTTTTCATAATTACTTAGGGTCTAAGACAATATATGGGATTATCATTTCTTCCATAGAGATTCCTCCGTGTTGGTAAGTATCTTTAAAATATGACGCATAATGGTTGAAGTTATTTGGATAAGCAAAAAAGCTATCTTCTTTTGCGAAAATAAAAGGACTATTAATTGAAACAGATGGTAATCCGATCTTATTTGGCTCCATAAATGAAACGACTTCTTTATAGTTAAATGACAAACTTTTACCTGTTTTATATCTTAGATTTGAACTTAAATCTTTGTTTCCAATAACTTTCGTTGGAGTTTTTACATTAATAGTTCCATGGTCTGTAGTTATTATCAGTTTAAAATTAAGTTCTGCAGCTTGTTTAATCACCCCCATTAGAGGAGAATTGTTAAACCAACTAGCAGTTAATGATCTGTAGCTTTTATCATTAGAAGCTAACTCTTTAATCATTTCCATTTCAGTTTTAGAATGGGATAACATGTCAACAAAATTATACACCAAAGTAATTAAATCATTATCTGATTTAGATTTAAATTCATCCTCTAACTTTTTACCATTTTTTAAATTTGTTATTTTAATATATTCATTTTTTAAATTGGACAATCCTAAACTTTTTAAGTTCTCTTGTAGTAATTCATTTTCATAAAGATTTTTACCTCCCTGTTCATGATCAAATTTCCAGTATTCAGGAAATTTTTTTTTAATATCTAGTGGCATTAAGCCCGAGAATAAAGCATTCCTGGCATATTGAGTAGCTGTGGGTAAAATACTGAAATACGGTTCTTCTAAATACTTGTTGTAATATTTCAATATATAAGGTTCAATAGTTTTCCATTGGTCATATCTTAAGTTATCAATAACTACAAACAAGGTTTTCTGAGTTGGGGAGATGTCTTTTGTAAATCTATCTGAAATTAAATTATTTGAAAGTAATGGTTTATCCTCAAAACCATTTATCCAATTTTCATAGTTTTTATCAATAAATTTAGAAAATGAGTTATTGCACTCAGTTTTTTGAGAAATTAAAATCTCTTCCATAGTAGATTCATCCGTGTCATTTAATTGAAGTTCCCAGTATATTAGTTTTAAGTACAGGTTAATCCAATCTTGATAAGTATTCGCATAAGACAAATCATTTGAAATATTTCTAAATTCCTGTTGGTAGTTTGTTAAAGTTCTTTCAGAAACTAATTTATTTTGTGATAATGCTTTTTTTAAACTTAATAATATTTGGTTAGGATTAACTGGCTTTATCAAATAATCAGAAATTTTGTTTCCTATTGCATCATCCATTATGTTTTCTTCCTCACTTTTGGTAATCATTATTATGGGAATATTAAAATCAAGCTCATTTACAATATTTAAAACTTCTAAACCACTTAAACCTACCATGTTTTCATCCAATAACACAGCCGAATATTTATTATTTTTAAACATTTCTATTCCTTCAACTCCATTATTAGAAACATCTAGTTCATAACCTTTATTACTAAGAAAGATTATTAGAGGCTTTAATAAATCTATTTCGTCATCAATCCAAAGAATTCTCATGATTAAGTAATTTCAGTTGTTTACATATATAAACGTATAAATTTAAGCAATTATTATAATCATACATTATCAATTAGCGTATGTTTTATCTTATTTTTCATATTTTTGTATACTATGATTTATAGTGCTTTAAAATTAGCAGAATATTTAGATGGTAAACTTGAGGGGGATCCTAACATTGAGGTTACTAATATTGCTAAAATACAAGAAGCAAATAAAGATTCTGTCACATTTCTATCGAACAAAAAATATACTCAGTTTGTCAATAACACTAAGGCCTCAATACTAGTAGTTGATAGTGATTTTTGTAATGACAATGATTTTAACCCTGCTATAATCAGGGTAGATAATGCATATATAGGTTTTGTTAAAATGTTACATTTATTTAATAAAACCAAAGATATCCAAGTTGGAGTTAGTGAATTGTCAAATATTTCAAAGACTTCAGTGATTTCAAATGGTGTTTATGTTGGTTCTTTTTCTACAATTTGCTCAAACACTATAATTCAAGAAAATGTAAAGATTCATGAAAATGTTTTTGTCGGTAAAAATGTAATTATTGGTAACAATACAATTATACACTCTGGAGTTAAAATTTTACATGACTCTATTGTTGGAAGTAACTGCATCATAAACTCAAATTCTATTATTGGATCTGACGGTTTTGGTTTTGCGCCAGACAAAACAGGTAAGTATATCAAAATACCTCAAATAGGAAATGTAATTATTAAAGATAATGTGAGTATAGGAGCTTTAACTACAATAGATAGAGCTACCTTAGGTTCTACAATCATACATGATGGAGTTAAATTAGACAATCAAGTCCAAATTGCTCATAATGTTATTGTTGGAAAAAACACTGTAATTGCAGCCCAATCTGGAGTAGCTGGTTCATCTATTATTGGTGAGAACTGTCAGCTAGGCGGACAATCTGGAGTTAGTGGACATCTTAATATTGGAGATAACGTTAAAATTATGGGTAAATCTGCAGTCACAAATAATATTAAAAGTAATACTACTGTTAAAGGCTCACCGGCATTCAATTCTAATGATTTTAATAGATCTTATATTCATTTTAAAAACTTAAATAACAAATAAATGATTATTACTACTGANATTAAACAAACTACANTATCTAAATCTATTTCATTNAGTGGAGTAGGTTTACATACTGGTCAGGAGGTTAAATTAACGTTTAAACCTGCTAAGGAGGATAATGGTTATACTTTTACGAGAGTTGATTTAGAAGGTAGTCCAATTATTGAAGCTAATATAAATTTTGTAACTACCACACAAAGAGGTACAGTTCTTGAAAAAAATGGGGTTACAATACAAACTTGCGAGCATGTTTTAGCAGCATTAGTTGGACTGGAAATTGATAATGTTAACATTGAGTTAAATGCTTCTGAGCCACCCATAATGGATGGGTCTTCAAAATATTTTGTTGAAGCTTTAGAAAAAGCAGGAAAAACTGATTTGGATTTATTTAGAAAAGAGTATGTTGTTAAGGATGTAATTTCTTATAAAGATGAAAAATCTGGTAGTGAAATCACTATTATTCCTAGCGATTATTATGAAATTACTACTATGGTTGATTTTGGGACTAAAATATTAGGAACACAAAATGCTACTCTAAATAAAATACAAGATTTTAAAAATGAAATATCAAATTCCAGAACGTTTAGTTTTCTTCACGAGATAGAAATGCTTTTAAACGAAGGGTTGATTAAAGGTGGAGATTTAAATAATGCAATTGTTTATGTTGATAAAGAATTATCAAAAGGTACAATGGAAAAGTTAAAAATTGCTTTCAACAAAAGTGATATAAAGGTTAAATCTAACGGTATACTTGATAATCTAACTTTACACTATCCGAATGAGGCTGCAAGACACAAATTATTAGATGTTATAGGGGATTTGGCACTAATTGGGCTGAGGTTAAAAGGTAAAGTCATTGCCAATAAACCAGGGCATTATGTAAATACAAAATTTGCCAAAAAATTTAGTGATATAATTAAAATTGAAAGAAAAAACAATGTCCCTGTAGTTGATTTAAGTAAACCTCCTATAATGGATACAAATAGAATAATGGAAGTCTTACCTCATAGACCCCCATTCTTGTTTGTAGATAAAATTTATGAACTCACTAGCTCTAATGTTGTAGGATTAAAGAATGTAACTATTAATGAAACCTTTTTTCAAGGACACTTTCCTGGGTTCCCAGTGATGCCAGGTGTACTCATAGTTGAAGCTATGGCTCAGATAGGTGGTATTTTAGTATTAAACACATTTAAAAACCCTGAAGATTATTTAACTTTTTTTGCTAAAATAGATAAAGTTAAATTTAAAAATAAGGTTTTTCCAGGTGATACAATAATCTTTAAATGTTCATTGATATCTCCAATAAGAAGAGGCATTTGTCATATGCAAGGATATGCTTACGTAAATGGCAAACTCTGCGCTGAAGCAGAGTTAATTGCTCAAATAACTAAAGTTAAATAAATGAAACAACCATTATCATATATACATCCTAGTGCAAAAATTGCAAAGAATGTAGTAATTGAACCTTTCACAACAATTGATGGAAATGTCACAATTGGAGAAGGAACTTGGATTGGACCAAACGTAACAATAATGGATGGTGCAAGAATTGGAAAGAACTGTAGTGTATTTCCTGGATCAGTAATTTCTGCAACTCCTCAAGACTTGAAATATAATAACGAAGAAACAACAGTAGAAATTGGAGATAATGTAACTATTAGAGAATGTGTTACTATAAATAAAGGAACTGCTGATAGAATGAAAACTGTTATTGGTAATAATTGTTTAATTATGGCGTATTGTCATGTAGCTCATGACTGCATTGTTGGTGATAATTGTATATTTTCAAACAACTCAACTCTAGCTGGTCATGTTACTGTAGGAGATTATGTAATAATTTCTGGAATGGCAGCTATTCATCAATTTTGCTCTATTGGTGAACATGCTTTTGTTACTGGTGGATCACTTGTTAGAAAGGATGTCCCTCCTTATGTGAAAGCTGCTAGAGAGCCACTCTCTTATGTTGGAATTAATTCAGTCGGTCTAAGAAGAAGAGGGTTTGATTCAAAAAAAATATCAGAAATTCAAAATATATATAGATATCTGTATCAAAAGAATTATAATAATTCTCAAGCAAGCCAGATTATTGAAGCTGAAATGGAAGCATCGCCAGAAAGAGATAAGATTTTACAATTTATAAAAAACTCTCATAGGGGTATAATGAAAGGATATTTTAAATAAAAATTAATTTATGGCAAACACTAGTGATATAAGGAATGGATTATGTATAAAATATAATCATGATATTTTTAAAGTAATAGAGTTCTTACATGTTAAACCAGGTAAAGGTCCCGCATTTGTTAGAACTAAACTTAAAAGTGTGACTAATGGAAAAGTAATTGATAATACATTTTCTGCTGGTCATAAAATAGATGAAGTTAGAGTTGAAACTCATAAATTTCAGTTTTTATACAACGATGGTGATGATTTTCATTTTATGAATACTCAGGATTATAATCAAATATCCTTAAATAAAAATCTTATCGATAACTCAAACCTTCTTAAAGAAGGAGCTTTAGTTACAGTAATAATTAACTCAGAAGATGGCTTGCCTCTTTCAGTTGATATGCCTGCTAGCGTGGTTTTACAGGTTATCTCAGCTGAACCGGGTGTTAAAGGTAATACAGCAACAAATGCCACTAAACCAGCTACAGTTGAAACTGGAGCAGTCATAAATGTACCTTTATTTATAAATGAAGGTGATAAAATAAAAATTGAAACTGAAAAAGGAACTTATAAAGAAAGATATAAAGAATAATATATGAGTGTATTAGTTAATAAAAATTCAAAAGTTATAGTGCAAGGGTTTACAGGTGGAGAAGGTACGTTTCACGCTACTCAAATGATTGATTATGGTACTAACGTCGTTGGTGGAGTAACGCCAGGAAAAGGAGGTTCAACACATTTAAATAAACCTGTTTTTAATACTGTTGAAGAAGCAGTAGAAAAATTAAATGCTAATACATCAATAATATTTGTTCCTCCGGCTTTCGCCGCTGATGCAATAATGGAAGCTGCCGATGCTAATATAAAGACTATAATAACAATAACAGAAGGTATACCAACATCAGATATGATTAAGGTAAAAAATTATTTAAATAACAAAAATTCTGTACTAGTAGGGCCAAACTGTCCTGGAGTTATAACACCAAATGAAGCTAAGGTTGGAATTATGCCAGGTTTTGTATTTAAAAAGGGTAGAGTAGGAGTTGTATCAAAATCTGGAACTCTAACTTATGAAGCAGCTGATCAAGTTGTAAAGCAAGGATTTGGAATAAGTACAGCTATTGGAATAGGAGGAGACCCCATAATTGGAACATCTACAAAAGATGCTCTAAAAATGCTAATCAATGATGAGGAAACAGATTGTGTTGTTATGATTGGTGAGATTGGTGGTCAATTAGAAGCAGATGCAGCAAAATGGTATAAATCCAGTGGCAGCAAAAAAATTGTTGTTGGATTTATTGCTGGTGAAACTGCACCAGCAGGAAGAACAATGGGGCATGCTGGAGCAATAGTTGGAGGCAGTGATGACACAGCGCAAGCAAAAAAACAAATCATGAGAGAGTGTGGTATTCATGTCGTAGAGTCACCCGCTGAAATAGGGAAAAAAGTTGCTAAGCTTTTAACTAAATAAGCTTTTATTTATCAAAAAATAATATTTTTTTGTCGTTGATACTCTTAAGCGACCTTTTATAATTTTTAAATTTTAATTCTATGAAATACTTAAATTTATTTTTATCAATAATAATTACATTACTAATTACAGCTTGTGCTGATGAAAATCATTACTCAGAAATTAAAACTGATAAATCAGGATTTAGTTACGAATCTGTTAATAATGATCCAACAGCTTTGCGTTTATATATTTTAGATAATGGATTAACAGTCTATTTAAGTAAAAATACGGATGAACCTAAGATTCAAACTTACATTGCAATTAGAGCAGGTTCTAATTACGACCCAAAAGAATCAACTGGATTGGCTCATTACTTAGAGCATATGGTTTTTAAAGGAACTTCAAAAATTGGGACAATAAATTGGGAAAAAGAAAAAGAATATTTAGACAAAATAACATCTCTATACGAGAAACATCGTTCTGAGGTCGATCCATTAAAAAAACTAGAGCTATATAAAGAAATTGATGCAGTATCTTTAGAAGCTTCTAACTACTCCGTTGCTAATGAGTATGATAAGATGATGAGTTCTTTGGGTGCTACAGGTACAAATGCGCATACTTGGTTTGAAGAAACCGTCTATAAAAATAAAATACCAGCTAATGAATTGACTAAATGGCTTAATTTAGAAACAGAACGATTTAGTGAATTAGTGTTAAGACTATTTCACACTGAGTTAGAAGCTGTATTTGAAGAGTTTAATAGAGGTCAAGATAACGATGGTAGAAAAAGTTATGCTGCCATGTTAGAGGGTTTGTTTCCAAATCATCCTTATGGACAACAAAAAACTATTGGAACTGCTGAACATCTTAAAAATCCAAGTTTAGTTGATATAAATAATTATTTTGATAAATATTATGTACCCAACAATATGGCAATGGTTCTTGTTGGTGATTTAGATTTTGAAGAAACCATTATAGAGATTAATAATACATTTGGAAAGTTAGAAAGAAAAGAAGTAACACATCCATTACTACCAATTGAATCTCCAATTGAATCTATAATAACCAAAGAAGTATTTGGCCCAACAGCTGAAAATGTAACAATTGCATACAGATCATTAGGTGTTAACACAAAAGAAGAACAATTAGTTACACTTTGTGATATGATTCTTGCTAATGGTACAGCAGGATTGATTGACTTAAATCTTAATCAAAAACAACTTGTGCAAGGCGCAGGGTGTTCTCCTACGTTTTTGAACGATTATGGATATCATGTTTTTGAAGGTAGGCCTAAAGAAGGGCAATCACTTGATGATGTAAAGATATTATTGTTGAGTCAAATAGAATTATTAAAACAAGGAGATTTTGACGAATGGATGATAGAAGCGGTAGTTAATGATTTGAAAAAATCACAATTACAGCAATTCGAAAACAGCACTGCACTAGCGTCAGCTTACTTTAACGCTTATATCCATAATGAGAAATGGAGTGATAAGGTTAGTTTTTTAGATGATTTAAAAGCTATTAGTAAGCAAGAGTTAGTCAAATTTGCTAATGATTTTTATAAAGATAATTATGTAGTGACTTATAAGCGAAAGGGTGAAGATAAAAACATAGTTAAAGTCTCAAACCCAGGCATCACACCTGTTAATGTAAATAGAAATCTATCTTCTAATTACATAAGTGAATTCAATAAAATAAATTCTAAACCTTTAAATCCTGTTTATGTTGATTATAATAATGCAATAAAAGAAACTACAACATCTAGTGGAATTAGCTTTTCTTATATAGAAAATGAAAGTAATGATTTGTTTGATTTAAATTTTATTTTTGACATGGGTAGTGATAGTGATAAAAAATTAGCTATTGCAGTTGGCTATATGGATTATTTAGGTACAGATAAATATACAGCAGAAGAGCTGAGGAAAGAATTTTATAAACTTGGAATAAATGGATCTGTCTCTGCAGGAAGTGAACAATTTTTCGTTGGAATTAGTGGTCTTAAAGAAAACTTATCTAAAGGATTACAATTACTTGAAAATTTATGGAATAATTCAGTTGCGGATCAAGAGTCTTACAATAAATACGTGGATGCTATAGCAAAAGCAAGACAAAACAATAAAACAAGTAAAGGAAGAATTTTACAATCTGGATTACTAAATTATTCTATGTATGGTGAGGATTCCAGGTTGAGAAATATTATCCCTGTTAGTGAACTTAGAGAAATTAATCCTGAAGAATTAGTTAGTTTAATTAAGGAAATGAAAAACTACAAACAACGTGTTTTTTATTATGGTAAAGATGCTAAAAATGCAATAGACGCTATAAATAATTTTCACACAACATCAGTTAAACTAAATGATTATCCATCACCATCAAAATACATTGAAAAAGAAACTGGTGGTAATGTATTTTATGTAGATTACGATATGGTTCAATCTGAGATGATGTTTTTAGCTAAGGGATCTCCATTTAATATAGAAAACATGGCTGTTTCGACTCTGTTTAACACTTATTTTGGAGGTGGTTTATCTTCAATAATATTTCAGGAAATTAGAGAATCAAAATCTTTAGCTTATTCAGCTTGGTCAAATTATTCTACAGCGAATAAAAAAGAAAACTCTAATTATGTTATGGCTTACATCGGTACTCAGGCTAATAAAATGCCTCAAGCTGTTGATGCTATGATGGAATTAATGAATAATATGCCAGAAGCTGAAGAACAGTTTAAAGCAGCCAAAGAATCTACATTAAAAAAGATAGCCGCTCAAAGAATAACTAAATCTAATATTTTTTGGAATTATGAAAATTTAAAAAGACTAGGTATCAAAGATGATAATAGGGAATTGATGTACAATACAATAAAAAATATGGAGATAAGTGATCTACGTGATTTTTTTAATGAGAACGTTAAAGGAGAGCAATATAACATTATGGTCATTGGAAATGAAAAAGATATTGATTTTACAGCTTTAAAAAAGCTTGGTAAAATACAAAAAATGGACATTGATTATTTATTTAATTATGAGTCAAACACTAGCTTATAATAACAACTAGATATTAATTCTAATTACTATCTTTGTATATAATTGAATTTTAAATAAGTTAAGATGTTACTTAAAGGAAAAAATGCTATTATAACTGGAGCTAGTAGGGGTATAGGTAAAGGTATTGCTACTATTTTTGCACAAAATGGTGCTAATGTAGCTTTTACATATAGTTCATCATCTGATGCTGCTAAGTCCTTAGAAAAAGAGCTTAAATCCTATGGTACAAATATAAAAAGTTACCAAAGTAATGCAGCTAGTTTTGATGATTCACAGAAATTAATAGATAATGTTTTAGAAGACTTTGGTAGTATTGATATTTTAATTAACAATGCAGGTATAACTAAAGATAATCTATTAATGCGAATGCAAGAGTCTGATTTTGATATAGTTATCGATGTAAACTTAAAGTCTGTATTTAACATGACTAAAGCTGTTCAAAAAACTATGCTAAAACAGAGAAAAGGGTCTATAATAAATATGAGTTCTGTAGTTGGAGTTAAAGGAAATGCTGGGCAATCAAATTATGCCGCATCAAAAGCAGGAATAATCGGTTTTTCAAAATCAATTGCTCTTGAACTTGGTTCAAGAAATATCCGATGTAATGTTGTTGCTCCCGGATTCATAGAGACTGAAATGACAGCAAAACTAAATGAAGATACTGTAAACGAATGGAGAAAAGGAATTCCTTTGAGAAGAGGAGGGACCCCTCTAGATATTGCAAATACATGCACATGGCTAGCAAGTGACTTGTCTTCTTATGTAACCGGTCAGGTTATTAATGTTGATGGAGGAATGCTAACATAAATTATTAATATTATATATAAATTTAATACAAACAAAAAAAACAAAAAAAAACATGGAAAAATTACCAAAAATCGGATTACCCTTAATTATATTATTTTCTCTTTTCTTGTTAGTAGCAGGGAGATTGTTCTATAATATTAATGCCGGAGAAGCTGGAGTTATTTTTAAGACTTTTGACGGTGGTGTTGAAACAGATAAACCACCTTTAGGTGAAGGATTTCAATTCGTATGGCCTTGGAATAGTGTAGTTATATACGAAGTTAGACAACAAGAAGTATTTGAGAAAATGAATGTTCTATCTTCAAATGGTCTAGAAATTAAATTAGAAGCTTCTGCATGGTTTCAACCTAATCAAGAAGAATTAGGTAAATTACACCAAGAAAAGGGTGTTAATTACAAGAATAGAATTTTATTACCAGCGATAAGATCTGCAGCAAGAAGTGTTGTAGGTAGGTATACACCTGAACAACTTTATTCCAGTAAAAGAGATGCTATTCAGACTGAAATTTATGACGAAACAAAAAAAATTGTTGAAGATCAATACATTCAACTAAATGAAATTTTAGTTAGAGATGTAACTCTTCCGCCTACAATTAAAGAAGCAATTGAAAGAAAGCTTAAGCAAGAGCAAGAGTCTTTAGAGTACGAATTCAGACTGGAGAGTGCTAGGAAAGAAGCAGATAAGGTTAGAATAGATGCTCAAGGTAAAGCTGATGCAAATAGAATTTTAAATTCATCTTTAACAACTAATATTTTAAGAGATAAAGGTATTGAGGCTACTATAAAACTTTCTGAATCTAATAACAGTAAGGTTATTGTAATAGGGTCAGGCGATTCAGGTCTTCCAATCATACTTGGAGGAAACAACTAGTATATAATTTTTATTAAAAAGGCCTCATAATTAAATTTATGGGGTTTTTTTATTTTAAAGAGCAAAAAACATGAATTTGAACAACTACTATTTGATTGAAATTCAATTTTTAGGATATAGGTTTCATGGTTGGCAAAAACAACCTAAGCTTAAAACTGTACATTTAATGATTGACCGAACCATTAACTATGTTCTTGAAAATAATAAATTTAAAACTTTAGGTACAGGAAGAACTGATGCTATGGTTTCAGCAAACCAAACAGCCTTTGAACTATTTACTGAAATAGCATTATCTAATTTAGAAGAGTTTTTGGAGTTAGTAAATACTAATTTACCTCAAGATATAAGAGCGTTAACGATTAAAAAAGTTACCAAAGAGTTTAACGTCATTAATCACTCCAAAATAAAAGAATATAAATATTTGTTCTCAGAGGGGACAAAAAACCATCCTTATAGCGCTCCATTTATTACAACTTTTTTAGATAGTTTAAATATAGATCTTATGAAAGAGGGGGCTAAATTATTTGAAGGGCAACACAATTTTAAGTCTTATTGCTATAAACCCAATGAAAATGGAATATTTGACAGAGAGATTATCTATTGTAAAATTTCAAATAACTCGACTTTAAAAGCTAATTTCTTTCCTAAAAAGAGCTACGAATTAACCGTAAGAGGCAAAGGCTTTATGAGAAACCAGATTAGACTCATGATGGGAGTTTTAGTAGAATTGGGTAGAGGAGAGGTGACTTTAGATTATATAATGGAATCTCTTAATACATACAACCCAGAAATCAATTATATAGCACC
>JGI24540J26637_10000356_pt1 | contig 19012 bp, 18 predicted proteins | sample NorSeaMetagenome_FD_26637 | JGI IMG/M metagenome (IMG submission 26637)
AACGGCGGACATAACGTCATCAGATAAAGAGGATACATAAGGAATTATCATAACACCCATTACAGCGCCAGCTGCTAAAGCGGATTCAGTTGCAACAGTTAATCCAAGATATTCTCCGCACGATCTTACAAATGGCCCAACAGTAAGAGCAGCAAAAAAGCCATAAACAACAGTTGGTATTCCAGCTAAAATTTCTAAAATAGGCTTAATCCAATCTCTGGTTTTAGGCTTAGCATACTGGGATAAAAATATTGCAGAATAAAGCCCAAGTGGTGCAGCTATCGACATTGCTACTGCTGTTATAAGAAGTGTTCCTGTAAATAGAGGAATAGCACCAAAGCTTCCCGAGGATCCAACTTGATCTTCCCTAATTGCTGTTTGAGGGGACCAATGCGTTCCAAATATGAATTCAAAGAAACTAACCTGAGAGAAAAATCTTATAGTTTCAAAAATTAATGAAAATATAATACCTATTGTTGTTAGAACAGCCATTGTTGAAAATAGAAAAAAGATGAATTTAAAAATAGCTTCAACTTTTCTTCTTGCATCAAACCTGATTGAAAGATTTCTATATGTTATTAGTGAGAAGATAAGGGATAGAGATACAAGAGAGCTAAAAATAATAAATCTACCCAAGTAATATTTCTCATTTAATGAGTAAGCCATATCCTTACTCAGAAATTCGCTTTCAACTAAACTAGTTAAATTAGCAATATTATTTATAAGAAAGCTTTTTACATAAATAATTTCATCTAACCCTAAACTTATTATTGATTCTGAAAGATATGGTGTTACCAANAAATTAAGAATATTTGATTTGAATATNAGAAGAGAAATCAAAAGGAAAAGGGAAGGCAATATCGTCCATAAAGAGACATAAAGGCCATGATATATAGGCATTGACCTAAGAGGCTCATCATTTACTAAATACAATCTTGCTCTTCCCTTAGCTAAACTAAAAGATAGCAATCCAGAAACAAAGATTAATGACAGACTTATTAAAAGATCAGTATTAATTATCACCCCCCTTAATTATTAATTTAGCTACTCAATCAAGCTCTAATTCGATTAGATTATCACCAGCTAGCTTGTATTTAGTATATTCTTCATCTGATAATGGAATTAAGCCTTTTTCAATTAAATACCCATAAGGACCCATTGCGCTGTCACTTGTAAATTCTTTAACAAACTTAGTTATTGAAGGTTTCATTCTTATATGATTCTTTTTTACATAAAAGAATAAAGATCTTGATATCGGATAATCACCAACAAGAATATTATCGAAAGTTGGTTTGGCACCATTAACAATAGATCCTTGTATTTTATCAGTATTTTGATCAAGAAAACTAAAACCAAAAATACCTATNGCATTTGGATTTTGATCAAGCTTTTGAATAATAAGATTATCATTTTCACCTGNTTCAATAAAAGCTCCATCTTCACGAATGGTACGAGCAATTTTCTTGAATTCGTTCTTTCCGGCTTTAGAACTTCCTCTNAATTCCTTTAGTGCAGGAAAAGTTTTCGCGCCAGCATCCATTGCTAGCTCAACAAAAGCATCTCTTGTTCCAGATGTTGGAGGAGGACCAAGAACTTCTATTTTAATATCAGGTAGATTAGGGTTTATATCTTTCCATGTCTNATATGGATTCTCCTGTAGCTCNGATCCATCNTCATTTGCAGGGACTTTTTCAGCGAGAGCCATATAAATATCACGTGTAGAAAGTTTAACTATATTTGCCTTCTTAGAATTTGCTAAAACAATTCCATCATAGCCAACTTTAATTTCAACTATTTTAATACCAGCATCACTACATTTCTTAAATTCTTTACTTTTAATTCTTCTCGATGCGTTAGTAATATCAGGATGTTGTTTACCATTTCCTGAGCAAAAAAGTTTCATGCCTCCACCTGAACCAGTTGACTCAACAATAGGTGTTTTATATTTAGTCTTCCTTCCAAATTCTTCTGCAACTGCAGTAGAAAAAGGGAATACCGTTGATGATCCAACAATTTTAATTTGTTCCTCAGCTTTTGCTTGTAAACCAGAAATCAAAACAATTGATAGAATAATGACAAGTGATTTAAATAAGTTTTTCATATTTTTCTCCAATTTCATAATTTATTAAAACAGGTCAAAGCTGAATTTGTACTGAATACCAGCCATAATATGCTCTGAAGCCTTAGATGAGTCGTTAAAAGATTTATCAACATAGTTCAGGTATACCCTTAAAGGTTTAGCAATTTTATAATTAAAGCCGATACCTGTAAGTTCTCCCCCTGCTTTAACCATGTCTGATTCACCATACATAGCCTTAAGAGTAATCTTTTTAGACATTTTCATTTTTAGAGATATCACATACCCATCATCATCATATTTCCCAGTTGTATCTTCTGACTCTTGCCAAATAACACCAAGAGTTAAAGGTTTTCCAAGAGGGATAGTTGCGGCAAATCTTGTTGTATCGAAAAAGTATCCTTTTTGAGGAACTTCAGAGTCAAATGAAACAGAAAAGTGTGATTTATTTCCACCTATTTTACCTTTCCAGTCTAAAGAAACTGAAAATGCTTCTTCATCAGCTTTTTCCACGATACCCATAACATTTAAAGTAAATCCATTCACTTTTGGAGATGACCATTGAATAATTTTTTTACTTCTATTCTCACCCCATAAGATATTCTTAATATCACCTGCAGTATCATTAAATAAGTCAATTTTGCCTTGTGCTTCTTTTGTGGGTGTATCATGCATACCTAAAAAAACTTTACCAAAGGCTCCCTGCAAACCAACAAAACTATTTCTTTGTTTAAAAGTTGGATCGCCATCAATAGGATCGGTTTGCCATTCATATTGATAAATAGCTGCAATGCCATTATCAAAAGTTTGTGAACCCTTAAATCCCACACGTGAAGCATGTGATTTTACATCAGTATAAGAGCCACCTGAAGTATCCTCATTGCTTAATGCAATATCTAAGCGTCCATAAATAGAATTTTTTGCAAAGGCTTCATCGGAGTTAACTGTAATACCGAATAAAACCATAAGTAGAATAAGTGAAATAGAATTTAGTTTAGTCATAGCTTTCCCTTTAATTGATTTATAATGGGATAAGAAACACTTCTTATATGAAAACTATATAAGTCTTTTATGACAGTTTTATGAATTAATCTAAAAAGTTATAATAAGATTATTATTTTTTAAAAATTAGAGAGAAAGATGATCCTTCTCCTATTTTACTTTTAATATCCAAGGTTGCATTATGACGAATTGCAATATTTTTAACTATTGCCAGCCCTAAACCGGTTCCTCCTAAATCAATGCTATTTGGAATATCAACTCTATAAAATCTCTCTGTCAACCTTGGAATATGCTCTTGGGATATACCCAGTCCAGTATCTTTAACAGTAAAAGATAAGCTATCATCATTATCATCAAGAATTAAATCAACCTTACCGTTTTTTTTGTTATATTTAATTGCATTTTCCACAATGTTAATAATAGCTCGACTTATATCTTTCTCATCAGCGGTTATTAAATATTTTTTTTTCTTTATCGACTTCTCAAGAGTAATTTTTTGTTTGCTTGCTAAATCAGATAAAATATCAAAAACACTATCAATAACATTAACTAAATTAATAGTTTTATCAGGCAAGAGGTGTTGACGCATCTCTAATTGGTTGAGGGACAAAAGATCTTCTATTAGTAATTGAGCTCTCTCTGACTCCTTTAATAATTTTGATATAAAATTCTTTGAATTACGTTCATCTTCTAGCCCATATTTATCTAATGTTTCGGCTATACCTTTTATAACTGTAATTGGAGTTTTTAATTCATGGCTGGCATTGGCTACAAATTCACTCCTCAAGTCCATAGCTTTCTTTAAATCGGTAGTTTCCCTCAATAATATTAAAATATTTAGCTCACCATCACTGGATGATATTATTCTTGATAAATAAACATCAAATGATTTTTCTACTTCGCCTGGTAAAATAATTTCCATTTTTACAGAAGTCTTTGATGATCTTACGTCTTTTATGCTCTCAAATAGATGGGTTGATCGGATTACGCTTGATAGTCTAAAGCCGACTATTGATTGAATATTATCGGAGGTCCTAAAATTCTGATCTGCACTTTTGTTTGCATGAATGATTATTTCATTCTCACCTATTATAAAAATAGAGTCGGGAATTGAGTCAATTCCTTCATTCATAATTTTTAAAAAACTCATATTTTTTAATTCTAAGCTTACAGCACTTAAATTATCTTTTTCATCTGCATTTGAGGAATATAGATTTTCTGGATTTTGCATAGCTAAAATAAGGGCAATAAAAATAAACCCAAAGAGTGCTGCAGAGATTAACGAGAATAATCCAGTTAAAAAAAATAAAAATAGTAAAGCTACTGTTGTAAGAATTACAGGTATTTTTTGTTTAAAAATTTCTGAAATTACTTTTTTTAAAGTTAATGATTTTTGAAATTTTTTCTCAGGCATAGATTATTATAAAGATAAAAATATTAGTAAATCAATATTCTAATAAATTATTAATATAATCTTTTAATTTCTCAAAGAAATTTATATTATAGAATATTAAAAAAGGGGTATAAAAAATATCTAAAACATTAATACTTTGGCGACATGCTCATTCCGAGATTGGGGTTGATGACTTCAATAGAAAACTTGATGAGAGAGGGGTGGATGAAGCTAAAATAATGTCTGAAATTATATTAAAGAATAAAAGTCCAAACCTTATCTTATGTTCGACAGCTATTAGGGCTAAAGAAACACTTGGTCATTTAATAAGGCTAAACATAAAATCTCCAACACTTTATGATGAGAGTTTATACTTAGCAGAACCAAAGAAAATTACTGATTGTATTATTAAAAATGCAAGCGATGAAGAAACTATCCTACTTGTTGCTCATAACCCAGGTATTCACGAATTAACTTTGAATTTAAGCCAAAATAGCAGTCATTCTGATCTAGAAGAAGGCTATCCAACTGCATCAATCAGCATTATTGAATTAGGAAATGACGATTGGCATGATCTTGGAAATAAAAAATTAGAATTAATAAAATTTATAAGGCCAAGAGATTTAAATAATTAAATCAAGAAGAAAAAAATAAGTAAATACCTGCCACAGACATTATCGATATTAATAAAAAAGTACCTTGAGCACCTATCAGCCGTGGATAATTAGCCCCTTGATTATTTCCCAAACCCCAAGCATGCAAGAGTCGAAAGATAACTAATGCAACTCCGAAAATATGAATAATATAATGACCCGCTGNAACAGTTTCAAAAAGGTATAAGATTATTAAAGCTAAAGGAACGTTTTCAACAAAGTTAGCTTGTACTCTTAAGACNGAATCAGCTCTCCAACTCTCTTCCTTATCTCCCCTAAGGCGAACATAGAGTACTTGATTGGCAAGTAAAACTGAGAGCAAACCTAATATACAAGCGTAAAGTAAAGTAATCATGACACTGCTCCTAAAATTGAAGAGATAGCGCCAGATACAGAAAGTAAAATTCCAATCCACGCATATTGATCAAACCAAAAAAGCATAAGGCTTGGGGGCTACCTTTTTCTGCAGTTTTCTTTTCTCCAGATTGAAGCTGTCGCGGTAAACCAGCAACCCAAATAATTTGAGATCCTAGCCACAAACAGCCTAAGCCAAAAACTAAAAAGTAATTAAAATCTTCCATAATAAAATTTACCTATTTAAAAACTCTAAATCAAATTAATTAAATTTTGAAGAAATAAGAGGAAGATCTAAAAAGGATTTAAAGCCAGGAGAAGCTTCGCAAACCATTGGAATTGCATGAACTCCATGCAGTGCAGTTGATACTAGAGGGTCATCATTCCATCCATGATCAAAATTAATTTTCATGTTTGGTTTCCCTTTTACTTCAACACACATACCAACAGGCTCATCCCACTCAGGAGCAGCATCAGGATAAGCTCTCCAAATAGCCTCTTGGATAATTTCAACGTCATTATCACATTTACCAACCCATTTCCTTCTTTGGCCTGATATTGTACCCTTTTTAACTAATCCAGCAGCAATTTCTCTATCCTCATCAGAAGTTACAAGATCTACAGTTTTATCNATTTCTAAAATNTTAGATCCAATGCCATCTGCTATTAAATAAATTGCTTCGCTGAATAAACCNGTTATCCAACCTTCATATCGAACAGATTCCTGNTCATATTGCTGAAGAGACTTACCCATCAGCATTGAATCAAACACTATTTCTTCAGATGCATAATATGAAAATTCAGAACTTTCTGTAACTTTAACTTGAGATATTTCTTCTGACATTCCACTCATGGTAAGCGGTACAAGATCCGAAAGCCAACCTGGTGCAATTCCAGTTCCATGCAAGCTAGATCCACCTGCTAAGCATGCGTCCTCGATTTCTTTTTCGAAATCTTTTCCAAATGCTTTTGGATATAAAAAACCAACCGTTGTAACTACATTGAAACCCTTTTTTAGTAAGGATAAGATATTCTTCTTATCTGCATCAGGGTCATCTCCAACTCTGACGGATGCTAAAGGTGTATAATTTACACAATCTGCCTCTATAGATAAGACTTCGTCAATATTAGTAGATGCCTTTACCCCTATTTCATCAATACCCGAAATCACACCTGCATCTAATCCATTCTTTTTTTCATCGGAGACAATGAGACCAACTAGCTCGAGGTCACTCCTGTTACATATTCCTCTTATTGAGGCCTTTCCAACATTACCGGAGGACCACTGGATAACTTTATATATTTTCTTAGGCATCGATAACTCCTGTGATAATTAAAAATTTATCTAATATTACTACTTATTTAGATACTAAATGAAATAAAAATGTTAAAATAAATTTATGAAAAAATATTTACAATTACTACTCCTGCCAGTCTTTTTAATATTCCTATCATCTTGTGAAAAAGAAGAATCTATATTTAACTTTTCAGATAAACAGGTTGACGTTTTTAATGCGTTCGATTGGGATTTTTCAAAACAAGGTATTCTAAAGGTAGAAACTATTACAGAAAATATTTCTGTAATATTTGGATACGGGGGAAACATTTTAGTGTCAACGGGTACTGATGGAACTCTTATTGTTGACAGTCAATTTCCTCAATTAAATAAAAGCATTCTAGAAGAAGTAGAAAAATTAGGTGGCAGTAATATTGACTATATTATTAATACTCATTGGCATTTTGACCATGCAGAAGGAAACCGTGCTTTTGGACCAACTGGATCAACGATAATTGCTCACGAGAATTCAAGAGAATTTATGAAAAACAATAATGAAATTGATATTGTTTTAGTTAAATACCCTCAGCAACCATATCCTAATGATTCACTTCCAACCATTACCTTCAAAGATAAGATGGCGTTAAATTTCAATAATAATAATATTAGTTTATTTAATTTTGGGCCAGCTCACACCACCGGAGATACGATAATTTTCTTCAAAGAAGAAAATGTTATTCATTTTGGAGATATATTAAATATAGATTCTATGGTCTTCATTGATTCAGGCAATGGAGGNTCGCTATCCGGTATGATAAATAATTTAGAAGAGGCATTGAAAATTATCAATAAAGAAACGATCGTGGTCCCAGGTCATGGACAAATTACAGACTATGAAACTGTAAAAATATATTTAGAATCATTAATTATAAGCAAAGAAAGGCTTCTTGAAATGATTAACCAAAATATGCAATTAGCAGATATTATTGAAAATAACCCCATTAAAGATTTAGAAAATATCTTAGGTGATACAAGTGTTTTAATTGATAGGGCATACCTTTCTCTAACAAGAAATAAAACTATTGAACAAGGACAGTAATGAAATTATCAATAGAATTGACGATGTACCCCCTCAAAGACAACTATCTTCCTGTTATAGAGGGCTTTATTGATCATTTAAAAGACTACAAGGATATTAAGATTGAAGTCTTTCCTACCTGTACAGTCATTATGGGTGAGTATGAAAGTGTAATGGAAGTCCTGTCCAGCTCAATTAAATGGAGCGTTAATAACAAAGATAAGGCTGTCTTTATAAGTAAATTTTTACCAAACTACGAAGCACTATGATTCAGGTAAGATTCTAATCACCACGAATATTAGGAACACCAAATTTATTATCTGGATTTTTATAGTAATGATTGGACTCATCACCATCTTTACCAAAGTTCCTTTCNTGTATTTTAGATAAAATATTCAACATCCAGGAGTGTGATGCTTCATTTTCAGATCTTTTATTCCATATTAATCGAACAGAATACTCCTCTGTTTCAAACGGTAGTGGAGCAATTACGAAGTTATTTGCTTTATTAAAAAAGGACGCCAGATGACCTGATAAGGTAATGAGATAATCAGATGACCTAACGATTTCTTTAGCAACAGAAACATAGTTTACTGACATAGCAATTCTACGTGGTTTCTTTATTTTATTTAAATAGTCATTAACAGGACTGTCAATTGTTCCATCGTAGCTTACGTGAACATGGCTTGCTTTAATATAGTTCTCAAGGCTAACTTCATTTTCATCAAAAAAAGGATTGCCTATCCTTCCAACACATACTGGACGATCTTTATAAATAATAAAACTATTAAAGTATTCATCAAATCTTTGACCTACTGGTGATTTAAAATCATTTCTTAAGGCTTCATCAGAGGAAATAATAAAATCTAATTCCTGATTCTTTAACTTCTCAAGATCACCTTTAGATGTTGATACAGCAACAACCTCAATTCTAGGAGCTTCAGTTTGAAAAATTTCAGCAAGCTGCGGTAAAATTCTACCTGCTGCAATGTCTGGCAAACAAAATTTAAAACTCCTCTCAGACGTTAGGGGTGAAAATTCCTCAGAACTCAAGGATTGTTCAATCTGATCAAGAGCATTCTGAATTGGGTATGCTAATTCTTCAGCACGTTTAGTTGGCTTCATCATATCAGATGCTCTAAANAATAAATCATCATCTAAAGTGTATCGAAGCCTGTTAAGGGCATTACTAACTGCGGATTGCGATAAGTTAAGCTTTTCTGCAGCCTTAGTTATTGTTTTTTCGTTATAGATNGCAGTAAANACTAATAAGAGATTTAAGTCTAATCTTGATAAATTCATAATATAAATACTCATTGATTGATAANATAAATACTATATCATTTATTAAATAAATAGTAAACATTTATATAATTGATTTGATAAATAGTGATTACTTCGGCTATAACACATTCAAGCTTAAGGAGTTAAAAAATGTCAGTATTAAAAAATTTAGTAATTATCGGTTTATTCGTNTCTGTTTATGTTGCTGTATCACCAGCNTTTGCAAATGATACTTTTAATTTAAATGAATATGNAACAAAGGCNTCTTACTTCTTTAACTAAAGAATTTAACTAACAAAGTGCGATCAATTAGATCGCTACATAATGGACAGTCTCCTCATCCCCCCTCCCAAACCCTAGAGGGGACTGTTCACAAAACTAATTAGATAGTCTTCCCTCAATCCCTCCCAAACCCTAGGGAGGACTATCTACAACCAACTTGAACAGTCTCCCTACCTCCCAAATCTTTAAGGGAGACTGTTCAAAAAAAGAGAGTCATTATGGTATCAAATAAAATAATAGATTTTAAAAATCCAACACTTGCAAAAAAACTTCAAAGTATTGAAGACAGAAGAGATACGTCTTTCTCAAATTTTGATACCCTCATAAATAAGGTATTTGCTGTTATTTTTTAGAAGAAGTTAATTTTTCTTCAAAATGATAAACCTCTCCAGGCTTTAAAGTTTCAAAAAAACTTCTATCAATCCCTTTTTCCAACATTAGATTGTTTAGCAACCTTTTAGGCTCTTCAGTTTGTTCTGTTGTCAAAATAAATGTTCCCCAATGCATACCGATTGAGTGCTTGGCTTTAAGGTCAAGCGCAGCATTCAGAGCTTCCTCTGGNTTCATATGACTTTCCCTCATAATCTTCCTAGGTGAATATGCTCCAATTGGAATGAAAGCTAAGTCCGGACTACCAAGAATATTATTNATCTCAACAAAATCCTTTGTNTATCCAGTATCNCCTAAGTGAACNAATTTTATNTCATCATTTTCTATCCACCANCCGCCCCATAAGGTTTTATTTTTATCAAATAANCCCCTTCTAGACCAATGNTGAACNGGAACGAAGGTAAAGGTAGTATTTTTAATAGTTTTTTNNTCCCACCAATTAAATTCGTATACATTTTTAATACCTAAATTCNGAAACCATTTTTTTAACTTTAAGGGAACAAGATAGATTATTTCGGGATTGATAATATGCAGCTTCTTGATACTTTTAATATCTAAGTGATCGTAATGGTTATGGNTTATAACAATAACATCAATTTTTGGAAGGTCTTCATAATTTATTGCCGGTGGTATTAATCTCTTAGGCCCAAAAAATTGAGATGGTGATGCTCTTTCGGAAAANATTGGATCAGTGATAATATTTAAATCATAGTTATTAACCAGAAAAGANGANTGNCCTATCCATGAAGTNTAGCCATTAGGTTTTTTTTCTAATTCCTTATATTCTCTAGAAAGTTNTATTTGAACTCTATCNACAGACCTCAATTCCTTCCAAAAATTGAACCCTGGTCCAAAAAAAGATTTATCATCTAAATTTTCTTCTAAAGTAAAAGTTATATCATTATTATTTTCAAAAATTTCTTTATCAAAAAAAGCACACGAGGATAGAGTAATAATAAAGAGATAAATAAAAATATGTCTCATTATAATCTTTGTTCAGGAATAGCATTCTTTATCGATTTTATATTATTGTCAGAATCAAAATATACTAAAACTGGCTCATGGGATAAGGCCTCTTGTTCATTAAATAAACCATATGAACAAATAATTATTATGTCATTTGGNGAGGCTTTGTGTGCCGCCGCTCCGTTAATCGAAACTGTCTTAGANCCGGCTTCAGCTGCCATAAGATAAGTAGAAAATCTTTCNCCATTAGTTACATTATANATATCNATTTTTTCATATTCTTGCATATTACCNTTTGAGAGGATTTCAGTATCAACAGCACATGAACCTTCATAGTCTAACTCAACTTGAGTAACATTTATTCTATGTANTTTTGATCGCAATAATGTCTTTTTCATTTTCATATCCTAAAAATTTTAGATTAGGTAAATCAATCAATCAAAATATTATCGATTAATCGAACATCCCCTAATTTTATAGCTATAGCAATTAATGATCTGCCAGAAAAGTGATTTAAATCCTCCAAGGTATCTGGATCACATATTTTAAGGTATTCCGGCGTAAGTCCTTTTGTTTGAAGTAAGTCAGTTGATTCTTTAATTAGGTTTTCATTAGATTTCTCAGAAATATTATCTTTTATCCAATTCAATATTTTATAAATCTCAGGTGCAAGTAACCTATTATCATGTGTTAAAAGATTATTCCTGGAAGACATTGCTAGACCATCTTGTTCCCGAACGATTGGACTCCCAATAATTTCAATCTCAAAATCACTTAATGTAATAAGATTTTTTATTATTAAAAATTGTTGATAATCTTTAAGGCCAAAGACAGCAAATTGAGGTCTTACAACTTCAAATAATTTACCAACTATTGTAACAACTCCATCGAAATGCTCGGGTCGAGTTTTACCACACATTTTTCTACTTAAGGATGGTGCCTTTCTTTTCTTAATATCTTCTAAAATATCTTCCGAAGGATGAAATACAAAATGACTACCTGCTCTTTCTAGTTGCTCTAGATCATTTTCCAACGTTCTTGGATAACTATCAAAATCTTCATTGAATCCGAACTGAAGGGGATTAACAAATATCGAAGATACAATTGTTTTTCCTAGTTCTTTCGCTTTATTAACTAAACTTATATGACCGTCATGGAGATTACCCATTGTGGGAACTAAAACAATATCATTATAATTCCTTAAGACTTCCCTGGCTTGAATTTCTGAAGAAATGATTTCCATTTTTTAAAAAAATGTATGAGATCTTGAAGGAAATTTTTTAGACTTGACGCTCTTCACATATTTTGCAAGTGCAGCCTCAATTGAAGATGAGCCTTTTAAGAAATCTTTAACAAATTTAGGTGGTTTTTCTAAACATGAAATACCCAAAAGATCATGGATAACCATTATTTGACCATCAGTCTCAGGTCCTGCTCCTATACCAATTACAGGAATTTTCAATAAACTTGTTATTTCTTTTGATAAATCATTTGGAACACACTCAAGAAGTAGCATTGCTGCACCGGCACTTTCTAGAGATTTTGCCTCTTCAATAAGTTTTTGTCGTTTCTTTGTATCTCTTCCTTGAACAAAATAACCTCCAATTCTATTAATGGATTGAGGCGTTAAGCCCATATGAGCGCATACTGGTATTCCTCTCTCAGCTAAAGTACTGGTCATCTTGCATATCCAAGAACCGCCTTCAATCTTAACTGAATGAGCTCCATTTTGCATAAGCTTAGTTGCGTTCTCTAGTGCTAGCTCATCAGTTGAATAGCTCATGAAAGGCATATCAGCCATAATATGCGAATTAACATTACCTCTTGCAACACAATCAAGATGATAAATCAGCTGATCCATTGTTACCGGTAGAGTGCTGTCATGGCCTTGGATAACCATACCCAAACTGTCACCAACAAGAATAACCTCTACGCCAGCTTCGCTGATTCTTTGAGCTAAAGTAGATTCATAAGCTGTTAAACAACTAAATTTTTCTTCATTACTTTTCAATTTACGTAAGGTTGAAATAGTAACAAGTTTATTTTTTGATTGAATGGACATGTTGTCTCTATATTAAATAATTCAGTATTTTAAAATTTAAGTTCCAAATTATTATTGTATATCTCTCAGTTTGCTTAGGTTTCTTATCATATTTATATAATTTAAAAAACATAATTTATTAAAAATTGGACCTTTCATCTGTTTATTTCAATAAATTTCATATACGAAAAAATTATTTTTTATATTTTTCTATAAATTTATCAATTGTTTGATGAAAATGTCTAACTCTTATCTCTTGTTCACAAAGTATTCCACCTTTAAAGCTATCTGATTTTGAACCCCATTGCATCGTCTCCATATTAGATCCATCTTGCGCTAAAACATTATTAAAGACAGAAGGAAAAGTTCCCTCAAATGCCTCATCATAAAGTTCGGGACCATTACCCTTATATATTTTATGAGGTCGGCGAGGAGGTAATTTATTATTATCAGCATTATTAATGAGAATAAAAAAATCATAGTAGCATTTATCTGGATCAGTTGGGTGTGGTCTGTACCTGAAGACATTTCCAGCCTCGGGTTTATTAGTGAAAACAGCACTTGGAAAGAAAAAATAATGATATTGATGAACAAGTTGTTCATCATTCATATTTTTATAGTATTTTATATTATTTTCTTCAGCCCTTCTCTTCTCTATATAGTGAAGATGTAAATCTTTGGCAGCTCCTTGAAAGTCGTCGTCAATTTCACCCATCTTACCGATTTGTGCATCCCCCATCATTTCAGTTCGAAGTGGAGTAAAGGTATCTCTATCCCCTACGACCTCACTAACAGTCGAATTAAAATTAATCATACGTGAATGATTACCAGAAATTTCTATTGGTACATCATGACCTTCTCCAAATTGAATCATATCTGGATGAAGAGCTGTAAAATGATAGCTTTCATTAAATGCATCAACAGCATGCTTCCAATTACCTCCCCACTCAAATGTTTGATAATCAATAAGGGCCCAATTTTCAAAATCATAACTCTCTAGGTGCTCACCATAATCGGATAAATAATCTTTAAGCGGTGTACAGCTTAGATCCATATTAAGCCATAGCCAACCACCCCAGGTATCAATTTTTACTTCTTGTAATCCTAGCTCATCACTAGGAATTCCATTTTTAAATTGTTTATATAATTCTGGTGCAAATACAGAATTCAAAGTTCCATCATTATTCCATTTCCATCCGTGAAAAGGACATGAGAAAGTATCAAGTTCTCCGGAATCAAGTGTACAGAGTTGATTTCCTCTATGTCGACATACATTATAAAAAGCTCGAATTTTACTATCATTACCTCGAACAATTATAAATGACTCCTTACCAATTGAATGTGTAATGAAAGAGCCATCAAACTCTAACTCAGACTCTCTGTGAACTATTTGCCATGTTTTAGTCCAAACAGAATCCCATTCTTTTTGCATAAATTCTCTAGAATAAAACCTTTCACCATCTAATTTCTCAGTACCTAAGTCTGGTATTGGCTTTCTTGGAATAAATGGCTCTGCTTTAAATTCTCTTTTTGTTGGATTCTTTCTTTCAATAAAATCTTTTTCTATTTTTGCCATTATTAATTTCTCTAAATTTACCAACCAATTAACAGTGATAACTGATTAACTGTCAATATAGCTTATTATATATGCGCCATAGCTAATAGTCAGAATCGCTATCACACTTGCAGACGATCTTACTAAGAAATATTGAAATTTTCTTATTTTCAATAATTAAAAATTGTATAATTCTTGTATTGAACAAAAAGCAGGTAAAATAAAATTTGTTAATATCAATATTCTAGAAACAGGATCTCCGTAATAAAAATATAAGTATAAAAAAACCCCGCTCAGAGAACGGGGTTTAATTAATCTATTAGTAAATGTTTATTACCAACGATACCCTGCTTCAACACCATATTCTAATGGCGCACCATACAAAGTAAAGTTCCATAATCCAGCAACACTATTAGATCCAACTCTATGAGTTTCGTCTGTTAGATTTTTGCCATAAACAGTTAACCAATAAGTATCATCAACATTTCTCCAGGTCACATTAGCATTTACAAGAGTTCTATCTTCTAGCTGACTGTAAATAGGATTAGTTGGTTGAGTTTGAGCTTCATCTTGATAACTAGAAGTTGCATTATAAGTTAATGAACCGTTAACTCCAAGATCTTGATCATATGTCAATGATAAACCCCAACTTAACTCAGGTGAGAAAGGAAGTCCAAAGCCACTAAAGTCTGTTGGATTATCAATTCCATCATTTGGTGATTCATCCCAAAGAAATTCATCATACGTATGATCTTGAGTTGCAATATTTGCATCAATACGGAAGTTTTCAGTAACTAGATAATTAACTTCAATTTCAATACCTTTATTAGTTGATTTACCAGCATTAACTTTCACAGTTTCTTGGAAAGGAGGTCCTGGCAATGGGATAACTTGATTTCTTTGAAGATCTTCAAATTCAACATTAAATACATTCACATTTAATCTTAAACGACCATCCATAAAGTCACCCTTCATTCCTAATTCGATATTTACATTAGTTTCAGGAGCATAAGGAGTAGCACATGAATAATCAGAGGAACATGTTTCAGTATAACCACCAGCCATAAAGCCAGTTGCCAGAGAAGCATAAAGCATAACATCTTCATTCATTGTATAATCAACAACAAATCTGTAAGTTGTTTCACTCCAATCATCTTTGTTATCAACACAGATAGCTCTCGTATCACAAGTAAGCCCTGAGTTAAACTGAGGGGTATTGTCATCCCTTGTTAAACCAAAAGTACTAATAGTATTATTTGGTCTTCCTAGAGCATTAGTGCCATTGGAACCTTGCTCACGAACAAACTGTTTCTCGTCTTGAGATTCACGAACACCAGCAGAAACTCTCCATTGATCATTTAGCTCATATGTAAAATCAAAATAAGCAGCTTTACTTACTCTATTTTGCATTGTGGCCGCACCAGTGTAATCAGTATGAAGCCATCCTTGTCCAGGTCCGAAGAACCATGACAAACCAACTGCAGCATAATTATTATAATTTAAGTTATCTTCTGAATAACTAATACCAGATACAAAATTAAACGGTCCCTCATAATCACTAATTAAGCGGAATTCTTGCTGCATTTGATCACGATTTGTATTTCGTGTTGCATCATATAAACTCGCCCAAGCTTCGCCTGTGTAAGTACTAGCATTAAGCTCCTTATGATTTCTCCAACCTGTAATAGATTTCAAAGTTAGACCATTTGCAAGATCAAATGTTTGGTTTAAATAGACACCACGTGTATCCATTCTATGACCCTTACAAATTGATAAAGTTGCGTTACAGTGATCAGTCTCACCAGTAGCAAAAACATTATCCCATGCCTTATCACCCCAATTTGGTGATGGTGTAGCAATACCAGGGAAGCCTAAAAGACAGAATAACATACTGCTTGGACACTCTGTTTCATTAACAGCGGCCGGAGTAGCTGAATCATCTTTACTTAACTCAAAAGTTAAAAGAGCTGAATAAGAAGGAGTTGGTTCGAATAAGAATTTAACTTTAGCAGCTAAAACATCTTTACCACCCATATCTCCGCCATCACCAACATTTGACATATCAGTTCCATCAGTTGGATCACCTGCAATAAAGGGGCCTGTTACTGGATGAAAGACACCAGCTGGTTTAGAGTTAGTATAAAAACCTTGGCTCTTATCCCAAATAGCAGCAACTCTCATGGCTAGCTTTCCTTCAACAATAGGAGCATTTAAAGCAAGTTTAAATTTATTAATACTACCTTCATTCCAATCATATTGACCAACTAGAGCGCTAAATTCACCTGACCATTCATCAAGTACAGGTTTTTTAGTAGTCACAGAAATAACACCACCAGTAGCATTTTTACCAAATAGGGTTCCTTGTGGACCACGATATACTTCAATTTGTTCAATATCGAACATCTCAATAAATTGAGCNTGAACNTGATTNATNCCNAAATCATCAACTAGAAAAGCTACAGATGGATCTTCAGTAACNAGGATAGAAACACTACCTGTTCCTCTAATACCACCAGAAACAGCATTGAAGCCCGGCTGAGTTGTAAGTGTAAGNTTTGGAACCAGAGTACCTAAAGAAGGAACGTCGTTCGCAAAAGTATTTCTAAAAGATTGNTCAGTTAAAGCAGAAACAGCGACAGCAGCATCTTGTTGTCCAATGTCTCTTTTTGTTCCAGTAACAACAATCTCTTCAATACTAAGTCGNCTTGAAGGCGCTTCAGCTTCTTGAGCTGANGTTGTTCCTGCATTTAATCCAAAGATTAAAGCAAAAGCGATTAATGAAAGGTTAAATAGTTTTGTCATAAATTCCTCCCCAGAAATTTTTTTGTTAATTATATAATATTTTAAAGTAATAATGTCACTTTAAGTCGCACATTATCTCTTATAGTAAAAGTAAATTCAAGAAATTTTTAAACAGTCCATCCAATACATTGGGTTAATAGGTGAATTTTTTGAAAGCAAATTGAATTTACTAATGATGTTAAAGATTTTAAAAACCCAATAATTAAAGTTTTTTTTAATAAAAAAACCCCACTCAATGAGCGGGGTTCTTTAATTACAAAACTTTTAATTAAAAGTTAAATTCAGCCTTCACACCTACAGATCTTGGCGCTCCATGACGAACAAAGTTCCATAGCGTTCCAACAGGATTTGCAGATATTCTGAAAGTTTCATCTGTGAGATTGTTACCCCAAAGAGTTAAAGAAACAGTTTCATTCACATCCCAAGTAATAAATCCATTTACCAAGGTACGTTCTTCAGCTTGTGAATTTCTTTTTTGCATAATCACAGGATTTTCGGCTGTACCGCCAGTTGCATTAGCTGGAAGTGGATTTATTTCCATCTCACTTCTGTGATTCATGCTTGCGTTATAAGTAATTGTTCCACCTGATTGGAGATCTTGAAAATAAGTCAAAGAAAGACCTGCTGTAGTTTCAGGAGAAAACGGAACACTCAAACCAGATAAATCAGGATTGATTGTAACACCAGATGGTGCACCAACCGTTAGAGTTCCTGCATCAAGACCCGGAGAATACTCATCATATTCATGATCTAGCAATCCAATAAAGCCGTCAATACGAAGATTTTCAGTTGCTAGATACTGAACTTCAACTTCAAATCCAGTAGCTGTTGATTCACCTTCATTGACTGAAGCAGTCTCTTGAAATTGAGTATCTCCAACTAGACGAATTTTTACAGAATCTCTCTGTAAATTCTCATATTCAGTTTGGAAGATGGCACCATTAATTCTAAGCCTACCGTCCATTCTGTCAGCTTTAAATCCAAACTCAAAATTGATATTTTCTTCATCATTATATGGTTGGCATGTAAAGGTTGAGCCACAAGTTTCAGTAAATCCACCAGAAACAAAACCTGTTGCAATACTACCATAGACCATTGTGTCATCATCTAGTTGATAATCTAAAACAACACGCCATGTATCACCTTCAAAGTCTTTGCTATCATTGATATTTACACCAAAACCTTCTTTAGGAAGGGGATTAGTCCAAGGACCAAGATATTGATCAGGAGTAAAGATTAGGGCAAAACTGGCACCGTCAGCAGCATATTGTTGACGTGAAAAACTTTTCTCATCCTCAGTATGACGAGCTCCAACAGTTAGTTTTAACTGATCGCTGATATCATATGTTGCATCAATATAAAAAGCCGTAGTTTCTCTATCTTGCGCAGATGCTTGAATTTCAGCAACATTTGCAAATTGTAAAGCGCCTGATGTACCAGCAGGCGATATAAGGTCTACAAAGCCAAGATTGCCAAAAACAACAAACTCTAAATTATCTTCATAATATGCGGCTCCAGCTACAAAATTAAAGGCACCATCAAAATTAGAAGTAAGTCTAAACTCTTGTTGGGTTTGCTCTCTTTTGGTATTTCTAGAAGCATCATATAAAGATGTAAAAGCTTCGCCAACATATGTACTATTAAGAATTTCATCTTGATCACGGAAACCAGTAATAGATTTTAAGGTATATTTATCAAAATTAAATGTTTGAGTTAAATAAATACCTTCCGCTTCAACAGCATGACCTCTTCCAATACATGTAAAGGTATTACAAGTTTGTGACTCACCTGAACTAAAAGGATTGCCAGGTGTGGGTCCATCTTGATATCCAGGAAAACCAAGAATAGGGAATAAATAA